>LKMJ01002304.1_pt1 | contig 17450 bp, 23 predicted proteins | sample 643391 | NCBI WGS metagenome assembly LKMJ01 (sample SAMN04112250, study PRJNA286221) | soda lake metagenome | biome: soda lake; feature: Kulunda Steppe; material: water; isolation source: sample PL-Br10 brine of Picturesque Lake | place: Russia: Kulunda steppe | collected 2010-07
CTCCTGATCCTCACTGACCCCCCCTTTTCTTTTCTGGTGAAGGGGCTTTTCTTCCCAAGTGGCCCCTTTTCCTTAATTGATGTGAGGAGCTTTTTGCTGCTTGCGTAGTTTTTTCTTTTCTTTTCTTTTTTCTTTTGTGGTCTCCCTCTGCAGGACTTATTGTCTCCTCCCACATTTTTCCAGGATGTATCTGCTTTTATAAGACAGAACAACAATAAGCTCTAGTTCTTCCTTCATGCACTTATTGCTTTTTAATGAGCAGCCTAGCATTCGCACTTCTTGACTGAAGGCCTCTTCTTGTAATCCCTCATGTAAACCCTTGTAAGCTGACTAATGATGACATAACTGGACGAAGCTTGATTCAAATGCAATTCAACTGCACACTTCACTTATCCGCATTTACCACGCCCTAAAATCTGACACACCCTGCTTGTGGGCCTATCCAGCCCTACTCATATGAAAATAGGTTCTGAATCCCATGTGAGTCTGGCGCAAAAATTGGAACATAGCCCCATCCAGAATGCTGCTTGAATCCCATTTAAATAGGGTTGAGGGTTACTAACCCGAGTAGGCATAACTGTTATTAGGCTTTGACCCATCTGATTGTCTAATCGATTGTGAATGAATCTATCAGCTTCGAAGCTGGAGGTCAGCATGAAAGACCTGCTCAAGGATGGCACAATTGGAGGACAACATAATGTTTTCCACATGACATGGTTGTAGGATTTAGTAACAGCCACTTTAAGAGGCTGCAAGAGCGGCTCTAAACAAAAAATTGCAGAGGTTTGTGACCACACTCACATAGCACAGCCAAAGTAGGCGCAGACAGCATTACAACAAGGGTGCCCCCAAACCAAGGTAATACCGCGAGTTTATCCTTGACGTGCTCAAATACAGCTATCGCTGAACTGACAACAGGATAAAATTGAGAATGATAGAAAACCTGTGCAGGCGGTTCAAATACTCATCAAATACTTCGCTAACTGATTCAACCAACCCTGGCACCGCCATATATTGCGGAGTAACATCACTTAAACAGTGAAAATAATGTTTCTTCCTGTGTCACCCTTGCTCAAAGTTTTGACAACATGCCTGGAAGCAAATTTTCTGCCTTTCAGTCACCGTGTTTTGAATTGAAGCATTCTGACGGCCAGTTAGCATATGGATTTGGCTGAAGATGATGTATAAGCATGCAAAATCCTGTGCTTTTTCTAGTCAAGAGGGCTTGAAAGCCTGCTTCCCAAGCTTCCGCTTAGCACCGGCTCCACACCTCCTAAGCGCCTTCACATGGAAAATTTGTTTTAGTGACTGCAATGTTTGGCATTCGAACCTTGGATCTAGCTTTTTTGTAGATCAAAATGTTGGGAGCTTACTCGAGAATGACAAGATGCTGCCAATTCTCCCCGCCTAAAGTCCCCGCCTAAAGTCCCCGCCTAAAGTAAATGCGTCATGCGGCATGTGACCAAGAAAATTGCAAGGAGTTACGAAAGAGAAAACCCCTGATTTATACCCTAAGGGTAAAGGCATCTTCAGCAAGCGGGATAAATAGGAACAAGGTGGTAGACTCCAGGATAACCCCACCTGTCCAGTTGCTGCTTCCTGCATCATGCCCATAAATTTTTTTCTCCACATTCATCTCATGTGGCCAGGCACACAAAGTGCTTGCGTGTGCTTGCACTGAGCTCCCGCCTTCGCAAGGGGCCCTTGAGGTGCATGTCTAGGAACTCCTTGACAGCCCGGTGCATGCCTGGGGTCTCTGCATGCCCTACGCCTGGCTCCACGTAAAGCAGTGCCAGGCTGTTCACGGACCCTACAAGCCCTGCACACATTGCAGGATGGCAGGCAGAGCAGCCTCTTGAAGGGTGCAGTACGGTGCAAGCAGGCTCCATGTGCAGCAGCGCCAGGCTGTCCACGGCCTCTGCCAGGGCTGCATGTAAGGTTTTGAAAGACAGCAGGATTGCACAGCTATACCTGCTAAATGTTAAGTGCTCATGCCATGTGTGTCAGTCCTGGAGCCAACCGCCAACCACTCATCCCACCAAATTGTGGTGATTAGTTTAAAAATATGTTTTTGGTTTCAGGAAATAGGGAGCCCCTCTTAGGATGACAAGTCCTGCCTGACAAGGGCAGCTTGACCAAGGCCTAAAAGGCCCCTATGAAATAAAGCTTGCTTGCAGAACAGTGAGCGCAGCAACTGTTTGTGGGGCACGGAAGAGCATACAGACAACAATTGTGCTTGAACACATTTGCCAGGGACAAAAGACCCCAGAAACTTGACTTCACTGCCTACGAAACCTGCATGCGCCTCAGTAGTGACCCTGTGTAACCAACGTGGAGACCCTTGCACACCTTCGCACACACAGTGCACACCCCGCTACTAGACAGCACATGCTAATTAGGTGCAGCCAGAAGGAATCAGGGAATGGATATAGACAATAAATTTAATCAAATTTTTTTGTGTTGGAAAAATATGCTTTTTTGCTGGGAAGAAATTGCTGTCTAGTATACATCTATACACATCATTTATTCGACAGTACAGGGGAGCCTGGCAGCCACAGCCCTGTTCAGAGACGCTTCATTGTGCCCATGTTTGCTGCGATTTTGCGTCAGTCACAAAGGAAAGTCACATGATTTATGATTGCCGTCTTCCACTTCAGCATCCACTCTGCTGCACAGCACATGTGGCTCTATTCTTATCCTTCTTAACCTCATTTTCGAAATCAACTTGTCCCCCTCCTCCCCTTCCTCCCTTGCACCACCCAGGGCTGAGCCTTGTTCTGCTGCTCTAGTGTAGTGTCTATGTGCACTTGGCAAAGCGCAGGTTGCTGTACAAGCACACCAAGGTTGTTGTACAATCACACTTTTGAAGATTTGTATGGAGACACCTAAAGTATTACGACTACATAGGGGTGACCTGGAGGGCACTTGGGGGGATAATGAGGCTTCTCCTGACCAGCCTGGCCCAGCATCTTTCCTTGCCAAGTGATTTTCCACATTTTCCTTGTAATTTCCACCTTTTCTACATGAGAACAAGGGACCTTTGTTCACATCCCTGGCAGGAATTGTGGTTGCGCTGCAGTACAAAGAATACTCAACACCATACCAGCTTACAATGTATGTCTTTTTCCTTGATGCGCATATGTACACATGGTAGATCAAAAGGGGAGCAGGCGTCCAGAATAGGACCCAAGTACCCTAACCCTAACCTTCCACCGATGGTCCCCTCTTCGCCCCCAAAGCTTCCCCAAAGGCTCAAGCCCAAGACTTCAGGCCCAAAACTGTGCTTCCACAGCACTGCGGTGAGTGCAACCCACAACAGCGTCCAACTGTAACTCACGTGCGTGCTCGGCTGCAGCCTCCACCTGCAGCCGCCTCAGCTCTTGCAGGTGGGCCATGTAGGCCTCTGCCTCGCAGTCGCTGATGGGGAGGCTGGGACCCAAGCTGGACACCATCTCTGCAGCGATGAGGGCGCAGGTGCCCGGGGAGATCTGCAGTGCAAAAGGGGTGATAAGGGCGCAGGTCACGATGAGGTGGTGAGGGCAAAGCGGCTTGGGGGAATGTGCAGTGCAAATGAGGGCGATGAGGGCAAAGCGGCTTGGGGGAATGTGCAGTGCAAATGAGGGCGATGAGGGCAAAGCGGCTTGGAGTGATGTGCAGTGCAAATGAGGGCGATGAGGGCAAAGCAGCTTTGGGGAATGTGCAGTGCAAATGAGGGCGATGAGGGCAAAGCGGCTTGGGGGAATGTGCAGTGCAAATGAGGGCGACGAGGGCGCAGCGGCAGCACAGTGATGCGCAGGGCCTGATGGGGCCATGGTGGAGCGTGCTGCGTGTGCGCTGTGCAAGTGCCTGTGCAGGGTGATGCACGACAGGCGCACATCTCACAAGTATGCCCCCCCTTCCCTCTTCAGGTAAGCACACCGCCTCCAGTCACCTCTCCGCTCCTCTCCCCCCTCGTGAGCTCGCCACCCAGCCCCACCTCATCGCATACCAACGCAGCCGTTGGTAGCCCACAGACACCTCACCTTTGCGACAGTGAGGCGCTGCGGCTTGGCTGGTGCCAGCCTGGGGTCGGGCGGCTGCTCTTGCCTCTCTAAGTCCTCCTGCTCCTTAGATTGCAGCCGCTGCCTCTCTTCCTCAGCCTGTTGCGCCCTCTCTACCTGCTGCCTTGCCTCCTTCTCCCTCTGCTGATCGGCATGCAGGCGCTGCATGTATGCGCGCTGGGCTGCCTGGTACGCTTCCAGCACTCCTGCACGGATCGCGCACCAACGATGCCCTTCCTCTGCTGAGTGGCATACAAGGCCACTGCATGTAAGTGCTCTGGGCTGCCTGGTACGCTTTCCTCACTCCTACACATATGCGCACCAACACTGCAGTTCCCATCTAACAGCCTGCGACAACAGTGCCTTGGCAAGCCTGCGACAACGGTGCCTTGACAAGCAGCCAGACAATGGCAGCATGGATCACACCATGCACACATAGCCGAAGACTCTTTTTTCTTCGCTCCAGTGTGCAGTACAGGTGAGAGCACAGGTGGGAGGCACAGAGGTGTGCAGCACAGGTGAAGAGTGCTTACCAGGGGCGCACATATCCACTGTCCTTGCCCTGCTTTCCAAGGAGGGAGCCTCTGGCGTCTTCAGCTCTGTGAGCTGCACTGATCGATTGCGCGCACAACTCTTTGCGCGCACCTTGCATATAAGGGACCGAGGATCCATTGCCACCGAGGATTCATTGTGCGCACCTTGCATGGGGCACCGAGAGTCCATTGGCAGCGAGGATTCATTGTGCGCACCTTGCATGGGGCACCGAGGATCCATTGGCAGCGAGGATTCATTGTGCGCACCTTGCATGGGGCACCGAGGGTCCATTGGCAGCGAGGATTCATTGTGCGCACCTTGCATGGGGCACCGAGGGTCCAGGGCACCGTTGACGATGATGAAGGGCCTTGGAAAAAGGGCAGGTAGTGAGAAGGGCGCGTCCCAGCCTCCCAGCATCCCTGCAGGGGCGGCACGTACACACAGGGTAACAAAAATGAGGGTGCGTGCCTTCCAGCATACCTGCAGCAGCGGCGCGCACCCACAGGTTTGCGATGAGCAGGGCGCGTGCCAGCTGCCTGGCCTCCCCGCAAAGTCTGCAATGCAAGCTTGGCTCAAGAGCTGAGGCAACATGCCAAAGCAGCATATGCAGTCCCAGCCTTGCTTCGCAGAGGCCTCAGTGTGCGTGACTTCTGCTCTCATCATCCAACCCCTTATGACGCTGGAGACTGGAGACTCTGTTGCGCACCAGGCAGCAGCCGCTTCCAGACAGCCTCCACAACCTCAGCATCCACGGCTGGCTTGGACATGTCATGAGCCGCAGCCTGAGTGTGCACGAGTCATGAGCCTGAGTACGCGTGAGTCATGAGCCTGAGTGCACATAAATCGTGAGCCTGAGTGCGCGCAAGGCTTGCAAGACGCATAGCGCGCATGCATGGCGTGTTTTGTATGCTCTCATCTCGCAGTTGAACACCCTTGCAAGAGGGACACACTCTTCTGTCTTTGTGCACACAAGAGCACGCTGTTGTTCGAGTTCAAGGGGAGTGGGAGAGGCGCATAGAAAGAGAGGGGGAGAGGCTTCATTGATGAGAGTGAGGGGAGTCTGAAGGGGGCACAAGGCAGAAATCCCTGGTCCAGGATTTCTTTGTGAGCAGCTTATGTAATTAAGGCACCTCAGGCAAAATTCCATTGTCCAGGATTTCTTTGTGAACAGCCTTTGTACTTAAGGTAGAAATCCCTAGACCAGGGTTTTTCAGTGAGCGGCGCTTGCTTTATGAGCACCTTTCTAGCTTTGGTTTGAACCAGTTGCAGGAAAAGTTAGGCCTTTTAGATTTCAGCTCGGCTGCCCTTGTCCAGTGGATGCAGCTACACAACCTAACCTTAGTAAGCAGCTCATGTACTTAAGGCAATAATCCCTGGCCCAGGGTGTCTTTATGGGCAGCTTATGTACTCTATTTTATGCAAAAGCTTTTGGCGGCCTCTCTGCCAAATCCCTTTAACGATGGAGTATTTTGTGCAGGTTCCTTGATGACGGTGGGCGCACACTCGTGCATGCTTGTACATGCTCACACCCAAGGCACTAAGCTTCAGCCCAGCATAGTGAACTGCCGGTTGCCAGAAACGTTTGGCTAAGTACTTGTATTTATTTGCACGAGCACAATTTTCCAGCCACCTGTTGCCCTTAAAAGTTGCCCTCCAGCAGCTCAGTTTTACAACAATTGCAACCTACTCCCAGCCACATGTAATAGCCTCCTCATTGATGACGATTGCTGTCCTCAATGCCAATGGCCCCCAAATCCTGTGTTGGGCTCCAACATGATACGCGCATGTGTAACCATGCACGCCACATACCAGAGCTTGTGATGCAGGCAAAACAGTTACTGTCAGGTGTGCCATGCATCCCACCAACCTCAACACCAAATCAAAAAGTTACTGTCAGGTGTGCCACATGCATCCCACCTACACCAAATCAAACAGTTACTGTCAGGTGTGCCATATGCACCCCACCTACCTCAAACACCAAAGGTATGCTGGCCACGCGTGCTTTGAATGCGTTTTGATGCACCGCCCAGCCAAATCCCTGCAAACCAGGGTTTTCAAGTGTGCTTGAGGCTATTCAGGCAATTCTGTGTATAAGGCGTGAAGCATGGGCTCATTCCGCATGCTCCTTGTGCGCTTGCTCACTTATCCAAGCTAGTACAGATACATTGGCTATGTGTCCTACATGATTAGTTTGTGTATTTGTTATGTATCCAACTTGACAAGTACAGATGCATTTGCTACGTGTGCTGCAGTGCGAGGATACATAGAGGAGAGCAATGTAAGGTAGGCCGTGGAGGGACAATGCTTCAAAGCGATTCAGGGCAGGCCACGATGTTAAGGGCAGGTCACGGTGTTAAGGGCAGGCCGCAGTGTGTCCACCCTTCAAGCTTCAAAGCGATTAAGAGCAGGCCGCAGTGTAAGGGCAGGCCGCAGTGTTAAGGGCAGGCTGCAGTGTTGAGGGCAAGCTATGGTGTCAAGGGCAGGCCGCACTGTGTCCACCCTTCAAGCTTTAAAGCGGTAAAGGGCAGGCCACGGTGTGAAGGGCAGGTCACAATATGCCTACCCTTGAAGATTGAGGCGGCTGCATCCTGCAAACAACTACCCGAGGTTTGGGTGTTGCATGCGCCAATGGCAGCAGAAGCAGACTGTGCTGCAGCTGGGCGATGCTGACGCCTGCAGCGTCTGTGGCAGAGCTTTCAGGGCAGAGACTGCAGAGCGGAGCTTGCACAACAAAACTGGGGCGGGGCTGCTGCAGGGATGCCATGCATCCAATGCGCGCAAAAGCACTGCCGTGGGTCAAGCGGTCCGGGAGCGCATAGAGCAGCAGCAGCCGCAGCCACTGCAACCGCCGCAGCCGCAGCAGCAGCAGCAGCACTGCCATGGGTCTGGCAGTCCGGGAACACACAGAGCAGCAGCAGCAGTAGCAGCAGCAGCAGCAGCAGCACTGCCATGGGTCTGGCAGTCTGGAAACACACAGAGCAGCAGCAGCAGCAGCAGTAGCAGCAGCAGCAGCAGCAGCAGCAGCAGCACTGCTGTGGGTCTCGTGGTCCGGTGACCTTGGCACACCTGCAGATGGCACGTGCATGACCAACGCAGCGCAGTGCCAACACAGCATCCATGGCCAGTGCAGCTGCAGCAGTAACCTGCAGCATCCATGTAGCCAGCACACCTGTGCTGCAGGTGCCTGCCTTAGGCTGATGCACCAGTAGCAGGCACGCACAGAGCTGCAGCAGCAGCAGCAGCAGCAGCAGCAGCAGTCACCCACACCTGAACGCCAATCATGGGCGCGGTCACAGTGATGCGCTCATCCACGCATGCGGTCAGCCACGCGTGCATGCCCCCCAGGCTCACGCCTGCATGCGCACAACGACCATGCACGCATGCGGTCAGCCACGCAATGGTCCTGCACGCATGACCAGCAGGCCTCCTCCACACATTGCTTGCACGCAATCCACATGTCATCCTCCGCACCCCATCAGCAGGCCTCTCGTGTCATGCACACATGCATGTTGCCCAGGCTAGGCTCACACCTGCTCACATGCCGCCTGGGCTAGGCTAGGCTAGGAAATCCTGCTTGCATGCCACAATGCAATCCACTCTGTGAGCAGGCAACCCCACGCGTGCTTGTGCTTGCGGTGGAGATAGATAGCAGAAGGCTGAGCATGGCAGCATCACCAGCTGACAGCCTCTGCCACAAATCAATCCATCCACGGCCATATCCAGTGCAAATTTGATACCACATTTCTGTATCATGGCCCCTGTCCATTAAAGTGCACATTCTACACATGCAGTGCCCACCAATGCACACGTGAATACACAAATAGACACGCGTACGCACAAAAGCAGACCCTCATGTGCACGCACGCTCACACATGCACAACCTACACAGACATATGCACGCATGCACGTGCACACCCTCGCGCACGCATGCGTGCACAAGCACACACATACACACACCTGTAATACCCACGCGGCTCATGTCCGTCTCTGGGCGCTCCGCCAGGTAATCCAGACAGCACATTATGTCAAACACGTTGTCCAGCAGGAAGGGGTGCTCCCCGCTGCCACGCCATGCCCTGGCAGGGTGGACGAACACGCAGGTATTGATCTCAGGGTTGTCAAACATAAGGTGTTAGGAAGGGGTGCTTCCCCCCTGCCACTCCGTGCCCTGGGAGAGTGGACAGATAGACAAGGGTGCCAGTCTAAGGGGTGTCAAACACAGAGGTCTTTGTCTCTGGGGTGTCTTAAACATTGTGCGAGAAGAACGGGTGCTTCATTCGTGCTGCCGCACTACGCTCTGAATATAGGATACAATGCTGGAGTGTGCATACGTCAGTAGCAAGTGTGGGCTGTCTGTTTGGCTGGTGCCCCGTGAGAACTCTCTGGTCCCCCAAACTGCTCCGGCAGGGTGCTGCAAAACATGCAGCAGCCTGTGCATGCTCAAGGGCTTGTTCCCTCGAGGACTTGGAGCACATAGATTGATCCAAACTTTTTGTTGTGGACCTTGGGGGGTAGATGGATGTGCAAGTTAGGGACCTTTCCACCCTAAACGATTGTTATGGACATTGAGAAGGCGGTGCAGAATGTGACAGAGATTGATTGGGGGAGCGCACCGACTGCTCTGCAGCAGCCCCAATGATGCTCGCGTGCAAAAAGGTGCAGGCCAGGATCTGGTCATTGCATGGATGCCTTGCTTATGTACAGATGGACATTGTATGGATGCCTTGCTTGTCTACAGATGGACATTGTATGGATGCCTTGCTTGTGTACAGATGGACATTGTATGGATGCCTTGCTTGTGTACAGATGCCTCTTTTGGCGCACTGACGCCTTGTCAGTTGGCGAGTTGGCTGGCTGGTCAAGTGCGTGTACATGGGGGGTTGGCGGCTGGGATGAGGTGCGCCACGCTATGCACGCTGTGCGCGCACTGCTTACGCTTGCACCCTAGACACCACCCATTTTTCTCCTGAAGGTGGTGCCAGCCACCCAAGACCAACGCTGCTGGTGGTGGTGGTGCTGCTGCTGCTTCTCCCTATGCCTGCTGCAACATTGCACCGCCCTGGCCTGTGGTGGTGGTGGTGCTGCTGCTGCTTCTCCCTATGCCTGCTGCAACATTGCACCGCCCTGGCCTGTGCTTGCACATTGCACCGCCCTGGCCTGTGCTTGCACCGCCCTGGCCTGTGCTTGCACCGCCCTGGCCTGTGCTTGCATCAACCAGCCCCAGCAGAGCAGAGGTCCTGGAGGGCACGCAGCGCATGAGCGGCAACTGACCACTGTTGCACATACATAGGTACACAAGCATAATGCGCACACAGCATCGCACGTTCGGGGCAGCACCATGGTGCGGGCGGACAGAGCATGCTTGCACCAAGAGCCGACCGGGGAGCCGGGCTGTCGCTGCGCTTTTCCCCGCCCGCCCCCCCCCTTTCCCTCCCCGCACGCACGGTCAACGTGGATAGTCAATGCAGGCGGAGGAAGTGATTTGCGCCTGCACGAGATGATTGCCAAAGGTGCACCACCGTTCCGTCCCATCTGTGGGTGGGTCGTTCAAACTGCGCCAAACTCATTTTGCTGTCTATCAGCGTGCTATTGCACCCCCCTTTTGCACTCCCGTCTTCACTACAGGGTTGGGCGTTGATGTCCAGCGCTGTTATGATATGATACGCCGATCCGCGGCTTGCGGCTCCAACCAACTGACAAGGCGTCAGTGCGCCAACAGTGGCATCCGTACCCCCAAAAGGCATCAGTGCAATGTCGGGATCAGTGTTGCAGGGAGGGGAAGGAGAGCGGTGCAGCGGTGGCTCCAACTCGTGGAGAAGCCTCTGGGGGGCAGCCTTCAAAGCACACCTGACAAGCGCCTCCTGGTAGGCGTTGCCAGGCATCTGGGAGGGCTTGGTGGGGGCGCGAAGTGCACGCGTGGGCTCCAGCGGAGTACCTTGCCTCTCCCCATGGTACCTGCAGAAGTGATGGATTGTGTGTGTTTTGTGCCTGTGTGAGCATGCTTGTGTGCAAGCCTGTATGCGCGTGTGTGTCCATATGTGCGTGTCCATATATGTATGTGTGTGCTTACGCACACGCGCGGTCTTGCAAGCGGGGTTCCAGTCATGGGGATCCCTGCAGACCCCCATTGCACCTGCACCGTTGAATGCGCTGTTATGGGGCCTGTGCTAGGACTGATTTGCGCACGGGTACTAGTGGCGCCTGCGTCATCTGCGGGCAGCGAGGCCGGCTTTGCTGGCGTACATGCGCATCACAGGCCTAGGGTGCCTGCACAATTGCGTATGCCTCATGAGGCAGCCCCTGCACCATTGTATGCACATCGATTGGCCGTGCCTGCACCATTGCCTTCGCCTCATGAGGCAGCGCCTGCACCCTCGCATGCACATCAATTGCCCATGCCTGCACCATAACGCGTGCTGGCTTCAGAACGGCACCAGCGCTGCTCTGTTCTGGAGCGTGGAGCATCTGCAGCTTCTTGCCTGGCAAAGCACAACCAAAATACGGTGCCTGGGCAAAACAAGGAGAGGCCTGATACAACACTGTGTTGCAGGAGCGTGAGACCCCCCGGTGCCTGGACAAAAACACGCAGGGGCATGAGGCCCAACAAGGGTGTAGGGTTTTCCCCCCAAAACTACCGTTGCTTTGAGAGGGCCTGCAACAGGATTGGTTGAAAAGCAATTGTATGACAATGAACTTGCTGCCCCGCCACTGCTGCTGTAGCTGTACTTGCGCAGGAGGTTCCTCAGAGGAGGGCGTTCCGGGGGCGCAAACAGGGTAAGCAGAGGTGGGCAAGCAGGCTTGGAAGGAGGTGGATCAGGGCCTAGGGATTCATTCTCATTAGGGTTTGGAGAGAGGCAACTCTGTGCATGAATATAGGGGCTTGCCGTGCTTAAGGATTCAAACAATGTCTTGCACCACAGGCGCCTGGACTTCAACTCAGATCTTTGATTGTAGGTCTGTCAGGCTGTAGAGGAGCTGCCCCAATTCTTCAGGCTCAGATGTGGACCCTTCATTGGCTCAGCTGTGGGACCCTTCATTGACTCAGCTGTGAGACCCTTAAATGACTGGGACCCTAAATTGACAGCTGTTCCACACAATCTCCCCCCCAGGCTTGACTTGGTGCAGCACACTCCACCGTGCTCTCAAATCAACCGCACGCCTGCAATCCATGGCTACCATGAAGAAGCCCGCAAAGGCGAAGTCCTCCTCAGCCACACAGCTGCAGTCCATGGCTATCGTGACATAGCCCGCAAAGGCAGAATTCATCTCAACCACACACCTGCAGTCTATGGCTACTGTGAAGTAGCCCGCAAAGGCATACTGCTCCTGTCTGCTCCTTTGGCTGTCCATGTTTGAGCCTGCAAGCACAGGACCATATGAAGGCAGGCACATAACACGCATATGACATGCATCATATGACACGCACATGGCACACATGACATGTATATGACACAGGATGCAAATGACAGCGCGCTGCACTTGTGTGCATGAGTTGCACTCGGCATGCACAGGTACATGCACATGCACAGGCACAGGCAGGGATCAAGCTAAGCTTAAGCGCGCACTCTTGGGATGACGTTTTTTATGCCTGCTTGAGGGAACTGATCTTAGAAGGCACTCAGCGCCGCACTTGCTTTGGGGGAACGCGTCTGACGGCACCTTTGCACAGTGCCCACCCACAGCACCTCCCGTTTGGACCCCTGCCTTCAAGTCCCTGCCGAGCTGCATGTTGTTGCTGCGGCAGGCAACAGATCCTGCTCAATACAACAATGAAGGAACCGCTGGCAAGGGCTGCTCAAAAATATATGCTGCTGTTGGCAGGGGATGGTCAAATCTTGCTCCAAAGAGCATCGGCCTTGCTCCATAGAGCATCAGCCTTGCTCCATAGAGCATCAGCCTTGATCCATAGAGCATCAGCCGCCTTGCTCCATAGAGCATCAGCCTTGCTCTATAGAGCATCAGCCTTGCTCCATAGAGCATCAGCCGCCTTGCTCCATAGAGCATCAGCCGCCTTGCTCCATAGAGCATCAGCCGCCTTGCTCCGTAGAGCATCAGCCTTGCTCCAAAGAGCATCAGCCTCTTTCTTCCCACAGCCCTCAAGACCCTTTTGCTGCCTTTGGCCGCTGCTTGGCGTAATGCCAGTTGCTGCTGCTGTTTGGCGTGGTGCCAATCGCTGCTGCTGTTTGCTTGTTGCAGTGCATAGTGCAGGAAGGGGAGCTGGCAGGCAGCCCAGGATATGGGGGTGGAGCTGAGCACCTGCTGCCAGCCGCAAAAAACGGCTACCTGCTCTGCTGTGTGCTGGAGAAAAGGAGGTGGCCAGCCCTTGGGCAGGCAGGTGCAGGCGCTGGTCGCCTGTCGCATGCAGCAAGATGATCCCCACCAGGCATTGCAGGCGGGAAGGCGCCTGTCGCCTGTCACATGCAATAAGATACACTTATTGCGCACCTGTCACATGCAAAAAGACACCTGATCGCCCACCTGTCATATGCAAGCATAATAATTGCTCACCTGTTGCATGCAGGAAGATGACAACCGGCAGCCTTTGGGGACCTGAAGCCCGCAAACCCTCATGCGTGGTTCCGCCTTTGCGTCCTCCAGCCGCCCCTGAACTCGCCGTGGCACCCGTGCCATTCCCCTTGGCCTCATTGCTGGGGTCAGCAGCCTTATGGTGCAATCCGCCTGTGGACTGGGGAAGGCGTTCTTGCGCACTCAGCCCCGTGGGCTGCACGCTGCGCGCTGTGCTGCTGCCCTGGCTGCTGGGCGAGCCTGTGGGCCACAGGTGCGGCAGCAGCAACACAAGGGGGCGCAAACAGCAGTGAGTCAAGGAACACGCAGAAGCAGCGGCAGCAGCAGCAGCAGCGGCTGCGGCGGGGTTAGGCGCCTGCTGTGGACAGTGTGCTGCTGCCATGGATTCTGAGCGAGCCGTCAGCCTGGGCACTGAACCCAAAAGCTTTGCCCACGTGCCGCGCCCACAAGTGGAGCATGTGCCGCGTCCATGTGCACAGGGCCCACATGCAGCTCCCAAATTCGTCTACATGCTGCATCCATGGCCCACTCGCAGCATTCATGTGCGCAGGGCCGATATGCAGCGCAGATGGGGCAAGGGAGGCACGGCAACAATGCCATGTGTCGTCCTTCTTTCTGTGTGCACTGATGGCAGGCAGCAGTGCCATGCGTTGTCCTTCTTTCTGTGTGCAATGATGGCAGGCAGCAGCTTGCCCTCCGCGCTCAGACCTGCCGCTGCTGCTGCCATCGCTGTGCCATTGGTAGCATGCATATGTAAGAGATGCAGTGATGATGGTGCATGCTGGCAAGACCCCCGGTAAAGGGTCGGAGCCTGGCAGACCGCACAAACGGCAGCGTCATGAGAAGACAGCGGCACACGCATTCAAGAGGCATGGAAATGATGCGGGGCCTGTGCCAAGCAGGCTTGGCGAGTTGGTAAGTCTAGGATCTTTTGCATGTTATGCGCTGGGGTTGCACATGGAGTATGTTCCCATGCACGCTGGGCAGCGGTTGCGTGTGCCTGGGACTGGGTCTGGGTGTTGGGTTGCGCAAGTGCTTGCGTGTACCGTGCTGTGCAACACACGCACGTCCTCATCCGTGTGTTTGCACGGATGTTGTTGGCACAGGCGCCAGCAACATAGCCTGCCCTAGCAAGCGTTCATGCTCGCAACCTGGCAAAGCTCGAAGGCTGGCAGAATTCAAGGCTGGGCCCATGGGCTGGGCTCATGGGCAAAGCTCAAGGCTGGCAAAGCTCAAGGCTGGCATAGCTCATGGGCTCCCTTTTCAACGCAGCTGCCTGGTAGAGTGCTGGGCTGGCCAATCACGCCTAGGTCTCCAACGCGCAGCTCCCACAGGTACAAACAGCCGCCTTGCCTGCCTAGGTCTCTTTCTCAAATAAGCAGCCACCTCGCCTGTCTAGGTTTCTCTCTCAAATAGACAGCTGCCTCGCCTGCTTTTTGATGTCTTCCACGACTCACCAGGCTCGTTTATCCAGACTTGCGAATGTTGGTGGATAAAGGAGGGCTCGCTGAGCCCCTGGACTGTGTCTGCAACGCGTAAGGGGAGGCAGCCACAGCTTAAAATCTGTAGAGCAGGTCTGCAGGGCGCAAGAAGGATATCAGCGCTTTTTTGATCTTGCGTCTCCTTGGAGGCCTGGGTGGGGGGGCCTCCAGTGCCGCCTGACCCTGCTCTCCAGGCGCATTGCTGCACATGACAGCACAGGACAAAGATCTGGCCACCAGATGGAAGCTGAGCTGGCACAGGAACGAGAGCGGTCAGCAAAAGAGGCAGAGGCAGCGCGCGCCGCCATGGCGGTGAGGGAAGCTGAGCTGGCACAGGAACGAGAGCGGTCAGCAAAAGAGGCAGAGGCAGCGCGCACCGCCATGTGGAAGTTGATGTATGTGTTGTGTGCATGGCGGTGAGGGAAGCAGAGCTGCAGGCGCTGGAGGTGGAGCGGAAGGCCAGGGTGAGTGCACCGGCAGGGGTGAGGCGTAAGAGCACCCGGGTGAGTGAAGGTCATGGATGCCAGGACACTGCGCAGGCGTTTCACTGCAGTACCTGGGGCACTTGAGCGGAGAGCGCGAGCAGGCTGTTGAACAGCCTCAGATAGGTAGACCAGCAATCGAATGGCACTTGATAATTCAATGGAACCCTTACTGCACAGTTCTCCAACAAGCAGGGAAGAGTGCACTTTTCAAGGGAAGAGCTCAAGACCGCCATGCACACAACACGTACATCAACTTCCTCTGAGTGATGAAGCAAGCGTCCATGCTCTTCCAGTTTGCTGCATGAAGCCACCACAACCACCAGGCCAGTGAGCTCAAGAGCCACCCTGGCAGCTTGTGCGACATGCGCGTCCTTCCTCATGCGCCAGCAAGATGATAATGCCGCTGCTGCAATTTGGGTGCCACTGCATTTGTGCGTGTATGAAGGTGTGTGTGCGGTATGCACGCGCTCTCTCATGCACTCAGCAAAATGATAAGGCTGCTGCTGCAATTTTGGTGCCACTTCATCTGCGTGTGTTTGTGTGTTTGTGTGTGTGTGTGCGCGCGTGCGCGCGCGCGGCATGCGCAGGCTTTTTCATGCATCAGCAGATAATGCCCCTGCTGCAATGTTGGTGCCACTGCTTCTGCATCTGTGTCTGTGTGTGTGTGTGTGTGTGTGTGTGTGTGTGTGTCATCGGTGCGTGCAAGGGGCGTACCTGATGCAAGCCGGTCTTGGGCGGGCTGTGGATCAGTGTGGGTCCATTGGAGGTCAGGTGCCGGAGAGTGCACGGAAGCACTGCCAGGCGCCCCTGCACAAAATCAGGGGGGGGGGGCGCATGGGCTGTGGAGTTGGGCCCCACAAACTGGGGGAGGTGCACACACTGGAGGAGGCGCAGAGGCTGCAGGAGGTGCAGAGGCTGGAGGAGGAGGAGAGGCTAGAACAGGAGCAAAGAACGTATTTTGGGCACGAGGTACAGGGGCTGCAAGAGCCGTAGGGGCTGCAAGGCGCAGAAACTGGATTTTGATTCTAAGCTGGAGGAGGCGCGAGAACTGGATTTGGAACATAGTCTGGGGAAGGCGCAGGGCCTGGAGAGAATGCAGGGCTGCAAGAGGCGCAGAAACTGGATTTAAAACTCAGGCTGGAGGAGGCAAACATTCAGGAGTCTGATGTTAGGGCTGGAGGAGGTGCGCAGTCCGGATGGGGTGCATTAAGGTAGTGCACAGCCCGGATGGCGAGCACAGAGGTAGGGAAGGCCCTCTCGAATGCGGTCAGCGGTGGAGGGGTTCTGCCTACTGGAGCACCCGGGGGCATGCAAGCTCAGCATGGTAATACAATGTGCATAAGCCTAACATGCATGTCATCAGACAGGAGCACAGCGCCCCGGGGCAAGCAAGCTTAGCACGGTGATAAAACAAACACAGGCCTCATGTGCATGTGATCAGACATGAGCACAGCGCCCCGGGGCACGCAAGCTGAGTACGGTGATAAAACAAAAGTAGGCCTCAAGTGCATGTGATCAGACATGAGCACAGCGCCTCTGGGGCACGTAAGCTGAGCACGGTGATAAAAGAAAGATAGGCCTCATGTGCATGTGATCAGACATGAGCACAGCGCCCCGGGGTACGCAAGCTGAGCGCGGTGTTACAACGCACTTAGGCCTAACGTCTTACGTGCACGTGATCAGATCAGATATGTGCACAGCGCCCCGTGCCGTCAGTGCTCCTGCACCTAGCTGCATGCACTTGTGATGCAATCAGACACGCATGGCTGTGCGCCCAATGCAGCGCCCCGTGCCCTCTGTGCGCCTGCGCCTGTCAACCAAACCGGCGCCCCGTGCCGTCCATGCGCCTGCGCCTGTCAATCAACCTGGCGCCCGTGCCGTCTGTGTGCCCGGCACTGTCTTGCAAGACCACCTCATCAGCACCGCCTTCCGCCGTGAGCTATCCTTACCCCTCCATCAATGCGTTGATCTGTTCTTGCATGCCGCAAGGCGGGGCTATTTCCCGCACCTGCCGTTGGGAGGGGGGGGGTCGTGGAGGGGCTGGGGAGGGGCGTGCGTGCGATGGGCTGCACATGGGGCAGGGAGAACGAGAAAGACGATTTGCGCCGCGCCTCCCTCTTGAACAGGTCCAGGGGGGGCGGAGAGGAGGGCGGGCTGCTGAAGGGGGGTGAGGGCGGCCCGGAAAACGCCACATGCACAAGGTCCAGGTCTGGGGAGGAGCAGCCTGAGGGTGGCAAGGCCGCGAGGGGCAGCGCGTGCGCGGAACTGGGGGCCGGCACATGGGGGGCTGGGTGGAGGAAGGGGGTGTGCGAGCGGGAGCTGCCTGGCGGGCTGCTGGTGGCGGTGGCGGGAGGGAGGGGCGACGGCGGGGGTAGGGGATAGCC
>LKMJ01002306.1_pt1 | contig 17442 bp, 25 predicted proteins | sample 643391 | NCBI WGS metagenome assembly LKMJ01 (sample SAMN04112250, study PRJNA286221) | soda lake metagenome | biome: soda lake; feature: Kulunda Steppe; material: water; isolation source: sample PL-Br10 brine of Picturesque Lake | place: Russia: Kulunda steppe | collected 2010-07
ATCTTTCACGCCAGTACGACCTTCGACGTAATCTTGACGACCTTGATAATGAACTGCCGAAAAAGACAATGGAAGGTATCGAACGTCAGGCAGGTGGAATGTGAATCGCCTCTGGTATTCTGTTATACTGTTTGATAAAACCACAAGTATTAAAATGGTGAGTTGCATTGCTTAATGTATGGCGAAGCTAACAGAAAACCCATACCCACTCCCAGAAATCAGTGACTTTGACAGCTACGACGAATACAATGAAGCCGAAAAAGCTGCCTTAGACAAAATCGACGAACCGATCATCCGTTTCCATGTTGCTGACAACTACGCTTGCTACCGTGTTGTTGAAATGGACGGCCCAAACGGAGAACCCCTTCTCCAACACATCCCGTCTGGTGATGGATACCGAATCCCTGCTGCACACATTCGTGGGCTGCGCAAAGAAGACGTTGAACAGAAAATCGCCCAACAAGAGAAACTCAAGGAATTCTTCTCCTGATTATCGGTATCAAAGAAAACTCTAAAACATCAAGAGAACGAAAAATGACAACGATGACTGACTGTTCACACGAAACCACACACGACGTGACTGCCCCAATCGGTGGTGGCGAAGAGATCGTCTTGACAACCATCTGTAACGACTGCGGACAAGACGTATACGGTTAACCCCGGAGGAAATTCAAACTCTGACGATAATCTGACTTTGCGGAGGTTACCGATACAGGGCGAGATGCCCGGTATATTCGTCTATAGCATCTTCATCTGCAGGCCCAATAGCACAAGCTGTTAACGTCCCGGGGTCAAGTTCAGTATAGCCAAGATCTTCGATCTTTGCCTTCGGCAGACTGTCAACAGATGTATACAGTTCTTTCAGATCAGCCTCAGAAGTGACTTTGAGTGTTATTTTCTTCCCACCTGCATCGATCCATTGTGAAACGATCTTTTCGGGAACTTTTCTTGCTGCAAGGACACTCACGTGCGCACCTTGAGCAACTGCTTTTCCCCGACTCATATCAATATCGTCTCGGATAACAATAACTTGTTTCATATATCTGGGATAATAGAACGGTACTCATCACAGCCACTAAAATGTGTAGTTTGAAACGTCAAAGCAGCAATTTTCAATATTTTAGCTGAATGCAGGCGGTAAGCCCCCCCCCTTCCTCAACGAGCGAACGGTACGTGAGCGAGTAGGGTGGAGTAGTTGACTGAAATATCCCGAAGTGAAGGCCCGAAACACGTGAGTATTTTCAAACCCCGTATCATATATGCGCTTAATGGGAGAATTAAATTACACGACATTTACGTGTAAAGTCTGCGGGGCTTCTTGGACTAAAAACACTGTAGAAACTACTGAAAAAGATACTATTTGTGATTCTTGTAAAGAATATCCAAATGACTGGTGTCCTTCGTGTTATAGTCAATTAGTCAAAAACAAAGGATTCCTTGGTCGAAGTAGCACCCGTGTCTGCAAAGATTGTGGTGAAGAATGGGAACCAGAAGATAGGTGAACTTCTCCGAGAGCTTATTAATTGATTGACCAGCCTTCCGGATCCACAGAAAGTTTGTCTTCACCAACAATTTCAAACCCAGTTCCTGTTATAACGTGCGACAACCGAAGCACTTCTCCAGTCTGTGAATCCCGCAAAACATTCCCTCCAGTCTCGCAGTTATCACATATCCATTGGACACAAACACGCTTTTCTCCACGCCACGGATGGTACACCAACTCTCCAACTCGACGGGCAACACCACCACAGATACCACACTCTCGAGTAGCGTTTGACGGAGGTATTTTCTGTTCAACAACGTTGGGCAAATCGAGCGTATTTTGACTGGGCTTTGGCATACACTCAACTCACCCCACACAATGTTAAAACTATGGGTTCGTTAATTCCTAACAGGAGAGAGCCCGCGACTGAAGTCGTGGGAGGAGGTCAATCTGCACCGTTTCACTCAACCAATTAAGCACAACTATTAAGTAACTAAATGGCGAACAATTGAGTATAACAATGAACGGAATCGATCCACATATGAGTAGTGACGAATATACTGAGAAGATCAACGAGTTGAGCAATGGTGTTGAGGAAAAACGCCAATGGGCAGGAAGAAATGACGAACCGTTCGACCTGTACGATGCCGTTATCTCCGAACTGGAGTTCTCAGAAATTATGCATCAGACCCCGTTGGCCCTTTCGGCTCTTATTCATAGCAAATACCAGCCTGAAGAATGGATGCATCTCGTGCAAGAAAGCGGTTCGTGGGACGACGTAATCAAGGCGATGGCATACGATGTTGTCAAACAAGACATATTCGAAGAACTTCACAAACGGAAAGACGACCCAGAGGCCGTCGACTACGAGACTGAAGCCTGATTGACATCCACCCCGCATAAACGACGTGGTATTGCGCCTGTTCAACCTATAATTGACTTTTCTCAGGCCAATCCGCTAACCCAATCAGCAAAATCACCTGTCTTTTCCCGACAATCAACTACAGTATCATCGGGAGAAATTACACCGGTTCCCAGTTGAGTCGCAACTTTACCATCATCAATCAGGTTGAACTCCGTTTTCCCGGAAGTAGACGAATCTTCTGAGAGCAAGAGTGTTTCATCATCAAGGTATTCAGATATCTCATCCACATCTTGATGATCAACGATTACAACTTCCGCCAAATCAAGTTTTGTCAGCGACATATAACCCAGTTCTCTACACAGAAATTAATACTTCTCGACAGCAGCAAGCGTAATATGAACGTTTTTACTGGCCACAAACTAATCTCTCACCAAATGAGTTCAGGGACAGTCGGAGCAAAAGAAGTGGAAAAACAATCGACAGATCCACGTGAAAAATTGCGGAAAGAAATGGAAGAATTACGGACTTCAACACTCAGTGATGGATCCGTCGAAGCCGAAATACTCGATATTTATCCTGAAAATGAGGATAATATTACTGTCGAAATAGACCTCCCCAATGGAAAAATTCTCACACACCAGTTTAGTAAACCCGATGATACAACCGAAGAAAATGAATTTGTTCGGTTCTGTCGTGCAAATGGAGCGACAATTGATACCTTCGATGAACTCTTGATTGGATCCACTATCACCGTTAAACGAGAACAAGATGAATGGATTATCCCTACACCATACACCAGTATGAATAAGAGAATAAAACACAAAATTTCCAGTGTACGCAAAACATCCAAAGAAGACAATGACCGCAGATTTAGTACCCCGGCTCACTTTCTACTGGGTACTATTTTGTATCCTCTTTTGTTTCTTAATGGATTCTTCTGTCTAATTATTGGTGATGAAGATGATAAGGCGAGGATATATGATATGGGTGCCTTTCACGGGGGGCTGATTACCTTTTTGATGTTTTTCAGTATCTTTCTCATCTTCATTCTTCTGTAATCCATCTCTCCGACGTTAAACATTTCATCAAAATCAAGGCGGATACCTCAGGGCTTAACCCCGAGGCAGTTGACCTTTATGAGAATGTTACCTTTCCAAACACTGACTGTAAGCACAAGTATTAAGTAGTAATAAATTAAATTGCATACGAATAAAGATGATATGGGGTATTGAACCGGGCGTCATCGGCTTATACACGATACTCATCATTACCGCTAATGCAGTCTTTCTGACCCTCTTCGTCAGTCGGTATACAAAGACTGCTACTCTCGTTAGCCTTGTTGCCCCTGCGTACATCAGTTACCTCGTTATTGAAGGTACTCTCACACTCAGCACTACAAAACTATCTATCTTTACTGTTGCGTGGTTCGTGACAGGTGGATATACCCTCCTGATACACTACCCCGGGAGATTTACTCCGAGTCTACTTGAGTACTCACCCCACACTGAACACTACACAGAACCACCAACCACACACGAAAAAGCAGACAAATCACGGGAAAGCTCAAAAACACGATTCACACCGAAAATTAGCCTTCTCAACCCCATCAGAACACGAATACCCAATTCAGATGATAAACCCAGCGTTGATGACGTAATTGCAGACTCAAAAGGCAGTTTGCCCGAAAAATACACCGAGACTACCACCGACGATGAGCCTCGAACTGATGGTGGCGGTCTGTTTAACTGATTCTCAAGAGACCACTGCTTCAACAACTGTGAAACAGTGGTGAGTTGACACCCTAAAACAACAGGAATATATGTATATGTCCCGTATTAAACAGTAGCAAAAATACTGGCCCGCTAATGCCAGTGAGCTGCACAATTATGAAAAAATTCAATTTCAGACGAACAGAAGCGGAACAGAACAGTCGAGGGGTTTCTCCAGTGATTGGAGTTATCCTTATGGTAGCAATTACGGTCATTCTCGCCGCTGTTATCGGGACATTCGTACTCGGGCTTGGTGAATCAGTGACTGAAAGTTCTCCCTCAGCCAGTTGGGTGAGTAGTGATGATGGTGGGGCAGAATACGATGTTAACGACAGTGAATACGAAGATGCAGTACTGGTCGAGTTCAGACACACTGGCGGTGACACTATCGATGCTGACGAGGTACGGATCTCCGCCACATCACAAGCTGAGGGTGTTGAACTTGGGACTAATACAACAGATGACAGTAGTATCTCCGCTGGCGAACAGGTTCAATTAGTGATTGAAGACCTGGATGATGTCGACGCTGACGGAGACGCAATTCTTGAACAGGGAAATCAGGTCACCCTTATTTGGGAGTCTCAGGGTTCATCGGCAACATTGAACACACACGTTGTGAGTGAAGATATTACAATCACTGACAGCAGCAATTAACGGGCTCACCGTCTCACCCGTATCCTCACTTTCGTTGGGGGCGTGATTACAGGGATACAGGAGAAAGCCCACGGCTTCAGCCGTGTGGAGGAGGTCAAACAAATCTTCTCAACTCCTACCATTCACAAAAAGCAACCTAGTTATTTTGGAACACCGAGGACGACAGAGGTTGTGTTGTGGAATCCACTCAACTGACCCGGTTGCTGGCACAGTTCCCCGTATGTTTCAAGCCCCGCGAATGGCACATCAAGTTCGTCTGCAATAATGCCAACTGCGTCATCGAATTCTTCACCGAGAATGATATTTCGACACCCACACTCGTAGACAAACCCACCAGCGAGATTGTCTGCATTGTCAACGGTGTCCTGTGCTGCTGTTTCAGCGGCGGCGAATTGTGATTCTCTGTCACTTCGCATCATAACGACTTCTTCACCTTCTGGAATTTCCGTGGCAAACGAGAGGGAACCACTGCTGGGATCTGTGAGACCAGGCCATCGAACACGGTATTCTTCAGTTCCATCAGATTTTGTTTCCTTAATACCGACTTCGTACTTGGCAGTAATCATTGCAGAAGACTGTTCGTCTTTCATTTTCTCATCTAAGTTCTCTTCAAACTCTGAGACGTACTCATACCAGACATCATAGGCTGAACGACCGTCTAATTCAGCCACTGTCCCACCCTCTGCCTTTGTCACGGTGTATGTCTGTGAGTGATCCATTGGTTCGTGTCCGTGACTGGCAGAGACGTACGGTTCGTGCTTCGACGCCATCAACGCCAGTACGACTCCGTCAGTTACTGCAGTGTTTTCGTGGAAAACATATGTGCCTTTGAGTTCGAAGGCATCACCTGCCGCACCGCCTGCAACACGTGTATCAGGGCCGAACACACGGCGTGTAGCGAACATTGTTCGTCCACCCATTCCTGAAAGGCCGTCGTGAAGATTGATTGCGGTCAGGTGGGGATATCCTTCGACACTGCGCGGGATGTTTTCTGCTGCTTGCTCAACTGCTTGGGTGACACCCTCTGATAAGTTGTGACCGAGACCGGTAAAGAATCGAACCGTATCACTCGTGACAAGTCCGACTGTGACTCCTTCCACAACGCCGTCCTCAGTAAATTCACCAGCAGTGGTACAACCGATGAGTTTTGACTCATCACCGATGACACTACGGACTCCTTTCAGTAGGTCATCGAAGTCATAATCTCGACGGCAAAATACCTGTGCAAAGTCAACACGGTCAAGTCCGAGTTGGTTCTTTGCACGTTGAGCAGCCTCTCGACCTGCCTTGTAACTATCGGTACGTGTTGAGTAACCAGTTCCAAAGTGAGTGTCAAGTGACGTACCTTGTGCCGGTTTTGACGTTACTGTATTCGTTTTGTCTATTGGGGTGAGTGGTTCAGGTTTGGCAGTTTTACCGGCGTCGACGTGATAGAGGTTGATTGTGTCATTGAGTTGGTCGGCTTGCGTCCCCAACATTTCGAGGTTCTTCCCGAGGTTTTCATACTGTTTCTCGGTGACATCAGTAATTGTTTCCACATCGTCAAGGACACTCTTATTCGTTTTGACGGCTTTGTCAACTGTTTCAACAACCTCTTGTGCGGCAGCAGATTGACTGTTCATTGCATCGCTAATCTGTTGAATACCGTCACTGGTATCTCCAACGTAGTCAGCAACTTCGTCCATTGCGTTGATGACTTCTTGGATGTCTTCACGGTAATCATCAATATTTTCCTGTGTCTCAATGACTTTGTTAACTGCTTTGTTGCTTTCGTCTTCAAAATCAGAAAGCGTTTTTTCGATTTCGTTAGCACGTTCAGCGGTTTCATCTGCAAGGCTTTTGACCTCGTCAGCAACGACGCTGAATCCTTCACCAGCTTCACCTGCTCGTGATGCCTCAATACCGGCGTTAATCGCGAGCATATTCGTCTGCTTTGCAATTTTGCTAATTACATCGACTACATCACTGATTTCTTTCATTTTCCTTTCCAGTTCTTCGATCTGGTCGACCGCTTCTTCTGAACTTTGCTGGATCTCAGAGAGACCTTCACTGGCTTCTTCAGCAGATCGTCGGCCTTTCTTACTTGTCTCAGCCGTTCGTTCTGCTGTTCCAGCCACTTTATCTGTGTTGGCTGAAACCTCCTCAATACTCGCGGAGATGTCTTCCATTGAGTTGAGTGTTGTGTCTAGTGAAACCATCTGGTCTTCGACGACGTTTTCAATATCTTCGACGGAAGCCGAAATTTTCTTCCCGGTTTCATTTACCCTTTCTCTTGACTCTCCAGTGGTTTCTGCCATTGAAGAACCAAGGTCTCTGAGGTATTGAAGATTCTTTTCAATATTCTCAAATGCAAGGTTTACTTGTTCACCGAATTCATCAATAGACTCAACGCCAGTATTTGGATTAACACGTTGAGTGAAGTCACCGTCACCAACTTTCTTAAGCGACTCTTCAAACTCATTAAATGCTTCTTCAAGGTCTGTAGACTGATTTTCTTCTGCTTGCCTCAGTGTACTTTCAACTTCATTGAGGGCTTTCCCTATTTCGGATTCCTCATTGAAATCAACACTGTGCCCATCAGCAAGGCGTCTGATATCTTCTGGATCTACGTCACCTTTAGTCAATTTCACGTCACCACGTTGGAGTGACAACATTGCCAGATACGCACCACCGGCACCAAGGACAAGGAATAATAGTGCTATTCCAATAACCCCACCAGCGGAAACAGCAAAAATCACTGCAATTGTTACCATCATAGATTGTTTTGAGCTCAAACATAAAACATATATTGCAGTTTGTCCCGGTTTGACCGACTCGTCAGTTTCACAGGGCTAGCTCAGTGAAATACTGATACCGGCGTTAGTGATTCACCGCTTAACATCCTCTAGTGGTTGCAAAAGCAGGTATTCTTCTCAATTTTGTATAAATCCAATAAATCGTTTGATCTGGTCACCGTACTGGAAAAACCCATACCCTCCAGTGACAATCACTCCAGCAACTAGTATACCTCCGATGAGAGTCGTTCCAGTGGATCCGGTGAGTACACCCAATACAAGGAGATTGACTCCGCCAAAAACGCCCACAACTCCGATGACAATGACAGCGATTGCCTTGATTAAGACACCACTAAAACTCGTTTTAACAGTGTCATTCACTCGATCGGATTCCAATGCACGTTGAGTTAGTTCAGTCGTGGCACGTTTAGTGACAGATTTTTCGTCTTGTTTTGTGTCTCCAGATGAAGTCATATACTAGATTACTGAACCCACACTCTAAACAATTCGGCTCGGCAGCTTGCCCCCGAGACAGTCAGCTTGCATCGCCTGTAGAGTTAGTCAGCCCCCTGACGAATTTCGTCGAGGCGACTCATCGGTTCGGTTGTGACGGAATCATCGAAGAGGAGATGCTTCTGAGCGAGTTCCACGATACGTGTGTTGAGGCATCTCGGAGACATCCGGGCAACCTTCCACACTTCGTGAGAAGCAGGGTTCGATTGTTTCTCCCACTCTTTGCGGAGATACTCCGGACGGTCATAATCATCACTCCACGGCCCAGTGTTACCGTCGTGTAGGAGCTTTTGGACGAGTTGATTAACACCTTGGTTGTCAAGCCAATACGTCCCATATCGACTGTGCCCGGTTTCAGCTAACTGTTCATCACTGCGAATGTAGGAATACCGGACGAGGTAATTCCCAAAAAGAGGTGCCTCATACATTGACTCATCGTCGTCAGACATACCACTGACATAGAAAATTTCGACGCTGTTGTATCCTCCAGCATCAAGCATTCGGGAAACACTGTCTTGGGTTTCACGTTCACGGAACTCTTCCACAGATTCGAAGAGACGAAAAAGACTAATGACGCGGTCAGTGTAGGGGAGTTCGAGAAGATATGTGGCGAGGTTGGCTGGGATCTCTGCCCCCGGAATGTCGTAACCGATTTCTGTAAGGAAAGAACGGGGAGTGACAATACTATCTTTATCCCATTCTGGTTCCTGACGAGGGAAATCATCATCGTAGACACGTAGCTGTTCTTCGAGGCTGTCAATATCGGTTGCGGTCGTCTCAACATCTTTGTCCGACATAAGTATGCAATAGTATCAAGTATGTTTACTTAATACTTTTTGTTTTTCGTTGAGAAGAATGGAAAATAATTGAAGTTGAGAAATGAATGAGAAATAGGATAAAGGTGTACATTTATTAGTTTTCAGCTCAGAAAACCAAAAAAACACTTAGAAGAGTAAACAAGAAAGTAACAGACAATGCCCCGTAAAAAATACCGCTTGTGAAATAATCGAGTTGAGTTGGTTCTTTAGCGACTCCAAAATAAGAAACGAATGCCCCAACAAAACACGTTAGTGGGAAAAGAAGGAAACCCGCGATAAAGAGAGGTTTTCTTCCCGTATTGAACTCTACGCCGTTATCATGTGCAATCGGTCGGCGGAAATTATCCAATGTTCGTTCCACCCATCCTTTGGATTCTTGGAATTTAATTTCCCACTCTTCAGTAGTTGTTCTATCTACTTCGACTGTAGATCCAACAAGGAGTTCATCGAATGTATCAATAGTTGCCCCTTGTTCTCGACAGAGACGGACGAATTTATAGTCTTCAGTCGCTCGTTCTGGAATTTCCATAGCCTCTTCATACACTGAACCATTCGGTAGTTCAAACGTAACAGTGACTTCGTCATCACTGGGAGTGACTGAGATAATCGTTGCCTCTACTTCGCCGTATTCTTTTGTTGCGAGGCGGATTTCGCTCATATCTTGTTTAAACTCTTCAACACGATTTTCGTCTTCTTCAATCGTGAGAGTCGAATCAGTCGTACTCATTCAATTGCTATACATTTGTACACTTCATCGTAAAATCACATTGATTGCACTGCTTGTTTAATCCCCCAACCGCTATAACTCTCACAGTGATACCTACGAGTAAGTGTGGCTGATCTAGGAATCGGATTTGTTGGTGAAGTTCACTTTTTTGTTTTCATATTTGCCGGACTCTTGGGTATCGGTGCAGCGATATGGGGAATGGCTAACCTCGAGAAGCAGGCAACTGTCGAGTTTGCAGTTTTTTCCGGGGCGTCGAGTATTTGGGTCTTTTTAGTTGCAACACAGATTGTTGCTGGAATTGAGCATCAGTATACGTTAATGCTCATTTCGAGTATCTTCCAGATCATCACTGTTGGGGCGTGGTTCTGGTTTACACTCACCTACACTGGGTATCGCGAACAGCTTAGCATCGGAATCTGGGTAGCGTATGGATTATTGACCGCATTAGTCGTGGGGATCATAGTCACGGATCCGTGGTTTGGGTTTGCCTTTGAGGAACCAATTGATATGACTGATCCATTCGAAATTACGACTTGGTCACATGGAACCCTCGGCCAGCTCCTTCTCCTGTACACGTATGGATCATTCATTACTGGAACAGTAGTTCTTATGTATCGGTTCCACACAACTGGATACGCAAAAACGTGGCAAGCCCCGTTCTTGCTGTATCTTAACGTTCAACTAATCGCCATTGACAATCTGTATGGGTTCCTCACTATCGCTTACGAACCCGTCAATTACATCGCTCTCGCAGCCCCATTAACCGCAGGACTCTATTACATTACTCTGTATCGCCACGATGTCCTTGGATTTGCTCCAGTAGCTCGACAAGCTATCTTTGCCGAAATGAATGATGCAGCATTCGTTCTTAACCCCCGTGGAAACGTCGTTGATTACAACCACAAAGCAATGGAACTGATCACCACAGATACTGATGAAATTGTAGGGAAACCTGCAGAAGATATTCTTCCAGAACCCATTATCTCAGACGGCATAAAAGCAGACTCAATAGGAGGGGAAGCAGTGAATATTCAGAAAGGAGATGAAACACGGTATTACGACGTTAGTGTAAGTGATGTTTCAACGTCCAAAGGGACTGCTGGAACAATACTCACACTCAGAGACGTAACCCAAGCAATGGAACAGAAATTCAAACTTGAAGAGCAGAAAGAAGAACTCACCCAACAAAAAGACGAACTAGAACGACAGAATGAACGTCTTGACAAATTTGCCGGGACACTTGCACACGACCTCAGAAATCCACTTACTGTTGCTCATACATATGCAGAAGCAGCCAAAGGAGGAAATGAAGAATATCTTTCCGAATCAATTGATGCCCTCGACAGAATGGATAATATGATTGGGGAAATTCTAACACTGGCACGGCAAGGCGCAGCAGTTGAGCAACCAGAAGAACTCTCATTAGAACAAATAGCAAAAGAAAGCTTCGCGTATGCAGACACTGAAGAAGCAACCCTCAACGTTGAAGGAGACATCACTTTCGAAGGTGATCCACAACGACTTGATAATTTGTTCGGTAATCTATTTCGAAATGCGTCTGATCACGGCCCAGAAGACGTACGAATTTACGTAGAACCACTAAATGACGACAATGGATTTGCCATCGAAGATACAGGCCCCGGTATTCCAAAAAGCGACTGGGATGATATATTCGACCACGGATTTACAACCAATGAAGAGGGAACAGGATTCGGACTCAGTATTGTGAAAGAAATCGCAAACGCACACGGGTGGTCAGTTGACATAGCAGAAGGAGAACGAGAAGGGGGAGCACGATTTGAATTCTACTTTTGACAACTCAAATACCAACGCTGAGACCTACTGCAGAAACTGTCAACACCCATCCAACAAATCCACCAATCGTTCCTCCTGAAACAGCGACTAACAAGTCAATTTGCCACGTAGAAAAGTATGGCCCGACAAGCCACGTGAACAGTGCTGAGACACCGAACCAAAACACGAAGACATTGAACGAAAGGATCTTGTAAAGATATCCTTCTTCATCTGATATTGGTTCTGAACGAGGACTCACTAACAAGTACTACTGTCCCGAACAATAAATTTCACACTATGTTTAAAAAGCGAAAGAATCCAGTCACTCAAACCGAGAGAAATGTCAATGTGTCCCCTCGGGAAAAGCACGGCGGAATATGCCTTGAAATTTCTGTAGAGTAGGGAAATCAAGTCAACATTCAATACGTAATCGAAGAAATATTTTCACCGACTGTACGGATGACAAATCCTTTCTCAGGGACTAACACGTCAATAACACGAGGATCGTATCGGTGAAATCCTGTAACTACACCAACCCAGTCAACTTTCCCAATTGAAACTCTAACAAGTTCATTTGGCATACAATTGCTTTGGTTTTCCTCTACAATTGATGGATTCAAATACACTTTATGTTCCCACGGATACGCACTCTCTGAACTCGAAGCAATTGCCCCCTGTTTATCCATTACAGTTCGGTCTGGAACGCACTCCCAGTTAATTAGTTTCTCCGACGCAGATGAAATACGATGGAAATCAGTGATGATGACTGCATCATACTCTTCAAGTGCAACGTTGACTACACGTGCGTGTCGGTGAGAGAGATTAGAAATGGTACCGATGAAGTCGTAGTTATCGACAGTGACTGTAACGGCATCGTTGAGCATATACGGCGAATTATGAGTTTCAACAACTGTACGTACAAGTTGTCTCTTTTTTTCCCACGGAAGTATTTCGTCATCTGGAACACTCAGCACTGGGGTCGCTACATTTGCTCTTTGTTCATTCTGCTGATCACTCCCCTGAGAGACAACAACTCGTTCAGGGATATCTGCCCAACTGATAGCACCGGGTATTACATCAGTCATTAAGTGACCTATTTTCTTCGTCACGCAAATATCTCTGCACTCCTTCGCTGCCTCATAATACGTTTGTTCAATCTCCTGAAATCAAGGAAGTTATTGGTGTTGCGAAGTATTATTGACATATGACAAGTTCCGGTCAAAGTGATTCAGAACCAATTACAGTGGATATCTCTGATGACGTAGCTGATTGGATAAACCAAGAAGCGGAGAAATATGACATCAGTGACGATGAATTCATCTTTCGTGTTCTTGAAACGTATAAAACCATAATAGGAGACAAAAAGAAAGACTTGGTGTCTCAATCAGAAATTGCAACACTACAAAATGAATTCACCGACCTACTGGAGGATCTGCGGAATCGAATAATACAAGTTAAACTGGAATGTGATGAAAAAGCACCGATAAACCACGACCACGACTATTCACACTTCGAACAGCAGTTCAACGAACTAAATGAAGATTTAGAGGGTTTACGGCAAGAAATTGAGTCAAATATTAATAATTACGAAACAAGCATCAAAGAACTAAAAACACACGATGAACGTCTCCATCTGGTTGCACATTCTATTTTGGATCTACAGGACAGGTTAAACCAGCGTAAACGTGTTGATGAAATTATCACGGAAGCCCACAAACTCGGTTCTGACTCTGGTAAGTGCGATTACTGTGGTGAGACAATTTTGTTTAATCTCCTCCGGGAGCCTTCTTGTCCACACTGTGAACGCTCATTTACTGATGTCGTAGATAATAGAAAATTCTGGGGCATTCGTGGCACCGTTATTCTTGTTGGAGAAAAAACAGAAAAGTGAGGTTGAATCACAATTAAGTGAACTGCATCAGAGCTTGACTATGATTCCTGCAACGTCCACAACCTCGGGGTCAACCCCCGGATCAGTCGCCTTGACCGCCTGTACATCAGATGTAGTAACGCTGCATTGTTGTTGTTAAATGCAAGGAAGTTCTAATTGAGCCTATGAATGTTATACTCCTTGGCACATTGACTGCATTATTCATTCTGTTCGCCATTTTGTACGCGAAAAAAGTGCGAGGAAAAACTGGTGAGAAAAAATCACACAACTCAACCGAGAAAAACACAAAAACAAATGTCTGTATTCCGGAAGCAGTCAAAGGAGCAAGCGAAGTCAAACTGTGTAAAGAATGTTCAACAGCGAATGAATCATTATTCATATTCTGTCGGGAATGTGGTTCCCGGTTAACCCATCGGACTGTATCCGTAGACGAACTCGAAAATGGAACTGTTCACGTAGAGTGAACTCACTTCTTTTTTATTGGCTGGTACGAGTAGACAACTGCTGGAATATTCATTTTTCCAGTGAGACGAAGCCAACCAAATATGATGAAAATCCCTACAACAACAGCGAATAACGCAGCGAGTCCCCCGTCAACGCCAAACTCACCACCTGTTATCGCTGGAGGGCCAACGTATTCAACGTCGAACACTGACGTTGGTGCATTGAATCCAGCAGCACGCCCGTTGTAGATGTACAAGATGAAAACAGTCCAACCAGTTGCAAAACCAGCTGGAAAAGCAATTTTCCCTGTGTATACGTACGCAATAAGGACTATCAATTGAAGAAGTGTTTCGACGAGAATAGCATATGCAGTTGCACCAGGATTACCAGAAAAAAGGAATATAGCAACTACCAACCGAAGAATAATAGCACCTGCAATAGCAGATTGAACGGAAACATACCCAGACAGTCCTTCAGCCGTATTCTTCACAAGATAAGCAGCGTTAGCAAACTGTGCAACGAATACAAGGGCAACGACAGTAAAGAAAAGTGGCAACAAGATCAAAATATGTATTGTTGAAGCATTGAACAAGGTACCTTGAATCTCGACCCATCCAAATGCAAGTTTGAAAAGAAACGTTCCACTGATCAATAATGACCCAATAACCAATCCTAGAACGTACTGTCTCATCCAGCCTCTCCCAATCTGTAACCCAATATTATTGAAGGGACGTTTATCCAGGAATCGAGTTCCGACGTAGACAGCAAACAAATAAGGGATGAATGTAAGTCCAATAGAGAACGCATGTGTAATGCCAACTGAACGGATTCGTGGGGCGATAAATCGATTGCTCAACTCAATCATTATCACCATAAAAAGCAAAAACACAATAAATTGGAGAAATATCCTGATTGGTGCACGAAGCCGTGACTCTTCACGATGCCAAAATAGGGCTTTGAAACCCTCTCTTCGTTCCATTACTTCGTTATTGGATAGGTGAGGGTAAACTTCATACGGATTTCTACCGACGGGGCAGGCTGAGTGCCTTGGAGTTTGACCCGAGGCAGTTCACATTCCCACTTCCAAGAAAAAGAGTAACAGAAACACACGAAATATACTCTCAAAGCAGCACGTGTTGACTCACCAAGTGACGCACTTCCTCTCACGAATCCAAACATATGCTTCCGCGCTGCATTTGTGTGATGACCTTAAGCATACACTTTTAAACCACGGGTGAAAAAGTATAGATATGAGGCGCAGAGAAATCCTCAAAGCAATACCTGCTGCCACAGTCGGCCTCGGTGCGCTCGGATCAGTCGGTAGTGTAACTGCCCACAGCCACGATACAGATAATGAACGTGGATGCGAACTCAGCGGGAGTCACCCACACGAGGAAGCACTCAAATTCCGTTGGTACGACGGTGATGACTGGCGGATCGACGCAGGCCCTAACTTCCTGCTTGATATGCATTTCGCCGCTGGCAGAGACAATATTCGGGGACGAATAGAAACTGCCCGCCACGCTGAAGACTATGCACAACTCGTCTATGACAGCCACGAAGTCTGGCGCGAACACTCCAGTCTCTCAAGAATAACCTCTCTCATCCGCCACCACATCGGAGATCTGAGCGGTGTTGCCGGAATAACTGTCTGGGAAGAACGTCCGGGACACAACCGAGCCCCTGACGATTGGGACGGAAGCGAGGAAGACTTTACAGATTGGTATAAAGATTGGTGCGAACCAATCGACTGACTTCTCCCACGACTGAAGTCGTGAGCTTTCGCGCTGTTTCCGCTGTGATTTCTTTCAACGAGTCAACTCCTCCCCGTTCAACCCCCGTGACATCCGCCTTGATAATTCTGGGAAGTTGTTTATTTTCGCCTGACTTTGGCAACACGTTTTTGTTCTTCTTTCACAAATATACAAATATGAATAAACACTTCAAAGATACGAAGTATTATTTGAAACGCGCTGGTGAACACGCTAAAGCAGGTGTTTCTGAAGAGCTGGAACCACTCAAAGAGAAATTCAATGACGTAATCGGTCGTGAAGAAGAGCCTGAGCCAAGCCGCATCGACGAGATTCGAGAGAAACTAACAAAACTGGAAGAAAAAGCAGAAGGTGATGCGAAAGAAGCTGTTGGAAATGCACGACAACGACTGGACGACTACCGGAGCGAAGACTGAAACACAGATCTACTTCTTTGTTATCGGAAGTCAACTGCCTCGGGGTCAAACCCCGTGACATCCGCCTGAGTTCTTCTGTGATTTCTCCCACGACTGTAGTCGTGGACATATTCTCCTATACCGCCTGTAAAACTTCACGTTTCAATTGGGAACAAATTTGGGAGCGACGCAGTTCAGTGGGTAGCCAGCATTGCGTAGATAATACCGGTAAAGAACAGAAACATACCGACTGTGAGAGGGACGAGAAACATCCCAGCGACGCCTGAAAGAACAACAAGGGGGAGAGCTAGATGAATGATTGCAACGATAGTGAGGAGTGAAATAGCGATTGTATTGATGATACGTTCATCGTCATCAGAGAAATGTGATTGACTAGTTGTGTGGACACGTTGTGTATCATCGGAGTCAATGGCGAGTCTCCATTCAGTCCCGTTATGGAATATTTCAACGCTATCTCCAATCATTTTAGTCATCGTTATTGGAGTGCGCCCAACAGTTTCCAGAAGCTGTACAAGATCATTATCTTCAGGCCATGTCTGTGGCGGGACACGGAATGAACGAGTGAATGTATCGCCGGATGGTAAGAGAAATTCAATTTCAAGAAAGTCGTTTGGTTCAGGTGTTCCTTCTCGAGGGAGTCTTATTTCGCGTATCCACGCTTCTTGTCTTTCTTTATTGCGTCGATATCCATCTAATTGTTCAGCGAACTGTTCAAGATTTTCTGATTCCATTGCGTCAGCAGACTCAACTTCACTGACAGTTCCATCAACAAGGTCGCGTTCACGACTCGGGTCAAGTGTGATGGTTTTCGTGTCTTTATCTTCTCTATTTTTTTGGACTTCCCCATCAACAATTTGCATATGTTATACAGTATTATTTGTTACTTTTTGACACTTTCCCCAACAATGGTGGAGTTCAAAAGACGTGGGTCTGCAGTCAGGAAAGTTTAGTTACTTCTGCATCGAGTTTGTCAAAGTCACGCTGTGAGCGGTGGTGAGTTTTGATTAGTGCTTCTTCTTTACACGTTGCCGTAACAAAGAACTTCACATATACGTCTGTTTTGTACGGGTCTGAGTATTCAACAACTACTCGATAGTCATTCATCACTGACATATTGTGTTGTGGATAATTAGTACACTTCGCGATTGGATCCACAGTTTGACTTCCTCTTCGCCCTAAAGAGCAATTTCCCGAATTCTCCGTAAGCAAAAGATTTAATAAGTTATTTCGAGTGGGTGTATACAAGAATGGGGTTGACACAAAACAGATACAAATCTATCAGAACCAACTGTGTGAAAGAAATTACAGAAGACATCGTACTGAATACCGATGAGATACCAACACATTTTGGAACTGTGGAACTCCGTCCGATAGTGAACGGTTGGGTTCTCAACGTGTCATTGAGTGACTGATTTAGGTACTCGGTCAGAGAGCAGCGAGTCCGAAAGTATAGGTGAAACCAACAACGTAAGTATGGATATGAGCGAGGAGACTGATAGTAAAGCACAGATTGTAATGTTTG
>LKMJ01002307.1_pt1 | contig 17442 bp, 18 predicted proteins | sample 643391 | NCBI WGS metagenome assembly LKMJ01 (sample SAMN04112250, study PRJNA286221) | soda lake metagenome | biome: soda lake; feature: Kulunda Steppe; material: water; isolation source: sample PL-Br10 brine of Picturesque Lake | place: Russia: Kulunda steppe | collected 2010-07
CTGGTAGTGGCATGCAGGTAGAATGATATGTCATGCATGGATCTGGTTACAGCACCATCCTGGTAGTGGCATGCAGGTAGAATGATATGTCATGCATGGATCTGGTTACAGCACCATCCTGGTGGTGGCATGCAGGCAGAATGATATGTCGCGCATGGATCTGGTTACAGCACCATCCTGGTGGTGGCATGCAGGTACCCGGTGTGGTGGCATGCTCCATTTTGGTCTGGATCTGGTTACAGCTCAGAGGTAAGCTCTTTGCTCCCATGGCTGCCTTACAAAACATAACTGACACACGTGATAACCTCCCTTTGCTGCATCGTATGCCACAACTGGCCTGAATCACAAAGCCTGCATTGAAATGATCGCATGTGCACATTTAATATGTTGAATGTTTAGTGCAAGCAGGCATGCATAAACTAGCATTCTTCAGCTGCGCCTGGCGGTGTCTAATTACATGTGATGGATCAATCCCTCTCGTGGACCTACCTACACACAAGTCAATTACCAGTCCATGGGTTCATGCTTGCACTGGCACAACATGCCTGCGGGAGATCCTCATCCCTGCGCCTTAACAGACAGCCGCAGTCAAGCTGTCTGGCCACCAGTCAGGCTGCGCTATGCAAGCAAGTTGCACCATAAGTATGCTGGACTTCTGACCGGATGCCTGTCTGTCTGGACACCTGTGCCTGTGCGTCTGGACGCCTGTGTGTTTGGACGCCAGTCTGTCTGGACGCCTGTGTGTCTGGACGCCTGTGTGTCTGGATGCCAGTCTATCTGGATGCCTGTGTGTCTGGACGCCTGTGCGTCTGGACGCCTGTGTGTCTGGACGCCTGTGTGTTTGGACGCCTGTGTGTCTGGACAACTGTGTGTCTGGATGCCTGTGTGTATGGACGCCTGTGTGTCTGGACGCCTGTGTGTTTGGAAGCCTGTGTGTCTGGACGCCTGCGTGTCTGGACAACTATGTATTCGGACGCCTGTGTGTCTGGACGCCCGTGTGTTTGGGCGCCAATCTAGCTAGATCAAGAATGACTCATTCACAGCAGGTCTGCCCAGCGGGTCCACCACCACTGAATGGCTGAATGGCTCTGCCCAGTCCCAGTGTGTCAGCCACAGCCCAGCGTGTCAGCCACTGTCGCATGGCCATGCGCAGTGGAGAGACCTTGAATGCGCGCGTGCCCCCAGTTCCTGCTTGGAGTTGCTGTGTGTGGCCATGGCGCGCAACACCTGTGCGCAACGAACATGCATGCAGGCCACCCACTCCTGCAACCTCGTGCAGCAGCGACCTGCAAGCTCATGCGCTTTTGCAGGCTTTTGCAAACAAAATCTCCTGCTGAACGCCACCGCCATGTATGTGCCTGTTAATTATTTGTGTGTGAATGCCTCGTTCATGTGTTCAACTGCGTGCCCAATTTGACGCATGCATGGGGTGTTTAAGCTCCCAGGGCCTCCCTGTGCGCCTGCGGGCCACATGTACGCTGGGTGTGCTGTGACTTCCTCCTTGCCCTGCCAGCAGACCATGGGCTTCGACCCCTGTTAGCCTTACCTTGGCCATGCGTGCATGCCACCAGCTACATCCTCAGCCTCTGGTCTGCAAGGGAGGCATCCTGGCCCAGGGGTTGTGCCACTTTTCTGCCTGCAGGCCACATATTCATTACAATGGCTTTGATCCCTGCACGGCCGGGGCTGCAGGCCATCAATTACGTCCTCAGCCTGGTCCGCAACGGAGGTATCCGCGCACATGACATTCGGATCTCACAGCACGGTGATGTGGAGAAGAAAGAGGTGAGGCTGTGTGCACATGGGTGGGCACAGCCGGTCAGAGGCCTTCCTTGTTGGCAAGCGCAGGAAGGCGTCTTTGTGACTGCATCAGAAATGCGGGCAAGTTGGTGCTTGCTTTTGCAGTGTGCATGATGGCAGAGGGAGGCTTGTTAAAGAATTGAGGGAATGCTAGATGGCCAGGCACAGTAATGTGAAGCAAGTGTGGCTTTGCCTCGGGGTGCGCGCGGCACACATATGGCAAACCAGCCCACTCAGCATGAAACATGGAACACGTGCCATTGCTGCTGGCCATCACCACGAACGATCATGAAACATTGCATGTCAGATCAAATAAACTATTTTGATCTTAGTATGGGAAGGGCGTGGGCTCAATCTGCGCATGTCATTGTGTATGCCCTTTCCGGTGCACGTCATGCACATGCAATGAGCCAGCTCATAGGAATGCAGGACCTCCCACGGAGCACATGCACACATGCGCAGGTGCGGGAGACAATGGCTGTAGAGGACCGCAGCATGCTGGCCGCAGCGGAGGCACGGGCATCCAGTGCTCGCATGCAGCCCGCAATCATTGTATGCCACAGCATGCCCACAAACTGGTGAGCTGGCAATGCCTGCAGCACCATGCCCACAAACTGGTGAGCTGGCAATGCCTGCAGCACCATGCCCACAAACTAGTGAGCTGGCAATGCCTGCAGCACCATGCCCACAAACTGGTGAGTTGGCAATGCCTGCAGCACCATGCTCACAAACTAGTGAGCTGGCAATGCCTGCAGCACCATGCCCACACAGGGCAGACGATCGCCATGAGCTACAGCATAACTGCAACATGCCCACAAGATGGTGTTTGCTTACACATGTGCCCCCAAGCTCGCAAGTGAAGCTGCAGCTCAGCAGCCCAAACCTTTCTTTTATCTGATGTCCAAATAAATGGCATCAAGGTGTTTGCTTTGGCTTACAGAAAATGCCAGCATTCTTGCCCAGCAGCACTCAAACTTGTCTCAGTGGTATTAGAAATTGGGAAGGACCAGATCTCCTTAGTGCAGGGAGGAAGGATTAAAATGCCTCCATCAGAACATGATCTATATCTGTTGTCCATGCACAACTTCTATGTGACCTTGAAAGGTGTATTGCTGGCTACAGTGTGTCACTTATCAGCCAGAGCTCTTCACTGCTTAGCCATGTCGAGCAAGGAGTGCGCAGCCATACAATCCTTTTTCCTTGGCTTTTCCCTTCTCTGATGGATCAAGCAAAGATGTCATGCAAGAACGCTCTGCTTCCTGATGGATCTGCACCCCCCTCCCATGCTCTCACACGCGGGGTCGTCCCCTGAGCAAATCAGCCCTGCATGCAGAACAATTCCTTTCCTGCTGGTCTGCGGGTAGGCAGGGTATAAAACAAGGGGCACACACACGGTGCACACATGTGACAAACATGTAGCTTACACAGGGCTTACACAGGGCTTACACAGGGCTTGCATGTGGGTCGCACAGGGCACACTCGGGGCACCCACAGGAGAGACATGGGGGCAGACACAAGAGCATCCACAGGAGTGCACTGAGGGGCACACTCAAACACACACAGGAGAGGCACGGGGGCAGACACAAGAGCACACGTAGGGGCACACTGAGGGCACACATTGGGCATACACAGGAGAGACACGGGGGCAGACACAAGAGCACACGCAGGGGCACACTGAGGGCACACATTGGGCATACACAGGAGAGACACGGGGGCAGACACAAGAGCACACGCAGGGGCACACTGAGGGCACACATTGGGCATACACAGGACACAAAAGACTCTCACTGTGGCCTTTACAATGTCCTGCATTGACTGGCTGGGGGAGCTAGGCTGGCACACACACATACACACGTATGCACACATTGCGCCCACGTGCGGTCATCGACCAAGCATGCAGGAACGCATATCATATGTTTTGAGTCATGCACCATGCATGCAGGATGCTGCCGGCCCCAATGGGCTGGGCAGGGGCAAAATGCCCGCCCGACCCAAGGGAAGCTGCTTACGTGTACCTCATTGGCCGCACTATGCTTGAGACAGACAAGTGCGTGCTGGACACCTGCAGAGGGGGGGAGGAAGCTGGCAGGCCTCAGGACGTATGCATGTGCAATTTGTGCATCAGCTGTCCCCATTCGCATGTTGCAATGTGTGCATGAGCTGTTCCCGTGGCTGCATGTTGCAATGTGTGCATTAGCCTTTCCCATGGCTGTAGGCATCTGATTATGATCACTGAGTGATGTTGTGATCTGAACACAGCATCTGAACACATCACTGCATCTGTTCATTGCAGTGATGGAATGCTGCTGTGTGTACGTGTTTGTGAGATGATTTACCTTGGATAAGGCTTGGCTTTTCAGGGCAGAGGGTGAGAGCTGTTTCTCCCTGATATCCTGTCTGTCAACACCAACAGAAAAGGCTTATTGTGAGCGTCAGCCGCGTGTGCATGCACACAAACACAGCATGTCAAGACTTCTGCTTTCAGAGAGTTGAGCATGGTGATGGGTGCGATAGAAATGCTCATGCACATGTCCAGACATGATACAAGGCCAGGCAAGCATTAGATGAGAATGCAGGTTGGCGTAACAGTTCAGCACACATGTAGTGCACATAATTGGCAGTCCAAGCACCCGGACTCTCTGATTGGGAGCGTCTTGAATCTCTAAGCATGGTCTGAAACTGGGATTAAGCTGGCTTCAACACTTCAGATAAACACACATCAAGGCTTGGATGAACTAAGCGACACATTCGCGGGCGATTCCAGGAGTAGGACCTATTCCTAGTGTGAGTGCCTACTTGAACAAAAATGGTTAGCCCCTTTTGATCATGTCCTTTCAGCGCTGTGGCCATGGAACGCCACTCTGTCAGCGCTGTGGCCATGGATAGCCACTCTGTCAGTGCTGTGGCCATGGATAGCCACTCTGTCAGCGCTGTGGCCATGGAACGCCGCTCTGTCAGCGCTGTGGCCATGGAAAGCCACTCTGTCAGCGCTGTGGCCATTGCCCACAGAAGTGCCTCGTGATCATTTGCGTGCAGGCTGCCGGATGCATTTGTGTCTAGGTGCAATGCAATGAACGAGGTGTGGGTGCCCAGCGATTTCTCTAGGCAGGTGAGGACTGACGCAGGACACTTGCCTTTTGCTGAGACTACGGAGTCCAAGATGATGAAAATGTGTATTTCTTGAGCTGTTGGGACAAGCACCTGTTCCATACTTGGCAACAGGACCAAGTGACATCAACTAGACTAGTTTGCAGTGAAGGATGGCCCTGGTTTCCACACTGTCCTTGATCACCGCACTGTCCTTGATCACCACACTGTCCTTGATCACCACACTGTCCCTGATCACCACGCTGTCCTTGATCACCACACTGTCCCTGATCACCACACTGTCCTTGATCTCCACACTGTCCCTGATCACCACACTGTCCTTGATCTCCACACTGTCCCTGATCACCACACTGTCCCTGATCACCACACTGCCTCTAACTGCATTGCTGCATGAGCATGCCATGTAGCTTGGATTTCCCCTATGAACACTTCTTCTTGTTGAGGGGTTACATGATGCCTAAGGGTTACATGCCTTACCCTAAAACCTTACCCCCAACCCCTAAACCTTAACCCTAAATCCTTGGCGACTTTATTAGCTAAGCAGGCCCCCCAAAACCCTGAATCCTTAGCAGCCGCCAGGGCTAAATATAGCCGACTTAAACCCTGAATTTTGCACCCTTTTGCCACAAGTCTTTGCCAAAGGCACGAGCACGCACACCAATACGGGATCATGGTATGGCTCTCTCACAGATCATGGTATGATCATTTCATACATCATGGTATGGTGTCCTCACAGATCATGGCATGGCCCCCTCACAGATCATCGCTGTTCTTGCATGCCATTACATATGCGCATGTCAGCACATGAGTGCATGCAGATCTCCACTGCATCATGGGCCAACCCTGGCACAGGCCATTCTTGTTATCACGCATGTGCATGCCATGGCAGTGATAACACATGCGCATGTCAGCCATGCGGGCGCGCGCAGATATGCACGTGGGGGCGGACAGATATTCCTGTGGGTGCGCGCAGATATTCATGTGGTTGCGCGCAGATATTCATGTGGGTGCACGCAGATATTCACGTGGGTGCACGCAGATATTCATGTGGGTGCATGCAAACATTCATGTGGGTGCACGCAGACATTCATGTGGGTGCGCGCAGATATTCATCGCATCCGGCGTGGCTCCCTCAAAGCTTGTCATCGTGCCTGAAGGCGTGAACACCACGCTGTTTGACCCTGCCAAGTTCGCGCCCATGGAGCTCCCTCAGGTGGTGCCCTCAGGTGGTGCCCTCAGGTGGTGCCCCCCGGTTTTGAGCACATCTCCTATGATGGTGTGCTTGAGATGGATTTTCTGCGAAGGCTGTGGTCTAAACAGTTCTGGAATGGGACTGCCTCCGAGGCCTGAAGGTGGTGCCACCTGCATATGCACCATGCCTCTTGTGTTTCAACGTGCCCGAGACGCACACCTCCTTTGCGACAACAATGTGCTGTTTTCACTACGCATTCCAATGCTATGTGCCAGAGCAAGACCACACTCTGTTGAGATTTTCCTGAACTGTGCCACTCAATGTGATCATGCCCTTGCTTTAATTGCGCCTTGTGTTGTGAATGCCTGGACTCACCGGCAGGGACGGGCACATTTTTGGCCTGAGTCGTCTTTTGGGATACAAAGTGTATGCATATTCATGCAATGTAAGCATATGACAGGGGGCAGTCGAATTTATTTAATAGATCTAACTGGAAATATTGTATAAACTATCTGCAGATGGCGCCTGGTAGGGATGCGGTCCTTGGTGCAGAACAAGTGTATGCTCTGGGGACATGCTCATCTCCCTTGATACATGCCAACCGGGTGGGATGATCTGAGACGCACATTCAAACCATCCCTTCCTTTTTACCTAAGACAGAACATCTCTTATTTTAGTACTTTACTCTGATTGGGGGCAATGCTCTGTTCTGATTGGGCTGCCCTGATTATCTAGGGTAGCAAGATCAAAAGCCACTGGTATCCCACACAATCACCCTCCTCGCAAGTAGCACACAGAGCTACCCCTATGATAGACATACAGGGAGGCCCCTGATTGGGGAGTGCCTTGAGCGCATGCTCGCGGCTGTGAAATGCGTCAGGCGACGCTGTCTTGCGCTGTCTAGCGCTGTCTAACAGCCCACAGGTGCCGTGCAGGGAAAGCATCAAGGCCTCGTCCTCGACCCTTTGTGGGGCACCAAACATGCACCTTGTGCTGCACGCATCCACACACAAAAAGAAGAGAAAAGAAAAGGAAAAACTACGCAAGCAGCAAAAAGTTCATCACATCAATCAAGGGAAAGGGGCCGCTTGGGAAGAAAAGCCCCTTGGCCAGAAAAGAAAAGGGGGTCCGACACACTATGGTTTTCTGCCTTCCCTGTGAGAATTGCTTAGATTTAAGGCTTTTCTGCCAGGAAAGTGAACAATGCTCACACTTCAAGCTTTTCTCCTATTTTGCAAACAATGCGCCGGACACGCCTACACACATTGAGGCCCCAACCCACCTTCACATCCAACACCCCTGGATACGCACACACCCCTTTCACACATCACAGGCCCGGCCATGGCCATGCCTCCATAAATGTTGCCCGTCCCTCCATTCCAAATGTTCAAAAGCTGTGCCATTTCCATGAGGCCAGGGACCTGACGTTTTTTTACTGCACGCCACGCAATGCATTTCAGGGGGAGCTAGTGTTTGGTGGTGGGAGCACAGCACTGACGTCAGCCGACAAGGAGCCTGGCGCGCCCGCAGCCAAGTTTCTGGCAGCTAAAGCAAGTGAAGCTCCAGAGGGAGGATGGAGCACAGAGCCTGCACCTGCTCCCGCTGCCGCTATCCCAGCGCCGGCACCTGCTCCCGCTGCCGCCACACCATTGCAGGAACCTGGGGACCCATCCAGCCAGCTTGTCGACATGGATTCTGAAAGGTCGACCAAAAAGGTTCCTGCTGGGCTGAACAGGAGGCCCAAGCCATTCCGCTTTCTGAGCACCTTCAAGTGGGAAGGTGGGAGGGGAGCAGTGGCCATTAGTTGCTTTGAACACAATGCACATACTCCTGGACCAAGAAGAGCAAAGCCTTGCCAAGAGCACACAAAGCAAGCTCCTGTTTAACAGTAGAGCTTTGCATAGGGTGCATGGGGCAAGCGTTTCACTCCTGCATCAGACCCCTAGGTTTGACCTCCTTAGTTGGATGATGCCATGTCGCTTCACCATTTCAGCAGCAGGCCACACTCCCTAGGATATGTCACAGCGATGCCTTGGCGGTGCCCCAAGTAACTGCAAGGAGCACACATGCGCTCCAGTCAAAGATGACCTTTTGTGTGTGTGTGTGCCAGGGATCCTGTCCTCAGCCTTTTTTCGCCCCTCTGAGCAGATATCTAGTCTGGCCCCTTTTGAGTGCTCTGAGTGCATGCAGCTATCAAGTCTGCCACCCTCAAGTGCACCAAATGCAGCAATTATCGTGTTTGCCACCCTTGTGCGCATGCACGCCTCTGAGATGGCAATGTGCGGCCATTTCTTGAGCACCTACGTTCCACGACACACGCTGAGCCTTTTGTTAAGCAGCTACAGCATTCTTTTGTGGCGCACGCTGTGCCCTTTCCATGGTGTCCAGTGGCTTTCTGCTGTGTGCCCATGTAACAGAGCATGTGCGTGCATTCAGTGTGTACAGCATTTGGCTGTGTTGGCATTGAACTTGGCGGCCAGCAACGCCATAGGCTTTATAAAGTACGCACATGTCCCATGTTACTCCTATGCACATTTCAAAGCGTGCCTGTGACCCCAGAAGCCCCAGAATCTTTGTGACATTTGTCACGCATTTTGTCACGCATCTGTGCAGCGCGCAAGGGCTGGGATGTGCTCCTGGCGGCATATTTGCAAGAGTTCACATCAAAGGTGGGCTGCTGCAAAGTAATGGCACCTGAGACACTGCTACGAGCTGATGCTTGGTACAATACTTGATGCTACAAAAAATGAACACCTGATACTTGATGTTTCAAACTGACACCTGATACAATACTTGATGCTACGAAGAACTGGCACCTGAGGTACTTAATGTGGATCAACCAGGCCAATTTGCAAATGTGCTTGGAGGCAATTTGCAAGGGAAGCTACGTTCCAGCAAACCCAGAGCAGGTTGCCACCGTATGCTCTCCAATTTGGAAAAAGATACATGCTAGCTTTTCCTTAACGTCAAAAGGTGCAACCTGTCGCTAAACAGATGGGCATGAGGAAATGTGAACTGTGGGTGTGGCATGAGGAAATGTGACCTGCGGGTGCGGCATGAGGAAATGTGACCTGTGGGTGTGGGCTGATGGCATGTGATTCATACAACACGCGCTGACAGCTGGCTGCACACAGCTTGCACACTGCACTGCTTCGTCTCTGGGCTGACCCAACAACCTTCTTACCAACATGGCAGTGTGAATCTGCAGCTTCAACTCGAATTCAAGTTCATGTTGCACAGGCACACCCTGTCTAAACTCTGCCACCCCTCCACCAGCAGGACAATGTAGAGCTGTACATCATCACAAAGCCCTTCATGAGTGGATCCAACTTCAAGCAACAAATGCTGAACTGGGCCCGCACTGCTGTGGCCAAGCGCCACCAGCGTGTGGTGGCAATGGCTAAGGAGGCAGAGAGGCTGGCACATGAAGAGCTTGCTAACGCGCACCACGCGCTGGCGCAGTTCCAAGCAGAAGCGGGTGCGGAGGTAGCTTTTGGTCTCTGCCATGAAAGCAAGAAATGTGAAACTCGTTGGGCCAGAATCTCCTGAGCTTCCTGCAGCCAAGGCTACCAGAAGCAATGGATGCAATTCTGATCATTGCATGTGTCTTGTGCCTTGCCGCATAGCATTGCTCAATAAGCAACCAGAAATAACATTCAAAGAATCAGGACCTGCATGTTTCCTTCCTGAATATATCAGTCAACTATGCAAATGACACAAGTGACGCATGCCTAGATATGTACTTGAAATGCGTAATACTAGGAGCAGACTACCCTTGATGAGCTACTGAGCAGTATTGTCAGAAACACCCAAACACCCAAGTGAGCATGCAAGCCTTTGGGGGAGTGGCCTTTGGGGGAGTGGCATTAGTGCCCAAGCAGTCCTCCTGGAGATTACTGTGGATACCATTTTCCAGAGCCATGTAACAATTGTATTTTGTCATCAAGAATGTAAAGATAGAATAGTAGTAAAAGGAACAATGGATACTGTCAGCGTCATGTCAAGCATCAAGAATCCTTGTTGATCTCGCACACGATACTTGAAATGTTGGTTCCCCTTATGCATGTTCATGCTCATGTTCATGCTCATGCTGCTGCTGCTACTGTTGTTGCTGTTGCTGCTGCTTCTGCTGGTGTTGCTGGTGTTGCTGCTGTGGTTGCTGTGGCTGCTGTGGTTGGATGCTGCTGTTGTTGGATGCTGTCAATTTGTTGCGGTACCCAATGGTTCCCCTTGTGCAGGTGGATGTCTTCATTGCCCTGCACGCAGGTGCATGCTGTTCCCCTTCGCGCTCACGCATGCTGTCGCCCTGCGCACAGGCGCGTCAGGCAGGCCCCTCGACCCCGACGCCCCCTCCCCTGACCTCATGGCCCAGCTCACGCAGCGCGCGGCGCACAAAGCTGCGGTGGCAGCCGCCTTGCCCACAGAGCCACCAGAGATGCACCCTGAGGGCCTTCCCACACTGTACGTGGTGTCGCACCATGTGAATGATGAGGCCTTCCCCAGGTGCGCGGCGTGCAACGCCTGAGCGCAGTTGGACGCATGCGGTATGCCACCATGCCAGAGAGTGCCACGTGCCCTGTGGCAGTCAAATGCGCGTGCCTCTGCCCTGTGAAGTGGATGGCCTGAGTGTATGCTGGATGTGGCTGCCGGCCTGGTGATGGGCGTGGACTGAATGCTCCTAGTGGACTGCATGCTCATTGTAGACTGTATGCTCCTAGTGGACTGCATGCTCCTAGTGGACTGAATGCTCCTAGTGGACTGAATACTCCTAGTGGACTGAATGCTCCTAGTGAACTCAATGCTCCTAGTGGACTGAATGCTCCTAGTGGACTGCACGTCCACGTGCAATGATCTCAATGAAAAATTGTTTGCCTCATGTATCTCAACCATGCGCATAACTTGAACGAGTAAAGCACGCTTCAGACTGCACAACCACGCGCATGATCTGCGTGAATAAAAGAGCACTCCAGACTGCACTTCCATGTGCATGATCTGAGTGAACAAAGGTGTCCCTCACTTATCTGGTTGCTTGTTTAAGGTTGGTATGAGCGTGGCATACATCCTGCGATACATGCACGAGCTTGACCTAGTGCACCATGCTCCAGCATGGATGTTCTACAGGTAACAGAGAGCAAATTAATTCATCTTGCAGGTACTACAAAGCAGTGGATGCCTTTGTGCTTCCAAGCCGAGGGGAGGGATGGGGACGACCACACGTTGAGGTAAACCTGTTGAAAAGCAGGCTTGATCACAAATAACTTGCATGGAGAAGTTTCATGTAGCCTCCTTTCGTGCCCTACAACTGTTGCAGGCCATGGCAATGGGCTTGCCCGTAATTTCTACAAATTGGAGTGGCATCCAAGCCTACTTGGATGAAAGCGTTGGTTATCCCATCAAGGTACTCTGCGTACAAACTGTCAATGCACGCGCCAGACATGCAAAGTTGCCCTTCCTGTCACTGTCCTTTGATGTTTTTCAGTCCTCTGGTAAGTCTGACAAAAGCAGCCCCACTGATTCCTTTAATGTACCCAAGCCAAGCGGACTGCTGACAGCAGACCCGCGGACCCTCAACCTAGAACTGCGAGCTTGATCAATGCTCAGAAGCCATTCTAAGAGCGCAGAGTTTGTGATGATGAGGTATTCAACTTGCATATTTTGGAGTGCGAGAATCGCAAGACTCAGGATAGACCTTGACCAATCTAACCAGGAACAGGCAATCTTGATATGACTGGAGCACCTGCCAGGCAAGCAGTGCTTGAGGTCATGGAAAGACCTCACAGATTGCTTTGGCCAGTGATGTTTGTTGCAAATCAACCCTGGAATCTGGATGACAAACAATTGGTCCGTTTTTTCCTCTCTAGGTGGATGGACTAGTGCCAACAGGCAGCGATGTATGGTGGTTCAAAAACGCAAGATGGGCGCAGCCAAGTATCGCAGACCTTCGGCGGTTAATGCGACGTGTCGTCTCACACCCTCAGGTGTGTTGCATGCAACAAAAATTGATTAGGTATGGGTCTGAGTGCCACTTAGCCTCGTCACCCACATTTTGCTTCTGCGCCCTGCTATTGTATCCTTGAAGTCCCAGATCAGGCAGAAGTAGCACAAAATTCTTCAACTCCAAAAATCCTTGACTCAAGTCATGTGACACAGCTCATGCAGCCAGCACAGTAGGCTGTTACGCATGCGCACTTATCATTTGCATCGCCATCATGATCGCGCTTGATTTAGCCATTAAAGCTCAACCATCCAGCTTCTTCAAATTGCATTGCAATAGCATGGTTCACAAAGCACAGCTTGTAAGAGCAAAAGAGCAACATGACCGGCTTACACAGAGGCCCAAGCCTCAGGGATATACAAAGGAGCAATTGCAATTTTACTAGACTTTGCTATGGGGAGCAGTGACAAGCTAGGAAAGGTGCATTACTGGGTCATCTGGTTTTGGTACTCTGTTTACTCAATAAAATTCAGGAAGTTACGCAAGGCTCCACAACCTCTGTATAATGCGCACGGATCAGCAACAACTTGTTAACAGCCAACAACCTTTTCAACGCATGCACAAAATACCGTCATGGGGCCAAAGGTGGTTTGTTCTGAGATCCGTATGACGGTCACACTGTGATCTACATTAAGCTTCTATGTAATCCACTTGGCTGCCCAGTGGCAGAGGACTTTTGGTGCTTGCACCACACGCATGCCACTTCCATCCTACCTGAGCAATGTCAAGCCTTCTTTCTTGAACGATTTCCAAGCTGCCAGTTTGCTGCTTTGCATATGCCTTTCTACCATGCGTTGTCGAGCATGGGCCACATCTCATGCCTCCTCCTGTCATACTCATTTGTGTTTGTGCCGTAGGAGGCCAAGGCACGAGGTAGAGCCGCACGCGAGCGCATGATCAGGGAGTACAGCCCTGAAGCGCTGGGGCCGTTCGTGGCTCAGCTCCTAAGACGAGCCGACGCGCGCATACCACAGTGAGGAATCCTGGAAGCTCCGGATACTCGAGCAGGCGGCGGGGCACCTGAGATGGAAAGTCGATTATCCACCTTCGCAACCTGTGGGTTCGGGGTTCGAACCTCACTGGAGGCCACAACCGGCTAAGCTGCCCTTGTTCGGCGGATACAGCCTTGAAACCTTACCTTACCATACCACAGTGAGAGTGCACCCCCCCAGGGTGCCACTGTGTGGATTACATGACACCGGTGTCTGGACCTTGTTACTAGGGATGGGTCAATAGGGTCTGGCAGACCCTCGCCGGCGCACAGGCTCTTTAGAGCCTATATGAGCCTCTATAGAGCCTCTTTGGCATTTTGATCAGACCCTATCTAACCATCCCTCCTGTAACTAATATGCAGTGCATGATGCAAAGTCCTTATGAGTCATGACACAAAGTCCTCAGTATAAGCGCAGGGCCATCTCCAGCCAGGGAAGTCGACAGTTCACCTTCGCAACCTATTGGTTTGGTGTTCGGACCTCAATGAAGGATTGTGACTGGCTAAGCTGCCATCGTTTGGCAGAAACAGCCTTGAAACCTTAAACCTTAGGGCCACCTCCAGCCAGACTATAGGCTGGGTCTTTGCAGCCCTTGCTTTGTCTCTTGTCAGTCTGCGCCAAAGTGCGGAAGATATGGATCTATCATACATACTGGAGCTGCCAAGGAAGCGTGGTTCCCTTGCGCGTACGAAACTGGGCGGCCAGAAAGCATGGCACCTCACAAGAGTGTTGACTTGAAGGCGCCTCTGTTAGTTTTGTTGGTTTTCAGTCAAACACAAACCTGGAAGCTTAGCCATTCACGCACAGGAACAGGTGCCTTGTGAAATACCCATCTTTAAATGCCCCAAACTACCTGCATCACTTTCTAAAGTTTGAGGTTTAGAAAAACGTCAGTGCAACAAGTCATCAAGTTGTGAAAGCAGACCAAAGCACACTGCGATCCTTTCCATCGTGTATTTCAAAATTTGCCTCGGCCACCTTATGCAGTCAACATGCCTCGAGCATCTTCAGTCTAGCCAACTTGCATCAAGCATCCCCAGGTCAAATCAGGACCCAAAGGAAGGGATTAAAAAGGACAGGACAGAATAGGATACATACACTGGCACCCAAAGGAAGCCACATGCTCTTGACACAGAGCCACTCAAAGGGATGGAATGACATGGTTTAACCGCAGGACCTTGCAACAGTTGGGCTGCACCGTGAGCGCTGCGCTCTTTGGCATGGCAGGTGGATGGGCGGGGGTGCACCTTGCCCGCTTTTGTGCCACAAGCATGTAAGAGAGAACAGGTGCGTGGCCTGCCCTTTGGCCTGCAGCTCAGCAGACCTTTGGCCTCAACTGAGCGCAGCACCTGTTTTCGCGCCCTCTGCCAGCACCTGCAGAGGCTGCACCGATGCGGACACGCCGTATGCATCTGCAAGAGCGCTTGGCCATGCTTTTCGACACACCTCCACTCACTGGATGCCACGCTATGTCCATGTGCAGCTCAGTGGATGAGAGTCGTGCACGCGGTGTGCCATGCCGACATGTGCAATGGCGGCCATGCTGATGCATGTGATGGTGCGTGTGCTGACGTGTGCGCCAGTTTGACGTGTGAAATGGTGGTGGCCACGCTGACATGTGCGCCAGCTGGCGTGGGTGATGGTGGCCATGCTGACATGTGCAATTGCGGCCTCGATGACGCGTGTGATGGTGCGTGCTGACGCGTGCGCCACACTGACGTATGGGATGGTCTGCAGCATGCCGACCGACTTGCGCGCAAGTCCCTCTGTGGCACCCGCTGTGCGCTGCAAAGGGCCCTGTAAAGGATATGCCGGGGCCTGCGTTGCGTTGTGCATCTCCAGGTGCGTCAAGCCACCGCGCCCGCTGCGCGCAGCGGGCCCTCCAGGAAGTCGGGGTCTGCGTGCAGCACCAGGCCCTCCAGAAACGCCAGCACTGCCTCTACCTCGGCCTCCGCTTCATTCCTGCCCACAACGCTTGCTGCAGCCCCTGCCGCTGCCCCTGTCTTGCCCTCAACCCAGCTCCTGCATCCTCCTGTCCCACCCCTGCTCACAGCACCCTCTGCCCCGCCTCCACAGTGCCCACCCATCCCTGCAGCAAGCTCGTCCTCCTTCCCCTCCTCCTCTTCCTTAGCTGCAGCCTGCCCATACGGCCCTGGGAGCCCCTGCCCATCCTGCCCGTCCTGATGCTGCTGCGGCTGCTGCAGCAGCGTCGAGGCACGGACGCTGCAGGCCTGCTGGCTCTGCGCCCACCTGCCCCTGGCTGGCCTGTCGCCTAGCTGCTGCGCCACCCCTGCCTGCTGCGCCTCGCGGCCCTCGTGGCGACACCTGCCCCCGCTGCTGCTGCCGCTGCTGGATGACAGCTGCACGATGCACCTGCGTGTGCGCGTGGGCGTGCAGGTGTGGGTATGCGCTGCATGCCCCTCTATCCTCGCCGCCACGACCTACGTCACCCAAGGGCTGCGTCACCCTGTACCCTTGCCGCCAGGGTCTGCGTCACCCCGCCGCTTTTGATGGAACATAAGAAAGAGCGGTCCCGTGCAAGAGGAGTGTGGCGGGCAGCTTTCCACAGGGTGCAAGCACAATGGGGCTTACTGCAGGGGTGTGCTGCAGAGGCGCCGCCACACGAGCAGCCGCAGTTTTGTGCACCCTCTACACCCTTTGCACCCTTTGCACCCATTGCACCCTTTACACCCATTGCACCCTTTGCACCCTTTGCACCCTTTGCACCCTTTGCACCCATTGCACCCTTTGCACCCATTGCACCCTTTGCACCCATTGCACCCATTGCACCCTTTGCACCCTTTGCACACGCACCCAGCCTGCGCACCCAGGCTTCCCAGCCCTCAAAAAGGGTACATATGCTGCAGAGGCAGCACGTGTGCCCCTTGGACGCCTCGATGCCATTGCAGGAGTGGATGCAACTGCACATCACCGCGCGCGCGCAGGCACGACGCGTCAGCGCACACTCACATGTATGCCACATACTCACATGTATGCCACATCACCGCGCGCGCGCAGGCACGACGCGTCAGCGCACACTCACATGTTTGCCCAGAGGCTCACATATATGCCACATACTCACATGTATGCCACATACTCACATGTATGCCACATACTCACATGTATGCCACACACTCACATGTATGCCACACACTCACATGTATTCCACACACTCACATGTACGCCCAGAGGCTCAAGCGGGCATGCGCACAGGCATGCAGCATGGGCAGCACGTATCCATCCAAACACCCACACCCGCGCACGCCCCCTCAGGTCAGCGCACGCGGAGAGGCACGCACGTTTGTGTGCCCTGCACGCACCCGTGCTGATCGAGCAGGCTGCTGCCGGAGCTGCCGCTGCTGCTGGGCTGCAGCACGTCATCGTGCACGACGCCTCCCCGGGAGGTGTCTGCCCCTTGGGCCACGTCTTGCAGCCACTGCTGCCGCTGCTGCCGCTGCGCGGGTTGCATGCTGGTGGGCCCCCGCGGGCGCGCTGGCGCGGCGTAGCGGGCGCTGGCACGCGAGCGCATCAGGCCGAGGCGAGGTGCCTCCTGGTCTGAGGCGCTGTGTGTGTCGGGCAGCGGGCCGGCCACCTTTAGGAGGGACCCGATCTCCTGCACACGCGTGCGGGCATGCCGGCGATTTCATGTGTGCTCCTGTGCGCGCTCCTAGGGGCGGGTCTGCCCCTCCCTTCAGCGCAGCATCCCGCCCGCCTGACCTTGACGTGCACAGCCACAAGAGTGGCACAGGCGCAAGAGTGTGAGGACGGGGCTTATCATCTTGTGTGCTGCGCAAGAGACTGAGTGTGAGTGTGTCCTTTATGTGCTTGAGTGTGCTCTTTCCGTGCTTCTGCCATTGTGTCACACGCTGCCGTGCATGCGCACAATGCGGAGGATGGCCGGGCAGTGGCAGGGTGCAAACACCGCATGAAGCATGTGCTGGCTGCTCAGATGATGGCTGCGCGTGGACATTGTGCACCGCAGGCCACTGTAGAAAACAAGAAAATGATGCGTGGCCATAAAGCAAGCCTGAGTCGAGTGCAATGGCAGCCTGGGCCTTGTAAGAGTGCTGCTGGCCTGAGTCGAGTGCAATGGCAGCATGGGCCTTGGAAGATTGCTGCTGGCCTCGGAAGAGTGCAATGGAAGCATGGGCCTTGGAAGAGTGCTGCTGCAGAGGTGCTGGAGCTGGGCTGCGAGAACTGCCAGGGAGTTGCAGGAGCTGCCAGGGGCTTGTTGCTGATGTGTGGCAGCGCATGGTGCACCTGACACAAAGACAGACAGGAGCACGTGCACACACACACACACACACACACACACACACACACACACACACACACACACACACACACACACACAC
>LKMJ01002308.1_pt1 | contig 17436 bp, 17 predicted proteins | sample 643391 | NCBI WGS metagenome assembly LKMJ01 (sample SAMN04112250, study PRJNA286221) | soda lake metagenome | biome: soda lake; feature: Kulunda Steppe; material: water; isolation source: sample PL-Br10 brine of Picturesque Lake | place: Russia: Kulunda steppe | collected 2010-07
AATCCGGCACGGGATGCCGGCCTCGATACTGCCTCGGGCAAGTACGTCCAGTTCCTCGATGACGACGACCTCCTCCGCCCCGACAAGATCCGTTTACAACAGGAAAAGATCGATGCCGATACTGGTGTTGTCTACTCCGGCCTAAAATACCACGAGAGCGGGGAACTGATCCTGCCAGAGAAAGACCGTGCCGGTGACGTGCTGGAAGATGCACTCAAATTTCAAATGTGGCCGCCGTGTTTCACAACCGCGCTGCTTATCGACAGAGCCGTTCTCGAACGGATCCGGCCGCTCCGATATCACGGTGCGGGCGATACAACGTTCATGATTGGTCTCGCCCAGTACACAAAGTTCGATTACGTCCCAGAGCCACTCACAGAGAAGCGGCTTGATGTCGACTCACTAGGATACTCGATGGAGAACATTCGGAACAAAAAACAGCTCTTCGAGGAGTACGAGAATCTGTACAGGCAGTATCCAGAATCCTACCGGGCTGCACGAGCGCGGGTTCACGCGGAGGAAGGGCAGATTCGCCTGAGTGAGGCAAACTGGTCACTCCGTGCAACGATGGCATATGCACTCGCAGCCTACTACAGCTCAACAGATCGACCCGAGCGACTGGGCAAAGCGTTCGCCTCCGTGGGCGGCCAGTGGGGCCTGCGACTGGCATCGCTTGCTTTGCAGTTCGTGGAAACCGCCCAAACCGAGGGGGTAACACCCGCGCTTTCGAAAACGAAACGGTATCTCCGGTCTAGATAATCGAGGAAATCAGCCGCGGTATGTGTACACAGTCCCCTCCTGATCGACCAGCTCGAACGAGGCCGTTTCCAGTCGCTCAGTTGCTCGCTCGACAGTGTTCTCGCTAGTACGGGTTGGGTGAAACTCGATAACCAGCAGGTTGCAGGCGGATTCGAGAGTGGCAAGTTCGGATTCGATGAGATCAATTTCGCTCCCTTCGATGTCCACGACGAGTGTCACTGTCGAGAGTTCGTACTGCTCGAGCAGGGTAGACAGATCTGTTCCGGGAACCGTCACCGTCTCGTGGGGGTCATCCGACACCGCGACGCTCGCCTCCCAGAACTGCTCGGATACTTCGAGCGCAAGACGGTCGCTGTGTGGCGAGTACGCTTTGTTTACGATTTCGAACTCGGCATCGTTCCGGGACCGGTTGCGCTCGATCAACGGCAGGAGCCGTTCATTAGGCTCGACCACGATCTGTTTGCTGTCGCCATCGAGCTGGCTGTCGATGTAACAGGAAAGATAGCCGATCCCGCCACCCAGTTCGACGATATCAGCTCCGGAATCGAGATGTTTGGCGACCATCTCGGTTTCTTCACGCTCGTACTGCCCCCGACAGAACAGCCGCTTGATCCACGGAGTGATAACCTCGTCGTCCAGCGCAACCGTCACATCACCGTACTCGATGAGCTCCCGTTCGAGACAGACCTCACCAGGCGAGTAGCCGTTGCGAATACTATCGATATCGTAATACAGGTGCGCCAGCGGCCGCTGGAGGCTAAGCAAAAGCAGTTCCGGCGATCGATCCTTGAGATCGCGGCTGACGCTCGCGGCCGACCGCAGCGCCAGTTCTGGAATCCGCAGCAGCATCTCACGGGCGCTCTCCGGTGGGAGGCGGCCATCATCCCCGCCGAAGGAACCGTAGTGGTACGACCACGCTGCTCGCAAGACATCGCTACGTGAGTCGGTTCGTAGATGTGTCGTCACGATCTCTGGCGTGTAGTAGATCCGAAAGCCGGCAGCGATAAGCCGCTGGAACAGATCGATATCGTCGAATGCACGGGTGTAGCGTTCGTCCCATCCACCGACGGCACGCAATGACGCCGCTCGACACAGAATATTCGATCCGTTGATTGGTTTGTCGTACACAGGTTCGTCGAGAAAGCCCGGTTTGATGTGGTTCTCACGCCACCTGTCAGCTGTCGTCGTCAGTTCCTCCTCGAACCGTCCTTGAACAAGCGCTGCATCAGTTTCTGAACGAATCTCACAGAGACGGCCGAGCCAGCTGGGCTCGACGATAATATCGCCATCGATCTTGGCCATGCCTGCCGTCTCGGTCCGCAGTAACGCCGTGTTCAGTGTCGCACCAAGACCGCGGTTCTGGTCGTGTGTAACCAGATCAACGCCATCGTGCCGGCGGATGATCCGTTTCGTTCCGTCAGTACTGCCGTCGTCGACACAGAGGACACGCTCTGGGGACGGATCGAGACGATCGACTGCCTCCAGAACGCGGGGCAGTGTCTCAACGACGTTGTAACACGGGATAGCGAGGGTGACCTCCGCGGGTTCCATGACTCACCGATTGCGGATTCAAAATATTGTTATATCGCTGCTAAAGCGCCTACGCCTCGTCAACAACTGCCTGTGGGCCCAGTATCTGTTCACAGACGTCAGGATGGTCGAGATACCACGACACTGTCTCGCTCAACCCATCATCGATGCTGTACTGTGGATCGTATCCAAGCAGTTGTCTGGCAGCCGAGATATCCGCGACAAACTCCTCAACCTCACCGTTTCTGGACGGATCAACCGTTATTCGAGAGTCATTGGGTGTCTGCTCGTTTATTTTGTTTGCAAGCTCAAGAAGCGACACACCAGATCCGGAGGCAATATTAAACGTCTTCCCGGCTGCTTTGGGGAACTGATCAATCACACAGTTGATCCCGGCGATACAGTCGTCGATGTAGGTGAAATCGAGAATCTTGTTCTCACCGTACACAGTCAGCGTGTCCCCGCGTGCACTCTGTGCGATAAACAGCGGAATGACACGATCGGAGCGGTCGTAGCGACCGTAGACGTTCGAAAACCGGAGGATGCTGGCTGAGAGATCATAGCAGGAGCTGTAGGCAGCGACAGTCGCCTCGCAGCCAGCTTTACTCGCGCTGTAGGGACTTTCACTCTCGTCGACGCGCGTCGCTTGCTCGTCGTGAACGACGCCTGTGCCGTTGCCATACACCTCACGCGAACTCGCAAGTATCAGACGCGAAATGTCGTTTTTCCGAGCGAACTCAAGCACATTATAAGTGATGTCGATATTCTCCCGGGCGAGTTCAGGTTCGATGACCAGATCGTGGACGCGTGCGTGCGCCCCAAGATGAACGATGGTGTCGATGTTCTCTGGAAGCTGGTCGAACGCCTCCTCCTCACGGAGATCTGTTACGATCGTGCGTTTGTCGACCGACTCCAGCCACGGGTTGGAGACGATATCCACACCAACCGTATCATAACCAGCAGACAGCAGCCGATTGGTTAACGCTGTCCCAATTGTCCCACTACTTCCTGTGACAAGAACTGATGGCGACCCTGCTGTCTTGTCCTCACCCTGCTCGTGTAGTCTTTGATCTACTCCGTCGGGAATGTCCCCTAACGAACTGTTACTACCATGCATTTCTCATCTGAGTTAATTACAAGAAGAAATAGTAATTAGCCGTCTAATCTGGAGTTTTTGTACATTTAACACCGAGCAACACGGTTTCCGGGTGTTCCCCTACTCGAGAGCGAACCGTGATGCGATTACAATGTTACTACGATGACTCGGAGAGAACCGACAGCGTTTCACTGTCCCAGTCCTTGCCAACGGTAACGAATGAGCCGCGAGTATATCGAGGTCCGTGGGGCCGAAGAACACAACCTCAAAGATGTCGACGTGGAAGTGCCACGCGAGGAGCTGACCGTCGTCACGGGACTGTCGGGGTCGGGGAAATCTTCACTGGCGTTCGAGACAATCTACGCCGAGGGGCAGCGCCGCTACATCGAGTCGCTCTCTGCCTACGCCCGGAACTTCCTCGGACAGATGGACAAACCACAGGTCGAGAACGTCGAAGGACTCTCGCCAGCGATCTCGATCGACCAGAAAAACGCCGCCAACAACCCCCGGTCGACAGTCGGGACGGTAACAGAGCTACACGACTACCTCCGCCTGCTGTACGCACGGGTTGGCACCCAGTACGATCCAATCACCGGCGAGGAGGTCGGCGAGCAATCCGCCCAGGATATGGTCCGACAGATCCTCGAACTCCCAGAAGAAACCCGGGCGAAGATCGCCGCCCCGGTCGTCCGTGACCAGAAAGGTGAGTTCGAAGAGCTGTTCGAAGAGCTCGTCAGCGAGGGATACACCCGCGTGGAGGTTGACGGCGAAAGCGTTGATCTCACACTCGACACGCCGGATCTCGACAAGAACTACGATCACTCGATCGACGTGATCGTCGACCGCATCACTGTCTCCTCCGAGGCTCGCTCGCGCATTGCCGACTCCGTCGAGACGGCGCTTGAGGAAGCCGACGGGATGCTCAAACTGATTGTCCCCGACCCGCCGGCGGAGACACCCTTCAACTCGAACAGTCGCTCGACGGGCTCGCTCGCGGAGGACGCCTCCGGTGACGAACGCCTCGTCGTCGAGTTCTCCGAAGAGCTTGGCAACCCCAACTCGGAGTTTCAGTTCTCCGAGATCGAAACCCGATCATTCTCCTTTAACAGCCCTTACGGGGCGTGTCCCGAGTGTGAGGGGATCGGCTCCACGAAGGAGGTAAGCGAAGCGCTCGTCGTGCAGGACCCGAGCAAAAAGCTGAAACACGTCTTCGAGCCCTGGAGCTACAACCGCACCTACTACTCCCGACAGCTCGACAACGTCGCCGACCACTTCGGCGTCTCACTCGACACTCCTTTCGAGGAACTCGACGAGTCGATTCAGCGGCAGTTCCTCCACGGCACCGACGATCTCGTCCACTTCGAGTGGAGAACGAAAAACGGCACGCGAGAGAAAACCGAACGGTTCGAGGGCGTCATTCCGAATCTAGAGCGTCGCCACGTCGAGACTGACAGCGACCGGGCACGCGAACACATCGAGGAGTACATGGCCGTGACCACCTGCCCGGAATGTAACGGAACACGACTCAAAGAGCAGTCCCGCCACGTCCGCGTCGCCGGCACCTCGATCACCGAGGTCAACCGGATGTCGATCGGCGACGCGCTCGAACACTTCGAGGGACTGGAAGCGAAACTCGACGAGCGGGAGACGAAAATCGCCGAGGAGATTCTCAAGGAGATCCGTGGCCGGCTGGGATTCATGTGTGAGGTTGGGCTGGAGTATCTCACGCTCGACCGGGAGGCATCGACACTCTCGGGTGGGGAAAGTCAGCGGATCAGGCTGGCGACACAGATCGGGAGCGGACTTGTTGGCGTGCTGTACGTGCTGGACGAGCCGTCGATCGGGCTGCATCAGCGCGACAACGACCGACTCCTAAATACTTTAGAGGAGCTCCGGGATATCGGCAACACCCTGCTCGTCGTCGAGCACGATACGGAGACGATGCGCCGGGCGGACAACGTCATCGATATGGGACCGGGGCCGGGCAAACGCGGCGGCGAGGTCGTCGTCAACGGGAGCCTTGAGGAACTGACCGACTGCGAGGAAAGCGTCACCGGCGAGTATCTCGCCGGCGACCGGGTGATTCCTGTTCCGGACGAGCGACGCGAGGCAGACGGAGAGATCACCATTCGGGGCGCACGCCAGCACAACCTCAAAGAGCTGGATGTCTCGATCCCAGTTGGTTGCTTTACGGCGATCACGGGCGTCTCGGGCTCGGGGAAATCCACGCTGATGCACGACGTGCTCTACAAGGGGCTCGCCCGGGAGATGAACGACAACACGAGCGTCGATCCCGGTGATCACGACGCTATCGACGGGCTCGAAAACATCGAGACGGTGCGGCTGATCGACCAGTCGCCGATCGGTCGGACGCCGCGGTCGAACCCGGCGACCTACACCAACGTCTTTGATTACGTCCGCGAGCTGTTCGCCCAGACCGACACGGCAAACCGGCGTGGCTATGAGAAGGGACGGTTTTCGTTTAACGTCAAGGGCGGCCGGTGTGAGGCCTGTGGCGGACAGGGAACGGTGAAAATCGACATGAACTTCCTCTCTGATGTGACCGTCCCCTGTGAGGAGTGTGGCGGTGCACGCTACAACGACGAGACACTGGAGGTCACGTTCAAGGGGAAGACGATCGCCGACGTGCTGGATATGAGCGTCGACGAGGCGTATGAGTTCTTCGAGAGTCACAGCCAGCTCCGCCGACGGCTGAAACTGCTGAAGGATGTCGGCCTTGGCTACATGCAGCTTGGCCAGCCCTCGACGACGCTTTCGGGTGGTGAGGCCCAGCGTGTGAAACTCGCCGAAGAGCTCGGCAAGAAAGACTCCGGTGAGACGCTGTATCTGCTGGACGAGCCGACGACAGGGCTGCACCCAGAGGACGAACGCAAGCTGATCGACGTGCTCCACCGACTCACCGACGATGGCAACACGATCGTCGTCATCGAACACGAACTGGATCTGGTGAAAAACGCGGACAACATCGTCGATCTCGGTCCCGAGGGTGGAGAGAACGGTGGCGAAGTCGTGGCAGCGGGCACGCCGGAGGCTGTTGCACGGACTGACGACTCATATACCGGCCAGTATCTGCGTGATCTGCTCCCCAACGTGGATCTGGAGGGGCCGCGTGCCGACCGCGAGCTTCCGGTCGACAGCGAAGGCGATCGGGTCGCGACTGGTGACGACGACTGAGAGCGGTCTTTTCCGTAGTGTTTGTTTTCGCTCGAAACGTGTGTGAAAAGCGCCGTTAACGGCGAGGCCGTTCTGAACAGACTAACTTGGCTCAACCAAGTTGGTTGAGCCAAGCTAATTGGTGCTGTCGGGAACAGAGACGTAGCTCGGATGACTGCGACGAGAGAGTCCCGGCAGCCACAGCAGTCCAGACTACTTCGCGAAATAGCTCGTAAAGAAGCCCGAAAAGAACGAGGCAACGGCGACCGAGAGCAACACATCGTTCAGGTCGTAGGGGCCACCGTCATCGTCTGCGGTCAGTTTAGTGATTGCAACGCCGATCACGAGCGAGATGATACCGTTGAGCAGGTCGTGTGCGAGACCCATACTATCAGTTTGTCCCGGACGATCAAATAGCTACCGCGAGTCACACTTCACAGAGCGTTATGACGGTATTAACGAAATAATAGGCGAAGAGTTAACACAATCGTTCGACAATACACAGATAAGGTGAACTAATGAAAAGAAATGTGCTTATCGTTGGTGGCGGTCGCGTCGGCCGTCACGTCGCCGAACAGTTGAGCGAAGACCGCAACGCAGTCAGCGTGATCGAACTCGACGAACAGCGCTGTGACCAGATCACTCCCAAGGTGAGTCGCGTCATTCAGGGTGACGGAACCGACTCGGCAATCCTCGAGGAGGCAAGACTGGCCGATATCGACGTCTTCGCCGCGCTCACGAACGACACCGAGGTCAATCTGGCTGCCTGCGAGATTGTCCACGAGAAGGTACCCGATGCCCGGACAATTCTCAGAATCGCCCGCGACGGCGAACGGGGCTACGGGCACCGACGGTTCGTCGACGATGTCGTCTACCCCGCCGCTGCGGGGGCAGAAGTCGCGGCCGATCGGGTCACCAGCCTATAGACAAGCAGTCAACAGCGCACCTGTCCCAGTGGTCACCGGTGATCGTCGTGGTACTGGGTATCGAGATGCTCCTGGTCGGGCATCTGTTCCTGGAGTTCGCTGACTTGCTCGTCGACATCGTCCATCTCCGCGTCCTGTTCGATCGATCCCCCTGCGCCGTGAGCCTGCATCACTGACTCATCGAGTCGAGAGCGAAGGAAGCCACTGTCCTCGTCATCGGTGTTGGACTCGGTATCGCTGTCCTCGGATTGCTCGCTATCGCCGCGACGAAACAGGGACAGTAGTCTGCGGAGCATACTCGATGTTTGTTGTCGCTATCAAAGAACGTTTGGCGACTGTTGCTGGTCGAGAGACGGCTGTATGCGAGGTACCAATGGTATAGACAGAGTTGTTCGATGTTTGCCTCTTTTCACTCCATGATAGTGGTGCAGAAACTTATTTGAGGGTTGGTACTCGCAATTATGGTATGGTTACGCTGCCCACCGACATCCTTCTGGGGTTGTATCTCGGTGCCCTCGTTGGCATCATTCCAGCGCTCGGCGTCTGGGCAGCGAGTTTTGGCTTCCGGTACACCCAGACGCTTTCGCTCCCGCGTCCGGGTGCGATCATCCTCGGGTTGGCACTCGCCGGCCTGACCGGGCTGTTGCTTGCTGTCGTCGGCGAGTCGGTGGTCGAATCAGCCGGCGTAATCCGGATCACGCTGGCGACGCTGGTCGTCGTTGGACTCTCGATGTACGCACACGCGAGAGGCGACCGAATGGCAGCGACCTTTCCCCGCGAGCTCTCCGTCGCCAACATCACGGGCTCCTCGATCGCGAAGGAAAAAGCAGCGCTCACCGACGACGGCGAGGAAGTCCGAATTCGAATCGTCGGCGAGATCGGTGATGTCGACGGCTACCCGTCGATGTCAGAAACACTCAGAGCGGAAATCAGAAACGCTGAGATCGAGTTGCCAGTCGATCTCCGGCTCGACGAGCTCGAACGCCGTGTTGCGGACCGACTCGAGTTAACCTACGATCTGGCGAGTGTCTCGGTGGATATCGACGAGCGCGGGCGTGCCCGCGTCGATGCTGCCCCACCGTTTTCAGGGCTCTCGAAACGCGTCGGGAAGGGTCGCCACGCCGTCACTGTCTCCGGCATTGTGCCGACGGGGATCGCCCGCGGTGACGAGGTGACGGTGATCACACCCAGCGCACAGGTCCGCGGGACAGTGATCAGCGCGGAGACAGCGGCGGAGGACGCGCGTGGCGTGAAACCGGATATCGAACCCAGATCGACGGACGAACCTGCAGAGGGCGAGGAGCCAAGCCGGGTGCGCACACCGACGACCGCCGGCGGGGAAGGCGAGGTGACCGTCGCAGTCACACGCACAGATGTCCAGCCGCTGTTGCGGGCCGCAGAGACGAAGATAGTCGTCGAATCCCGCGATCTGGACCGCGAGTACGAGGTTGTCTCGATGCTTCGCCGTGTCGGTCACCAGATCCAGCGCATCGCCGTCCGGAGCGGTAGCGAACTCGACGGGAACACGGTTGGGACGGCCGGGATCCGCGAAAACTACGACGTTGCAGTACTCGCCGTAAGAAAACGCGAGGGCTGGCTGATTGCACCGAGCGGCGAAACGACACTCGAAGCCGGCGACGAACTGTTCGCTGCCGGGACACGAACCAATCTGGATGGATTCGCATCCACTGTCGCATAATGTTTGTAACCACCCACAACCGGCTGCCTGTTAGAATCCCTTGCCAGCACCAGCGACCGTCCCAGATTGCGGGGCAGGCTGTTCAACCGCCGCGGGGTGAACGATGTCGATAACTGCCGGTCTGGCTGTCGTGGCGATGGTCCAGCAGGCCGCCGGGATCGTTACACAACTTCTGGGGCTGGCTGCGATGGCAGCGGTGCTCGCAGCGGTGCTCGGACTCTCTTACAGATGGTACACGGGGACAGCAGTTCCGCAGTGGCTCGCTGCCGCCGTCGGCGTTGCTGGCGTCGCGGTCTATTTCGGGACGACAGCCGCACTCGAAGCAGTCATTCGAGAGGGGATCGAACCGACAGAAGTCGAGATTGCGCTGTTTAATCTTGGCGCATTGCTCGCGGGGGCCGGCGGCGCAGTACTCGGTCGGCAGGTCGGCGATCGCTTTGGCACCGACGTGTTGCTGTGGTCACCGACACAGGACGCGAGCGATGTCAGCCAGTTCGCACAGACTGTCGGGCGAGTGACGACTGTCGAGTTGCCGGGAACGATCGAGGACGCGTCGGGCTACGATCCCGTGCCCGAGCGAACCAAAGAGACGCTCGCTGGCAAGCGGCTCGTCTTCCCGCGAGGGCTCACTGTCGAGGAGCTAAAACAGCGACTCACGATGCGGCTCAAGTCGGATTACGGCGTCGGCACTGTCGATGTCGAGTTCGACGACGAGGGAGCAGTGAGACATCTCGCCGTCGGGACACGGGCTGCCGGCATCGGTGCGACGCTGCCACCAGCAACGAATGCAATCGCCGTCAAGGCCGACCCCGGTTTCTCTGCGAGCACCGGTGATATCGTCCAGCTCTGGCAGACAGAGCCGATGCAGCGAGTGCTCACAGGTGAGCTTCGTGGCGTTGCAGATGACGTGGTGACGGTCGCGGTCGATGCCGGCGATACGCCAAAAGTCGATCCGACGAAACGCCACCGGCTGGTCACACTGCCAGTCAACGACCGGCCAGATAGGGAGTTTGCATCGCTGCTTCGGGCAGCTGAGGAGACGTTTAGTACTGTGACCGTCGAGGCCGGCAGCCCACTCCACGGGTTAGTCGTCGGTGCGCTCGATCTGACGATCACTGCGATCAGACCCGAAGACGGCGAGGCAGTTCCGTTCCCCGAGCCAACCTACCGGCTCGCTCCGGGCGATCTGCTGTTTGTCATCGCACGACCGGGCGCGATCCGTCGGCTTGAAGCTGCGGCGACGCCGCTCGATCCGGCGGTCGCCGAGTCCTCGCGGCCAGCCGACGAAAGTGAGCCCTCCGAGAGCATTGCGACGGCAGACGAAGAAGAATCCGAGCGTGCAGAGCCAACGGGCGAGGACGGACTGCCAGCCACGCAGGAGGAATCTGCCGGTGCGGGTGAGATATCGGCAGACGAACCAGCCACGCCGGATGCAGAGACAGTGGCTGACAGCGCCGAAGCGGGTGCGGTAGCCGACAGTCCGTCGACCGAGAAAAGCGAGCCAGCGGTCACCGGGAAAGCAGATACAGACACATTCAAAGAAATCAAAGCGCAGTTCGACGAAGCAGAGACAGTCGAGGGTGAGGCTGCTTCAGCCGAAGCGTCCGCTGATACAACCGGAGAGAGAACAGAGCGTGCCGACACGGAAGAGCCATCTTTCGACCAGTTGAAATCCGAGTTCGAATCCGGCGAAGCCGACTGGGAGGACGAGACAGTCTCGCCAACAGAAGCCGACGATGAGGGAGCGACGGCCGAGAGTGAAAACGATTCAATCGGTGGGAGTGGGGAAACTGCCGATACTGAAGCGGATGTAGAGATTGCGTTCGGAGCCGAAGAGAGCTCGTCAACAGAAGCGAGCAACGAGGAGGGCAAAGCCAGTGAGGTAGATGATGACGTAGAAGTTGCATTTAGTGATGAGACCGAAGACGAACTGGTCAGTCTCGAAGAGGCAAACATTACGTTCGAGGACGAGATCGCAGCTGACGAAGAGACTGATGCAACAGATGAAGCGGGTGAGAACGGAGAAGAGACACTGGGCGGATTAGAGGATGTCGAGATTGACGAAGAGTTGCAGGGAGAAGAAGACGACAGCATCGCCGACGACATCGGAGATCTGGAGTTCGAAGAGGAACCGTCAGACGATCTCGGCGAACTATCCTTCGACAGCGACGAGGAAAGCGGGGGAGGGATGGAAGACAGCGCGGATGGAAATGGAGGAGATGACCAGGACGACGAAGCGGATGACCAGGACGACAAGGCAGATGACGAGGAAGAAGATAGCGGGAGCAGTGGCGGAGGCGGCTCGTTCGCGGAGCTGAAAGAGGAGTTCGAATCAGGCGAGGCGGACTGGGAGGATGATATATCCGACAGTCCGGGTGGCGATATGCGTCTCGACGAGTAATCCTCTTTACAGTGGCCCTCCGAGTGTGAGTCATGCGGTGGAAACTGTTCGCGACGCTCTCCGAGACTGCTGGTGATACGGTGATCGAGGCCCCGACAGAAAGTGAGGAGCCAACGCTTCGTGATGCCTTCGACGCGTTGCTGGCATCCCACCCCGAGTTAGAACCCGAGGTGCTCGACGACGATGGGGAGTTACAGGAGCATATCCGGCTGCTCTGTGACGGCGAAGATCCATTCCGAACAGAGAATGGCTGGGAGACAGCGGTTTCAAAGGGCGACGAACTGGCACTTTTCCCACCAGTCTCGGGTGGCTAACACTGTCGGCTGTAAATTCGTAAAAATATTCACCACAGATAGCGGAATTTTCTATGTTCTTACAGCCAACAGTGTAACAGTTCCGTGGACATTCCAAAAGCGAGCAACGTCGGCAGCGACCAACGTGGGTAACGGCAAAAAAAGATGAAGCGAGTTGTTTTTGCGGAGATTCAGGCGGACAGCCACTCGCTTTCCGGATCGATGTAGCCGGCTGGACGGTCGCCCGCAACGACAGCGAGGATGTCGTTGGCGATGTGCTCGTTGAGATCGGTCACCGACTCCTCGGAGTAGAAGGCGGTGTGTGGCGTCACGATAACGTCGTTACGGCCGACCAGCGGGCAGTTCTCCGGTGGCTCCTCTTCGAGTACGTCGACTGCAGCGGCACCAATCTCGTCGTTGTCGAGCGCCCAGGCGAGCGCGTCTTCGTCGACGATCGGTCCGCGGCCGACGTTGACGAGCACACCTGTCTCACTCATCTTCTGGAACGTCTCACGGTCGAAGAGATGGTGGGTCTCCTCGGTCAGCGGCGCGTGGATCGAGACGTGGTCGGCGCGATCGATCATCTCCCAGAAGCTGACCTTCTCGACGCCATACTGAGCCATCTCTTCCTCGTCGACATACGGATCGGCGGCGATCAGATTACAGTCGAAGCCGGCGACTTTTTCTGCGGTCCGTTTTGCCAGCCCGCCAAAGGAGTGAAAGCCGACGGTCTGCTCGGAGAGCCGATTGATCGGCGCTCCGTCGGTCCAGTCCCACTGACCATCTGTGACTGCCTGGTCGTAGGTTTTGAGCCGGCGCACAGCGGCTAACAGCAGACTCGCTGCGTGGTTCGACACCTCTTCCCGGCAGTACGACGGGACGTTGACGACGGTCACGCCGTGCTCGTCAGCTGTCTGAATATCGACGCCGTCGACGCCCGCTCCAGCACGTGCAACAACCTCCAGACTCTCGCAGGCTTCGAACACTTCTGCCGGAACTGGAATCGCCACATCGACGACCAGCGCGTACGCGTCGCTTGCTTCCTCGATAATCTTCTCCGTCGAGGAGAGATCTGCAGATCGAACCGAGAACTCGTCGCCAAGAACAGCGGCCAACGTGTCGGTGCGAATTCGTGGTTCCTCACTTGTTACTACGTCTTTCATCAATTCAAAGTTGGAGACACAACCGTTTCAATCCATGGTTATATTTTCAGTAATTGGGAATCAAAGGTTGTGAAATGCCAACTGATAGCAGGATTCACTGATGCAAGCTAGTACCAGGACCCATTACTCGACCTGTCGGTACTGGCCGGCGACATCGCTGTCGAGTTCGTCGCTCGTGACGATATCATCCTCGTCGAGATCGGGCCACTCCTCCACGTACTCGACTGCATCCTCGCGGTTCAGGAAAGGAAGCGGGTTGCGCATCGGTTCGACCCCCCGGCCACGATGGTCGTCGGGACTGAGATCGAGCACCCAGTAGAACTCCTCGAACTCGTGCAACTCAGTCGTGTGGAAATCGCGAGCCCAGACGTTTTCGATCGGCTCCTCCGAGTCGGCGAACTGCTCGGGAGCCGCGTTGTAGGCAACCATACAGCCAGGGCTGCAGGTGAACTGGCGGTGTTCGTCGCTGTGAACTGCCTGTGCGGTGTGTTCGAAATCTGGATTCGCAGGCCCCATCCCACAGATGATACAGTTCATCTCCTCCGGCGGTGAGGCTGTCTCCTCGGGGGGTGGAAAATCGAACGCTTCGTTGTTTGGAACCGGCGTGCTGTCCCGGCTCATATCCTCGTCAGGCTCGTCACCAGCCGTTCCCGGCCCCTCACCCGGAGAGACAGCTGGATCGTCGTCACCGAGACAGCCTGCTGTCGCGACTGCAGCGCCAGAAACTGCGAGTAAAAACTCCCGCCTGCGTCGTCTCATCAGCAACACTAGCCGCTCAATCTATAAAAAGAGCATCCGTTGTGGTAGTCGGGAAACACAGCCACAGTATCCAGCAAAACACCTATTTCGTCCACAGACGCTAGAGAAAACGTATGCCAGTCAACGACGACGAGGAGTTACGCTCGATACTCGGTTACGACCGCGTCGCTGTGGTCGGCTGTTCGACCACCCCAGGAAAGCCCGCCCATGATATCCCGACGTACCTCGACAAGAAGGGGTACGATATCGTTCCGGTAAACCCCTATGCAGACGAAGTGCTCGGCAAACAGGCCTACGATTCGCTCGGGGAGGTTCCCGGCGAGATCGACATCGTCGACGTGTTCCGCCCGAGTGAGGAGGTAAGCGGGATCGTCGACGAGGCACTCGACCGCGAGGACGTGACAGTCATCTGGCTCCAGCTTGGGATCCACGACGACGATTCCGTCGAACGTGCCGAAGCTGCTGGCAAGAAGGTCGTCCAGGATCGCTGTATGAAACCGGAACACCAACGACTGATTGCCTAAAACTCCTCCACGTGGGGTCGGAGATCCAGTTCGAGTGTCCACGCTGATCGATTCTGTTCGACGAGATGCCAGTACGAGTCGGCGATGTCGTCAGGATCGAGAAACGTCTCTTTCTCACGGTCGGGCGTCGAATGCAGCGCCTGCGGTGTACCAATCTGGCCGTCGATGACGACGTGAGCGACGTGGATCCCCTCGGGGCCGAGTTCGCGGGCCATCGATTCAGCCATCCCGCGAACGGCAAACTTCGCGGCGCTGAATCCGACTGCCCCATCCCGCCCCCGGAGTGCCGAGGTCGCGCCAGTGAAAATGATCGTCCCGCCGTCGCCGTCGCGCATATCTGCGATTGCTTCCTGGGAGCAGAGCAACGCACCGTAGGCTGACACCCGCCAGGCCTGCTCGAACTCGTCGGGTTTGATATCCGCGATTCCCTTCCACGCGCCACCGCTTGCGTGGTTGACAAGCACGTCGACTGGTCCGAACTCTTCGCGGACGATATCAAACGCCTCCTCGACGCGTTCCGGATCCGTGATATCCGTGGCGATAGCAAGTGCATCATCACCGAGCTCCTCGGAGAGTTCGTCGAGGTAGTTCGTACTGCGGGCAAACAGCACGACCTGACAGCCTTCCGCGAGGAACTTGCGAGCGAGCGATTCACCGAGGCCTGGACCGACGCCGCCGATGACTGCTGTCCGGGACATGTCACCCAATGGGGGTGGAAGCACCATAATTCTCCGCCAGCAGTATCCGGGTCCCTTTTTCAGTTTGGTTCAGAAAACCAGCGTCGCGATCAGCCACCCACCCGCCACGGCGAGCAGACAGGCAACAAGCGTTCCGGCTGCGTAGATACTCGCTCTGAGCCGACTGCCAGTCTCCCAGAGACGGACAGTCTCGACCGAAAACGAAGAGTAGGTCGTAAACGAGCCACAGACACCGACACCGACGAACAAGAGGACATCCCCGCCAGCGCCGGCAAACGTAATCAACCCGAGCAGAAAGCTCCCAAGGACGTTCACAGTGAGCGTCGCAAACGGGAACCGCTCATTCGAGACGTACTGGCCGACTGCGTATCGCAACACGGCACCGATTGCGCCGCCAGTGCCGACGAGATGTGCTGCCTCCATTACTGTGCCTCCGCTGGTGTTACTGCATGCATCAAGCATCCCCCTCCACGGCTGGTTCGAAGCGAGTCGACAGCTGTGCCAGTTCGCGACCAATCAACACACCAATGAACCCGAGTGCGTAGCTTCCGGCCACGTAGGCCAACCCCACAGCAGGCTCGGCAGTAATCGCGTCGACGACAAAGGTGCTGTAGGTCGTAAACGAGGAGATGAAACCGGTTGCGAGCACTGTCCGCGAGGGTTCAGAGATCGTCCCGGCGTAGATATCCTCGTAGAGGAAAAATCCAAGTGCGAGACAGCCGAGGACGTTGACTGCCGCCGTCGCGACGAGTGTCACTGGAAGAAGTAGTTCGACGAAATAGCGCAGATTCGAGCCGGCAAACCCACCGATTCCGATGATCAGCACGGATTCGAGATGCGCAAGCGGATGTGTTCCTGACATATGCATCGAGCAGAGAACCACCGTGGTCCTCCAGTAGATACCTACTCTTTCAAAACGGACAGTATGACAGTTTTGATTTCTGTCTACAGATCACTCGACAAGCGGCGTCTCGGATCGGTAGAGAATCTCCATCGGCAGTCCCTTGGTATCGGTCGGCGGCTCCGCTGGCAGCGAGCGCAGTTTCCCGAATCCGGGTCGTGCAGTGTAGGCAAGAACGACGGCATCCAGCACGTCGTCGACAGTCACCTTTGCTCCCTCCGTCGATTCGGCGACCGCCTGCACGATCGGTGGGGCGTCGGGGTCGTGGCTTGCGAGCGTTCGCATTCGCTCGGCGTACCCCCCGGCAGTCTTTTTCGAGTGCTGGAGCGGTTCGCCAGCGAAGGCACGAAAGCAGACCTCGGGATGGGACTCCCGGAACGTTGCCCGTGCCTCGGGGACGTTCCGCAGCAGATCATCGACAGCAGCGATCTGATCGCTGATCGCAAACGCCTGTTTCGATAGCGAACCCCCCGTTTTGCGCTCGCTGACCCGCTTCGCTGCAGGGTAGCGACGCTTCCGTGTGGCCTCCCGCACTGGTGGCGTAAACACCGACCTGCTGCGTGGTCCGAGCACCGACCGGGCGAGTTCATCACACTCCCTGCTGCTCTCGCCGTCCTCGATGAGTCCAATCGGCATATCCACGAGAATCAGCGACGCTGTCTCCTCGTAGGCCTGCCAGAGCTCACCGATCTCCTCGAACAGGGCAGTGTGGTCGTAGCCGTCGGCGTCGAATGCGACCGCAACCCAGGCTTCTTTTCCCCGGTCGACACCGACGAACGTCTTCGACATAGTTGCTGTTTTGATCCTCGGAATAAAAAATCTGCGCCCCGTGTGAGTCTGTCGACCAATCTCACACCAGTTCTGTCGGTCAGTATCCGGCGAAAGTGCCAGTAAAGTTACCTTCAAGAGAGCAGGCTCGGTCACGATTGTAGGGTAATCTTCATTTGAGCGGCGACCGACCGTTCGGTATGAGCAACGAGAAGACGATCTTCGAGCGGATCATCGACGGAGAGATTCCAAGCTACACCGTCTACGAGGACGAGACGACCTACGCCTTCCTCGATGCGAACCCGTTAGCGCCGGGGCATACACTCGTGATCCCCAAAGAGCCCTACGAGCGGGTCAACGACATGCCACCGGAGCTAGTCGGGGATGTGTTCAGCGTCGCCGGCGAGATCGCGACGGCGGTCGAGCGCGCTGTCGATGCGCCAGCGACGACGCTCGCGATTAATAACGGGGAGGAGGCTGGTCAGGAGGTCCCACACGTCCATCTCCACGTCGTTCCCCAGTTCGAGGACGGCGATTCGCGGCCCATTCACACGCTGTTCGACGGAGCCGACCTCGCCGACGAGGAGATGGAAGAGATCGCAGAATCGATCCGATCCAACCAGTAGTATCGCGTAGTTTTTTTACGGAGGACGGAACCACGGACAGCTATGTCACCACAGATCGTCGCGTTCGTCGGTGCAACCGGCGGCGCGGGGACGACACGGCTCGCAGTCGAGTCGGCCGG
>LKMJ01002309.1_pt1 | contig 17435 bp, 14 predicted proteins | sample 643391 | NCBI WGS metagenome assembly LKMJ01 (sample SAMN04112250, study PRJNA286221) | soda lake metagenome | biome: soda lake; feature: Kulunda Steppe; material: water; isolation source: sample PL-Br10 brine of Picturesque Lake | place: Russia: Kulunda steppe | collected 2010-07
CGGTATCGCTCCGTCAGTTCGTCGAGAATCGCCTCGACTTCGGAGATGTCGACGAGATACTCGTACTCGCCGAGTGAGTCTGCGGCGAACTGGATCTCGACGGTAAACTGGTGGCTGTTGACCTCGTCTTCCGGCGGCTCCGGCTCAGGGACGGTGAGCACGTGCTGGGCGATGAACGTTCGTCGTACCGCAAGTTCGTGTGGGTACTGGATCTCAGTCATACTGCAACACCACCTGCACTGTCGACTCCGGGGAGTGGTTGAGCTTTTCGTATGCGGCCTGCGCGTCGCTGAGTGGGACTCGGTCGGTGATCATCGGTTCAGTGTCGATCTGCTGGAGGTGGGAAACTGCGCGTTCGCGCCGTCGGTCAGTCGACCAGCGACCCCGAAGCGCGGGTGAGATCGTGCTGACCTGACTCGACTCAATCTCGATCCGGTCGCGGTGGAACTGCTCACCGAGCGAGAGCGAGCTCTGTTTCGAGCCGTACCACGAGCCGACGATGATCCGCCCGTCGTAGCCAACCACATCCAGCGCACGGTCAAGTGCGGCCGGATCGCCGGAGAGTTCGTACACCAGATCGTCGCCGGCATCCGAGGTGAGCTCCTCGGGGCGAAGAGCTTCGTCTGCGCCGAACGTCCGAGCCAGTTCGCGTCGTTTCTCGATCGGTTCGACGACACGAAGCGATTCGAGTGGGAACTCGGCGAGCAGTCGTGTGGTACAGAGCCCGATAGGCCCGGCACCGAAAACGGTCACCCGCTCGCCGATCCGTGGTGAACCATCGAGCAGCAGATTCACCGCCGTCTCCATCGTCGGGAGAACGACTGCACGGTGTGAGTCCATCCCCTCCGGAACCGGAACCACATCCGAAACCGGTGCGGTAAACCGGCTCTGGTGGGGGTGGAACGCGAAGACGCGCGACCCCTGCAGCTCCGGATCGACAGCCGAGCCAGTCTCGACCACGTTGCCGACAGCCGCGTAGCCGTACTTGATCGGAAAGGAGAGATCACCCTCGATGGAGGAGATTGCAGTGTCGGCAGTGAGCTGGTCGGGAATCTCATCACGGTACAGGAGCAGTTCGGTGCCCGGGCTGATCGCCGAGCAGTCGGTGTCGACGAGCAGTTCGTCGGCGTCCGGCGACGGGACCGAACACTCCCGAACGGCAACCGATTCCGGACCGGTAAAAACGAGTGCGCGAGCAGTCATCTCGGTTCGATCACGACAGTAGTAGCGCTTCGAGCGGGTAAAATGTACGCCTCACGGCCAAACAGACCCGTTAGTTGATCGCGACGCGTCCGCAGATACTGTTGTTTTTTTATTGCTCGGAGCGAACAGATGATCGGATATGGACGGCTCGGTCGGGCTGGATCTGTTTCTCGCTGCAGCGTTTGGACTCTCTGTCTGGGTGGGGGTGGGGGTTACGGTCCGACACAGCGTCGAGACGCCACGAGTGACTGCTGCAACGTGGATCACGATCCTCCGGGGCGGGCTCGCAGCGACGCTGATCGGGGTCGTGGTGGCAGGACCGGTCGATGGAAGCGATGCGTGGATCGTCCCGGTGCTGTTTGCGATAGCCGGCTTGCTCGACGCGGTGGATGGACCGATCGCCCGGGCAACTGAAACGGTCTCGACGTTCGGCGAGCGACTGGACACCGAGGCAGATGGATTCATTGTACTCGTTGGGGCGATACTCGTCGTCGTCGAGGGGCTTGCCCCTGTCTGGTTTCTCGCGGTCGGAGCTGCTCGCTATCTGTTCGTCGCTGGCTGTGCGCTCCGGCGGCGACAGGGAAAGCCAATCGGGACTGACGAGCGACGGTTGCCGCGGGTGCTGATCTACGCGGGAACGATGGTCTGTATCTGGATTGGACTGCTTCCCAGTACGGAGCCGACACTCACTGTGCCGCTGCTTTCGGTCGCCGGTATCGCGATGCTCGGGAGTTTCGCTCGGAGCTGGCTCGTCGTGACGGGTCGACTCTGATCGACAGTCACACGAGCCTGAAAGGAAAACAGGTAACAATGCATCTCGCCCTGGCAATTGCCGGTGATCTCGGACAGACTTCCGGCGGCTATCGCTACGACCGGAAGCTGGTTGAGTACTGCCGGCGTCAGGGAGACACCGTCGACGTGCTCTCGTTTCCAGAACGATCCTATCCACGGGCAGTACTGGCTGGGCTGTCAGGCAGAACACGGAAGCGACTCGATAGATCGGTCGACGTTCTCCTCGTGGATGGAATCTGCCATCCGTCGATCTGGTATCGCCGCCCCGAGCAGCCAGACGCTGTCGTTGGCCTCGTACACCATCTCCGTTCGGAAGATCCGACAGATCGGTACCAGCGGCTCGCCAGGCCCGTTGAGCGACGATATCTTCGGCAAACCGATGGAACGATTGCAACGAGTGCATTTCTCCGGGATCAGATTTGGGCACTCGCCGAACCGAATGGGCCAGCGCTGGTCGCCCCACCTAGTGGCCGCAACGAGGGGCCGGCAGTGTCACCGGCGGCGGTCGAGGAGCGCGCAGCCGAGAGACCACTCCAGCTGACGTTCGTCGGGAATCTGCTCCCGCGAAAAGACCCACAGACGCTGCTCAAGGCGCTTGGACAACTGGCGGAGACAGACTGGCAGCTCACAGTTGTCGGGAGCCAGCAAGTAGATCCCGCGTACGCGCGTGAAACAATTGCCCTTGCTGCCGAAATGGGGATCGACGACCGGGTCGAGTTCGCCGGAACAAGGTCTGACGACCAACTGGAAACGACCCTCAAATCGAGTCATATCCTTTGTGTTCCCTCGCAATACGAGACGTTCGGGATGGTGTATCTGGAGGCAATGGAGTTCGGCGTCGTTCCGATTGCGAGCAGTGTCGGCGGTGCTCGGGAGTTTGTTTCCGACGGTGAGTCCGGCTTTCTCGTCGCGCCTGGGTCAGAAAGCAAAGTTGCTGCGCGGATCGAGTATCTCGCCACGAATCGTGACCGGCTAGCAGCGATGGGAAAGGAGGCGCTTGCAGTCACAGAAGAACATCCTGTCTGGGAGACGGCGACAGCATCCATTCGGTCGTTTCTGCAGGAACGTACCGAGTGAATTCAGAACGACTAGGGATTGAGCTGTACTGATTTCGATGGGGGATAACAGACCAGAATCCCCTCACGCGTGTGGCTCGCATAGCCCTGATCGTCACACCACTCTCTAATTTGTGTCGTCCGATCCGCTCCGGGACGGTCGTGTGTCTCGATATACAAAATCGGCCGGTGCTCGTCGATCGTTTGCGTTGCTCCACGGAGGACCGACGGCGCGTGGCCTTCGGTGTCGATTTTGATGTGGTCTGGCGCGGGAAGCTCGTCGATCAGTCCATCCAGCGATCGAATCGGCACTGGCCGGCAGCCTGTAACCGTCCCACCCCAGCGTGTCGCGTCGTTGTGATCGAACGATGAGAGTTTCGGAAAGGAAGAGCGATAGAACTCGCGAGTTGTGTCTTCGGCACCGACGCCGACCTGCCGGAGTTCGACAGCTCCTGCAGGCGCTGTCGGGGTGTAGTTTTGCTGAAAGCGATCACAGTGAACCGGGTCGGGTTCAAAAGCGACGATGGTTCGGTCGGGCTGGTCGACAGCGAGTGCGAGCGCGTACTCACCGACGTACGCACCGATGTCGTAGATCGTCTCTGTCGGGCCAGCGTTGGCCTCGACGAGCACGAGCAGCGGGTCGTCGCCGTGTGTGTTCATCAATTCGTAGGTGCGGATCGTTCCGCCGGGTGTCGAGGCCGGCCGTGCGTACAGTTCGGCGCTGTAGTTGAGCGACCGGAGTGTGTGGTAGGAGACAAATCCCAGACGGCGAGTGAGCTGCTCGGCCGTCTCGAACGGACCGTCGAGCGTACTCGCCAGAACGGATCCCATCAGTAGCGTCAGATACGACAATGTTGGGCAAATGAATTTCGGCGATGAGCCTGATCAGCGACGGGGAAGAAAACAAGGTGTTTTTGTCGCAGTCACCAACTGCGAATGATGAGTGCATACGAAACTACAGCAGACCGCGGGTTTCTCCTCTCGGGGCGTGACTGGAAGATCGTCAGCACCGCGGCCCTGCTCATGGTGCTCAACGTGGCGTTGATGGCGGCCTTCGCCACGACACCGCTTGCGGTGGTCAACGAGTTCCTGTTTGCAGCCCCGATTATTGGGGTGTTGGTCTACAGAGAAAGCAGGAGAGAGCCCACGATCTTCAGTCGTGGGGTGAATCCGTCACTTGAGAATCGTCCCACGGAGTCTGCTCGCTGGATGTCCCACGTCACAACTCACCTTCTTCAACTCGTTTCATTCCCTGCACCAACAATCCCTTCCACGTCAACCCGTACCTCTCTTTCAATTCTTTCATCTTCTCATACTGTTCATCGTCATCCACCTCGATGTGGATATTGTTCGTCATATTGTAATAGATAAACCATAGATATCTGTATCTGTGGATTCAACGGGTAAATAGGCGATGAAGCGTACCAACACGTTTGCTGTGCGATCACTCTCCGATCTCGGAGAGCAACTGCTTTGGGACTTGTTGGACGCTTCCGCCGCTCTCTGGAACGAAACCAACTATCAGCGCCTCATGCGATACAACGACGAGGACGGATACGAGGACGAAGATGTGTTCGATGCCGATACAGGCCGCCTCGAAGGGAAATACAAAGGCGTTCTCGGAGCCTCCACCGCCCAACAGGTAATACGGAAAAACTCCGAAGCGTGGCGAGCGTTCTTCGGTCTGAAAGACCAGTACCACGACGAGTCAAACACGTCGATTACGGAACATCCGGAACCGCCGGGATTCTGGGGCAACAAAGACGATGGGCGCAAGTTGCATACCGTCATCCGCAACACCTCGTACACTGTCGAATGGGGCGCCCGTTCCCGGATTGAGATACTCGTCGGGAAAGAACTGAAAGACCGCTACGACCACACCGGGCGTCTCAGACTCGAAATCGCTGGCGATCCGAACTGGTCTGACTACGAGAAACAGGGCCGGTTGGATCTGTGGTACGACGAGACTGACAGCACCTTCCGAGCTTCGCAACCCGTGACTATTTCTGACGATGCACGGGCAACTCCACTGGCCGACGAAACAGCCGCTCTGGATATCGGTGCCAACAATCTCGTTGCCTGTACCACCACGACCGGCGAACAATACCTGTACGACGGCTCACATCTGTTCGAACAGTTCCGAGAGACGAGTGACCGAATTGCGGAACTTAAATCCAAACTTGACGACCAACAAGGGACGAGTGAGCGAATCGATCGCCTCTACGATGTGATGTACAAAAGACGCAACCACGCACAGGATGCGCTCGTGCGTGATCTTGTTGACCGGTTGTACGACGGTGGTGTTTCGACAGTGTCCGTCGGTGATATCAAAGACGTGTTAGAGACGCATTGGAGGGCTGACGTGAACGCGAAGACGCACAACTTCTGGGCGTTTCGTCGGTTTATCGACCGGCTTGAATGTGTCTGTGAAGAATACGGGATTGAGGTTGTCGAGGGGTCGGAATCGTGGACGACCCAAGAGTGTCCAGAGTGCGGTGAACGCGAGGAAACAGAGCGCAACGGTGACGTATTCCGTTGTGTTTGTGGGTTCGAGGGACACGCCGATTTGAAGGCGAGTAAACAGTTCCTCGAACGCGAGACAGAGACAGAAGTGGGGCTGATGGCCCAGCCCGTGTGCCTCAAGTGGGACGACCACAACTGGTCGGAGATACCACACTCTCCCGAGAGGGCAAGTCCCAACGAGGAGCGCACAGACCAGAGTACTCACTATCGAGTGGGGAACGTTGCCTCCGTGGAATCGGCATAGCCCGACATCCCAGCGGAGGAATCCCACGATCTTCAGTCGTGGGAGGAGGTCAAAAGCGGTGGAATATCGGCTGTTATCTGGGCGGGAAGATTATCGTCGACGACGAGCTCTTTGGAACAGTCTGTTTCGTGAACAAACAGCCACGGGAAAAGGCGTTCACACACGACGAGAAAGTGTTTGCCGACCTGATCGTCCGATGGGTAAGTCACCTCTACGAGCGGCGGAGGCGAGAGCAGAGACTCCGAGAAACCAGAGACCGACTCGAGGCCATCATCGAAGCATCTCCAGCAGCGATTATAGCGATCGATACCAGCGGTACCGTCGAGTTCTGGAACGCCGCCGCAGAGTCGATCTTCGGCTGGTCAGCCGAGGAAGTCCGCGGTGGAGAGCTCCCAATCATTCCTCCTGATCGTGTCGACGAGTACGAAAAGCAGCGTACCAAGCTGCTGGAAGGAAAGAGCATCAAGCGGGTCGAGACGAAACGCCAGCAGAAAGACGGGACATTGATCGATGTGAGTCTCTCACTCGCCCCGATCCGTCATGAGAGTGGTGAGTTCGTCGGTGAGATGGGTGTGATCGAAAACATCACAGAGCGAAAGCAACGCGAGCAGGAACTAAAACGGACGAAGGAGATGCTCGAACAGTCCCAGCGACTCGCAGAGATCGGTGCCTGGGAACTGTTTGTAAACGATGGCATCCCAGGAGACGGGCTGTGGACTGACGAAGTGTACCGAATCTATAATCTACCGAGAGATACGCAAATGGCTGTCGAAGAAGTAATCGAGTTCTTTCACCCAGACGATCAGGAGCGGGTGGCGGCAGCTGTCGAACAGGCAGTTGAGAAAGGAGAACCATACGAATTCGAAGCGCGATTGCAGCCCCGAAATGAAAGAGAACGATGCGTCCAGTGTATCGGCAAACCGATTTATACAGACGGTGAGGTGACCAGTATCCGTGGATCAATTCAGGATATCACGGATCGAAAACAACGAGAGCAGGAACTCGAACGGATCAAAACACTGCTCGATCAGACGGAGCGACTCGCAAACGTCGGCGGTTGGGAGGTAACACAACACGACAAGTGCCCACTCGCGGGAACCCAGACCGATGGGTTGTACGCTATTCACGAACTTTCACCGGAGGAGCCGTTCCCGGTCGAACGGCACACCGAGTTCGTTCATCCGGCAGACCGCGACCGTGTGCAAGAGCGCTACGACGACTTGCTAAAAAACGGGACACCGTTCGATTTCGAGACGCGCATCGTAACCGCCGACAACAGAAAGCGGTGGGTCCGGTCGCTCGGGGTTCCCGTCATCGAGAACGGCGAAACCGTGGCCCACCGCGGTGCGATGGTCGATATCACCGACCGCAAGGAGTACGAACAGGCGCTGACCTCGTTACACGAGATGGCTCGCGAGCTGTTGACGACGAAAAACGAGCAGTCTGTTGCCGAACTGGTGGCCGAGACTGCGACCGATATCCTCGACACAGCGGCTGTCGGCATCTATCAGCTCGATGCCGAGGCGGGAGAGCTCAAACCGACGACGATCACACAAGCGTTTCGCGATATGTTCGGTGATGAGCCATCCCCATCCGTCGGTGATCTGGACTCCCCGCTCTGGCAGGCGTTTGCCACAGAAGAAAAGCAAACATTCGACCTGCCGAAAAGCACCAGTTCGTCGACAGCGGCCTCGACCAGCGGTCTGGTCGTCCCGCTCGGGGAGTTCGGCGTCTTTGTTCTCTGTTCAGATCTGTCTCCCCCGCAGCAGTTGATCGAAACACTCGCTGCGACGGCAGAGACAGCCTTTGCCCGGTTCAGCAGCGAAGCAGCGCTAAAAGAGCGAGACAAAGAGTTGAAAGCCCAGAACGAACGCCTGGAACGAGAAATCCAGATCAACCAGATTATTCGCCTCATCGATCAGTCAATAATCGATGCCTCCTCCCAACAGGAGATTGAAACGGCGGTCTGTGAACGACTTGTCGAGAGCACAGAGATCAGCTTCGCATGGATTGGGTCGCTCACACCAGACGGGACACAGCTGGAGCCACGGATCTGGGCAGGGACGCAGGATGGCTATCTCGACGCGGTCGAACTGACCGAGGGAACGACTGAGCCAAGTTGGCTCACTGCGACAGCCGAAACTGGAAGCACTCTCCCCAACGTCCTGAAACAGCTACAGGACAGTGATTGGGCGACAGAAGCGCTTTCCCGGAACTTCTACTCGGTGGTGAGCGTCCCGATCACCTTCGACGAGTACACCTACGGCGTGCTGTCGGTGTACGCCGACGAACCAAACGCCTTCCTCGAGCGTGAGTGTTCGGTGTTCGAAGAGCTCGGCGAGAACATCGCCCATTCGATCAACTGGGTACACACGAAGCAGGCACTCGCCGGCGAGACGGTGACCGAACTCGAACTCACGGTCGACAGTTCGGAGACGTTTCTCGGCCGGCTCGCTCAGAGGGCGGGCTGTCAGACCACGTTCGAGGGACGAGCTGCCAACGGAGATGACGGGACCCGAATTTTCGTTTCCACGGCAGATTCAGCTGCCGACGCTGTCGAGTCAGCACTGGCAGAGATGGTCTCGGTAACGGACAGTACGCTCCTTACGGAGTCAGCAGACAGCTGTCTGTTCGGGGTGACAGTGATCGCCCCGTGCGTTGCCGAGAAACTGTTTCGGCACGGCGGAAACACCCAGCTGGTTCAGGCCGACAGCCAAGAGACGACTATCGTCGTGACGCTGCCGAAAACGACCGACGTTCGAGAGCTGCTGGAGCTGCTCCGAGCACAGTATCCAACTATCGAGCTTGCCGCCCGGCGCGATGTCGACCAGCCGACCAACCACGAGGGACCAGCCGCGTTGCTCTCAGAGCTTACTGACCGCCAGCATGAGGTGCTTCGGACCGCCTACCACGCCGGGTTCTTCGAGACGCCGCGAACCAGTTCGGCGGACGCAATCGCCCAGATGCTAGATATCTCACAGCCCACGGTAAGCCGACATCTTAAACGGGGCCAACAGCGGCTGTTCTCCCAGCTGTATGACTAACTGGCTCCGGGTGAAGGCTTAGCTCGTCCGTCTCTGTCTACACCGCCATTCCACTCATACTGAACGGGTGCGATATGTAAAATAAATTCCAGTTGGAAGTTATATACAGCAGAATATGTATTTCAATAAATCAAATGTTAACATATAGGGGTGCATTTACTCTGCATATGGCCGACGATTACAAGCTTGGAATTGACCTGGGGACGAGCCGGAGCGCAATGGCGTTTGCGCCAACTGGGGATCCAGAGATGATCGAAAACAGCGAGGGGAAATACCAGACACCGTCAGTCGTGCATCTGACTGAAGACGGCGAAGCTGTCGTTGGGGATGGAGCAGTCAACCAGATGCTGATGCAGCCGGACCGAGCAAAGCGCGAAGTCAAAAAGCAGATGGGCACGAACCAGACGGTCGAACTCGGTGAGATGACCTACAACCCACAGGAGGTGTCGGCGATGATCCTCCAGAAGCTCGTCGAGGATGCCGAGCAGCGACTGGGCGGCTCTGTGTCCAGTGCCGTCATCACCGTGCCAGCGTACTTTACCGATCGGCAACGTAACGCCACCCGGGAGGCCGGGGAGATCGCCGGATTGGAGGTCGATCGACTGCTCCCCGAGCCGAGCGCAGCCGTGCTCGCATACGGACTGCGCGAACAACGTCTGGGCGAGCCCAGTGACGAAACCGTTTTTGTCTACGATCTGGGAGGTGGAACGTTCGATGCGACGCTCGTCGAGGCAGCCTACGAGTACAACATCATCGAAACGATCGCGACCGACGGCGACACCAACCTCGGTGGCTCCGACTGGACAGAAGCCATCGTCGATTACATCTGTGAGATCATCGCCGAAGAGACTGGCATCGACATCCGTGACACCGACGAGTACGCCGAGTCACGGAAACGAGTCCGTGAAGCAGCTGTCGAGGCAAAACACCAGCTGTCGCGCCAACAGACAGTTACCCTGGCCGTGCCGGCAGTCATCGCCAACGAGGACGGGACGTACAACCTGCAGGAAGAGCTTACCCGCGAACAGTTCGAGTCGATGACGCGCCACCTCATCGAGAAGACCAAAGAGCCAATCTACAGCATCTTCGAACGGACTGACTACGATCCGGTCGACGTCGACAAGGTGTTGCTGATCGGCGGAGCCACCCGGATGCGACAGGTCGAGAAGCTGGTGGGTGACTTTTTCGAACCCGAGCCCGCAAAAACGATCAGCCCCGACAAGGCTGTTGCCATGGGTGCGGCGGTTCAGGCGGCAGTGCTCGACGACGAGATCGACGCTACACTTCCAGGAACTACCAAGGATGGACTCGTGCTGGTCGAGACGGTTCCCCAGTCGATCGGCGTCAAACTCCAGCCCGGAGAACGGTTCGATCCGATCATCGAACGCGACACCGCAATGCCAGCAACGGAACGCAAGGAAGGATACACGGTCGGTGACGACGACCAGACTGGCGTTGTGATCGAAGTGTATCAGGGTGACAGCGATACAGTTCACGAAAACGAATTCCTCGGCGAAGCGGTCCTCAAGAACATCCCCAAACGGGAGCGTGGCGACGAATCGATCGCGGTCGAGTTCAGCGTCGATATGGATGGGACCCTCGAAGTTCGAGCCGAGGATCTTATAAGTGGAAAGGAGGTCGAAGCTGAACTCGAATCCGCACTCCGGTCAGATACTGGGTCGAAACGGGGACTCCCACCGAGTGCCTAAGACAGTTTTTTAATCTCTATCGGGCAGGTCGTCTGGATGATCCACGTCGAGATACGCCGGGGGTTGCGAGAGTTCCGAAACGTGATCGAGTCCGGGCTCGTCGAAATCAATCTCGCCAGCGAGTGGGTCGTACATCGTCTCGAACGCCAGTGGGGCGTACCGTTCGACGATGGCGCTGTAGCCCACCTGTTTGTGTTCCTCCCAGAGGCTCTGCTCGTGGACGTTGATTGCGAAGGCGTGCCCGGAGTTGACACCATCGTGTGTCGCCAGAGTCTTTGAAAGGTGGGCTGCGAGCGCGAGTGCAGCCTCGCGGTTGGGTGTCAGTGCGTCTTCGTTCCCTGTCTGAAGCGCTTGCATATGCGCTGTGAGATCCTCGTACCGATCGGAACGCGGTTGACACGTGAACGCGATTCCGATATCGCCGTCAGTGACCTGCTCGAATGACGCTTCGTCAGCGATGAACCGATGTCGTGGGTAGACGCCGGTGGCATCGTAGTAAGAGGCAAGCCCATCAAGGACAGCTTCAACCGTCGCTTCGAGCTGGTTCAGATGGGAAACGACGCCGAGTTCGAGACCCTGGACCGGGACGTCGTCACGCCGCCCACCGGCTTTGTCGCCACTCGGGTAGATCCAGTTATCGTCAAACTCGGGTGTGTACTGTACATCTGGTGGAAACCGATCACGATCGATCCGTTCGAAGGCGTAGCCGCTAGTACGCGAGGACTCCGTCTGTGTCATCTGTTCGTCACCCGAACCACCAGCCATTCTGTAAAGGTATTACTTCCGCAAATATCAACGCACCGGTGTTCCAGAAACTCTCACGAGTACTGATACTGGTGGCTATAAGAACGTGAACAGTTACGACCCCAGGTGGGGTCGAATATTTCCACGAATGTATAGCCACCAGTATGAATTGATTGAATCGGCGAGTCGACCGAAAAGTTATTTCGTTCTGTGTGTATCTTTCGCCCATGAGTCAGGGAGAGTTCGAACCGGAGCCAGAAGCTGTCAACTACTACGACCGGCTCGGGGTGTCGATGACTGCGAGCCAGAAAACCATCGACGATGCTGGCAAACACGCCATGAGTGCGTATCATCCCGACCGACACCAAGCGGACGTACGTGAAAAGTGGGATCGAATTCGGTCGGCTCAGACGGTTCTCGGAGACGAATCCGACAGAGCCGCTTATGACACGTTCATTGATCGGTACGGGAAAGAAACCGGGACCGAAGCGTTCGAGCTCTGGGAGATGCGGTCCCGGCCGACCGAACCGAACGCCTTCGAGCCGGAGGAGCTTGGCGATGGAGCAGATCAGTCGCTCCAAGATCGGACAAAAAGCTGGATCAGCGACACAGTCGGCAAAATATCGTTTCGGTGATATGAGATCGTTACGAAAGCAGGCTCCAATAGCGCGAGTGCAAGCTCAAAGCGTGTAGTGTCGTGTGGAACACTGGGGCCGGATTTGAACCTCGGTCGGAACGTAGCTCCTCCCTGACTCAAATCTGGCCGGCAGGCTCTTCGTTCTCACTGTCGTTCGAACAGAAGAGCCAGGGGCCGGATTTGAACCGGCGATGATCCGCTCTGCAGGCGGACGCGTTCGGCCGGACTCTGCCACCCTGGCGCATCTTCATCTTTGACGCTAACTTGCTTAAGTTCGTCGGAGTCCGACTGTACGTGTATGGGACACACACTCTGGGTAATTTTAATATCACCCCCATGATCAAAACGAACTAACAGCCGAGGTGACACGAGAATGACCGAATTCCCCATCCTGAACCGACGACCGGCACGCAGTGCTGGCTATCGGTCTGGCTTTTCCTCGGGGAAATCGGTCATGCGTTGGACAGCTCACCTCGTGGGACGTTGGGCCGTCGGTGCAGCACCAACGTAACGCCCGAATAACCGTCACCCGGATTCGGAGTACCCGACCGGGGTGGTGAACGCGGGCAGTTTCCTTCCGAACACGACACCCACAGGTGTGGACTATCGGGAACTGCCATAGAGGACTGGCGAGTTCCTGTTCAGACCGGTCCGATAGCCACGGGACTGGCGAGTGACATCTCGGTGCAGCTCTGTCACTCGCCCTCGGAAGATAGGCAGACACGGGAGATGGCTCGCTTGCCGGTTCGATTCCGGTGTATGCCCGTATGTTGGTTCAACTACTCCAACGACGTCGCAACGATCGAGAAAACACACTGACAGGCCGACTGCGCAATGGTCGGCACTACCAGAACAGACGGTAACGCGCGAGCGGTGTGGACCGCGCTGTAGGCGTTCGACTCGCCTCTCGCGTCTTATGGTGACAACACAACGGCAGGGCACGACCTGGACCGCTCGTCTGGCTGTCCGAATCCCCCGTGATGGCGGCGACGACATTACAAGCGACGCGACTCGACGGCTACAGCGAGCCAGCGCCATCAGTTCGGTCGAGCTCGTCGAACTCCACGGGATCGAGCCAGCGCTTGCAGCAACAATCACGCACCTGGAGATCCGTATCAGTACAGCGAAATCCATCTCCAAAGAAGATGTGCGAAACTGTCTCGAATCTGCTGCAGGTACCGAGCGCGTCGAACACGTCGGGGCAGTCGAGTGATTACTCTCTGGATCGCCAGAGAATTCCGATACAGGCAGGCTTGTTTCCGTACTGGATCGCGCCGCCATGAAGCTCGACGTCGATCTGGGTGCCATCCGCGTGCGTTCCCGTGAGTTCACGACTGAACGTATGGCTCTGGTTGTCAACCATCGCGAGCAGTTCTGCGAGTAGTTTTTCGTCGGCGTCTGTTGCTGTGATCGTCGACGGCGACTCGCCGAGCAGTTCACTCTGCATAAATCCGAAAATATCAGCCATCCGCTCGTTGACGTAGACGAACTCCCCGTCCTGGACGATAAATACGCCCGCGATATCCTGTTCGACGAGCCGGTGATACCAGGACAGTGCGTCCCAGAACTGCTGCTGGGACCGGTAGCGCTCGACGGCATTACAGACACGATTCGCAAGTACATCGTACTGCTCTGGTGCGGCCTCTTTTTGCATGTACTCGGTCACCCCAGCAGAGATTGCCTGGCTCGCGACCGCTTCGCTTCCCATCGATGTGTACAGAATGAACGGCAGGTCAGGATACTGCTCGCGAACGATCTCGAGAAACTCGATCCCATCCGTGTTCGGCATATCGTAGTCGCTGATGATACAGTCGTACTTGCCCTCTTTGAGTGTATTGAGCGCTTCAACCGCGCTCGTCTCGGTATCGACCGAGATCAGTTCTTCGGCGCGTTTGAGATAGATTTTCGTCACCTCGAGAATGTCCGGGTCGTCGTCGACGTGCAACACTCGAATCGGCAGGTTCTCGTCGACGACCGCTACTGGTGCCGGAAGTTCCAGCAGTTCATCCTCTGGCTGGTCGGACGCTTCGTTGCGAAGCAACGGTGGATGCTCTCTGGCAACGCGTCTGCTGTCACGGAGTATTGCACGAGAAACGGTCGAACGGAACTGCGAACCGTCAGTCATCGGTTGATCACTCCACGTCTGTGCTGATACCCCCCCGTCACGCCTACAACATGCCGGCCGCCCACGAAAACAACGCTGCCGGCAGTGGTTTTCTCGAACTGTTTCATTTGGATTCACTGAACTCAACGTTACCCAAATTGATAATAATTTCCCCCCAGCCAGGCTAATATTAGTTAGTCATATGCACAGTAAAATACAATAACAAAACACAATCGAGAGTAGACGTTATCGTTCAGTATCTGTTTCTACTATGTATTTATGTAAGATATTATCAGAAAGATTTAAATAACAATCGCGAGACAGATATACTGTACCATGTCAGACTCAAAAATGGCTGCGTTCCTGAAAGAACGCCCACGACTGCTCGCTGCACTGTTCGGACTAACTGTACTGCTGGCTGAAGTTGGCACTGTGGCTGCTGCGAATGGGAGAGCAATCAGCGGTACGTAATCCGTTTTAGAAGTTACAGCTGGTTTGGATTCTGCGACAATGACGAACTCCAGTAGATAGTGTCTCCATCGATACGTACAGGAACCTCCTCCATATCGAGAAACTCACGGAGTTCTTCCTCAGAAACATCGAACGATCCGATTCGACCTGAAATTAAAAAGAATTCCTCGACGTCATCCAAAAACGGCGAATAAATTGTCCCAAGACCTGATATGTCAGTCGAATAAGTCATGATATCAACCTCATAGGTATTATCTTTGGAAGTAATATCAAGCAAATTCGGAACTCGACTCGGAGCCTGAGTTACCGTCATTCCCCCATCCCCGACAACAATGTACTGACCACCGATCACGCTTTCTTTGCGAGCAATGCTAAGTGCTGACCTGAGTGGGAATCCACTGTTGAGGAGTCGAGCGATTGTTTCACCAATACTGACAGCCTCCGAATTAATAATATCCGTTAGTGTCACAATCCCACCGATAGCACCTGCTTCGATTAGATTTAATCCCTGCTGATATGAACTACAGGCATTCAACAAGAAAGAGTTGACACCAGTCTCATCGACTTCCCCAACACCCAGTTTTCCATCGACACATTCGAAGCCATCAGTATCAATGTGACCAATATAGTGTAGAAAGTCACACTCATTACGAAGTTGCTCGTCAAGTTCTTCAACAGAAAGAGCCCGACAGACGGTTACATTGAATGGTAGATCCTCTCGATCACCGTACACATCTGCAACGATGTCAGTTTCATCATTCATTCGCTGGTCGTTCAATACGATAGTGATAGAAATATCACCCGCCTCCACGTCACGGTTCAGACGGTTATAGAACGCATCAGTCGTTAGCTTACTCGCACCGATTGGAACACCACTTCCGATCCACGCCTGTTCAAGTGAGTCCGAAGATCCAAGCTGAATATACTCTTGTTCCTCACTCTGTCCTGTTGTCGACCGGGTCTGATCACTCGAAATAAAATCATTAGCAGTAGACCTAGTGAACGGAGTACTTTCCCTCCTGACTTCCGCTGATGATTGCGAAGTCAGTGTTGAGGAACTAGTTTGTCGATGCTCCTTGGTCTGTATAATAGCAAGATCGTCAACAACGAACGGAAGCTGTTCAACGGTATTACTGATAGCTTCGACGTTCACTGTCAATCGCCATTTTGGGATATGAGGTGCGACGAGGTCGTAAGGAACAGACAGGTACTCCTCGGTACGCTCACTGATCGGTAGTTCATACAGTCTCTCGAAGTCAAAATCGAGATTCTCCTCAAGCACTGATCGTTCGTGAAGCAAAATATTGTAGCTGCCCTCTGTTCGAGTAATACAATCCAATAGGAACAGTTGTTTTAATGTTTTTTCTACCCCAGACTCAAATCCCTCAGAGTCTGTAAGCGGGTATTCGAATCCATTCTCCGTTACTAATTGCGGTGATTCTCCGGGAACAACATCAGCGCCAAGATAGTATGCAAGCGTTGCGATCGGGAAGATATATTCCTGCTCTAGCGGAATCTGTATATTGATGCCCGTCTCGGGAGTGTCGATCTGGTCAGGAATCGAGAGTGACGATCCAAGCTCAATCGTTGGTGGATGGCCACGAAGTGTCGGAAATGATCGTTCTGGACTCGTCGATTGTAGTGCACTGCCAAAAGTGCTAACAGCTTGAATCATCTCTTCCGGATCGGAACTCGTTGTGACTGTCGCAGCTGGACGCGAGTGTCGTGATCGGAAGCCGATATCAACGGTTGCGGGATCATCGAACTCGATTTCAGTCTCTAATAATCCTGTAGTAATATCTACGGATCCATCGATATTTATGTAAGTCTTGATCTGGGAAGACAAATCAAGAATATACGATCCCTCCTCCAGAGAGAGGCTATCGAGATGGTCGACATCATCGAGCATTTCCCCACCCTCATCACGGACGATGATAGTCACTCCGTCTGGGAGCGTAATCTTATTCGCCCGCAACCGTACCCCCTTCCCGACGGGGAAGATGAATTCATCCGGCGAGATCGGCGTCGGCGACACAGCCTCGGACGTATGAATCTGATACCGGAGTTGTTCGAGGCGGTCGATAATCTCGATTCCCGGTGGGTCATTGAGTGTATCGAACGCGAGAATCGTATCAGTGTTTGACATGCTCCACCAGGGCTTCTAACCGTTGTACGTCACTGTCAAGCAAAAAACCACCGGCAGTTGCAATGAAAAAACCCCCGACCAGCGTTGTCACTGGTCGAGGGTGATGAGTGATCCCAGAAAGTGGGATCGAGTATGAATGGAGGCGGCGAACCAGGTTTCCCAGAGACTCTCGTACTCCAGTACTCGCTGGAACGCTGGCGGGCTTAACTTCCGTGTTCGGGATGGGTACGGGTGTAACCCCCGCCGCTGTGGCCGCCTTAACGCCGATCTGCGGAATTGAACCGCAACCCAGATGGGTGTGCCAATATCGGTCGGTCAATACAACCATGTGTACGTGCGATCCAGTTTACGCCTGGACTCGTTCAACGAGTCATGCGGTATGAATGGTGGCTTCGATCAGTTAGTGCTCGCGGACTGAACGTCTCGTTGCCTCGACGCGTACATCCCGAGTCTATCGATCTCGTCTTCTACGAGTGATCTCAGCGGTGCCTCTTTTCCAGGTGGGTTTCCGGCTTAGATGCGTTCAGCCGTTACCCCGTGTGGCGTAGCTTCCCAGCAGTGCTCTCTCGAACAACTGGTACACCAGTGGCCACCAACCGTAGTTCCTCTCGTACTATACGGTCGTTCCCGTCAGGCACCAAACACCCCCAATAGATAGCAGCCGACCTGTCTCACGACGGTCTAAACCCAGCTCACGACCTCCTTTAATAGGCGAACAACCTCACCCTTGCCCGCTTCTGCACGGGCAGGATGGAGGGAACCG
>LKMJ01002310.1_pt1 | contig 17429 bp, 16 predicted proteins | sample 643391 | NCBI WGS metagenome assembly LKMJ01 (sample SAMN04112250, study PRJNA286221) | soda lake metagenome | biome: soda lake; feature: Kulunda Steppe; material: water; isolation source: sample PL-Br10 brine of Picturesque Lake | place: Russia: Kulunda steppe | collected 2010-07
GGTCCGTGCAGAAGGGAAACGTATTTGACCACTCTGTAGTTACACGCATACCAGGGCCGGTAGCTCAGCCCGGCAGAGCGACGGACTCTTAATCCGTCGGTCGCGTGTTCAAATCGCGCCCGGCCCGTGCACTGAGACCGTGAGCGACGCGAACGGTCGAGGGAACCGGCAGGCACGATTTGAACGCAGGGAACACGCAGCGCAACCGGAGGGAGCGACCGTGTGAGTGAGTGTTCAAATCGCGCCCGGCCCGCTAAACTTTTCTCGTCGGGTTTCCTCGCTTCGCTGCGGAACCGCTCCTCGAAAACTTTAGAAGCCAAAAACCGGGCGCTCACGAAGCTCACGCCCGGTGAAACGACTCGCTTCGCTCGTCGTACGCTGGTTCCGATCCTGCCCGGCCCGCTCTCTTGGGTAGCGATTCTGATTGACTGGGTATGTCACTCCCTGAGATACGCGACAACTTCGTCAGGACTGGCATCGATTCCACCGCCCTGGGCAGCGTCTGGGCTGCCGCCACCACCTCCACCGAACTCGTCAGTGACATCGTCGACGATGGTTGCGGCGTCGAAGCCGTCACCTGCAGCCACCGCCAGAAACGTCCGGCCGTCCCGGCCAGTCAACGCGACCACGTCTGCATCCGTGCCAGCCATCTCCGACGCCTTCTCCCCGAGTTCGTTCGGGCCCATTCGCTCGACGGCACCGACAAGCCACGTCCCACCATCTCGCTCGAACAGGTCGTCACGGAGTTCTTCGATGCGAACCTCCGCTATTTGCTCCTGAAGCTCATTTCGCTCTGTCTCGAGTTCCTCGACGTCGGATTGGAGATTCCGGACGAACTCCGGCAGAGCATCGAGATTCGTTCCGACAACCGCGGCTGTCTCGTACGCTGCTTCCTTCTCGGCGATGCGACGTTCGATCGCCGGCTGGCCGACTGCGAACTCGACACGCGTCAGTCCCTCTCCGGGGTTCGACCGCTCTACCACGGTGATCGGTCCAATCTCACGCGTGTTTTCGACGTGGGTCCCACCGCAGGCTGCGACGTCCCACGGCATTTCGTTGCTCTCGGTACCGCCCACTGTCACAACTCGAACCGAGTCTCCAGCGATTCCTTCCTCCGTTTTCGTGTTGAACGCAATCTGCTCTAACTCGAGCGCTTCGTCCGACGGGAGCGTCTCCCACGAAACAGGTCGCGACTCCCACACGGCCTGGTTTGCGAGTCGCTCCAGTTCGAGGAGGACGCTGTCGTCTATCTCCGTCGACGTGGTGAAATCGACACGGACTTTTCTCGGCGAAATATCGAACCCCCCGTAGCCCAGGTTCTCGAGCAACTGGCGTCCAGCACCATAAACAACGTGGCTGGCCGTGTGTGCCCGCATACAATAGGTTCGGAACGACTCATCGATGCGCCCGGCAACTACGTCTCCGGCTACCACGTCAGGTGCTTCAGCAAGCGTATGCACAACCCGTGTGTCGCTGTACTGTACATCGACAACCTCGTAGCCTGCAAGTGTTCCACGGTCGGCTGGCTGCCCACCGCTCTCTGCATAAAAGTAGGTTTCCTCGAGAACGACTTCCCGTCCGTCGACCTGTTCGACAGCCGTCTCGAACTCCGTCGTGTACGGGTCAGCCGGGGCTTTCGTGCCAGTCATTACCCTGAAACCAGCACGGCCGCACCCATTAATATCACGTTCGACCAGGCAGCAACGTAGCTGTGAGTGTTTAGCCACTCCAATCACCGACAGTTCCGACGTTTGGATGGATTTGCAACAATCATTTTTCCGTCTCTGATTTTGCGACAAACGCTGTTTCCATCTCTGGCTTTCCGGGCCGCTTCGCTTGGCGTATACCGTCTGGATGCAAATTGTACCTGGCTGATTTCCTCGCGAGCAGACCAGGTAATCCGTCCTGAATGCCAAATCTTTGCCAGATACTCTATAGTAAAGCGATTGTTTTCCGTGTCACGGCCGGATATCTAGCATGGACGCCGACAAAGGGTTGTTACTCGGCATTATCGCGCTGTTGCTGATTCTCACCGTGATTATCGTCTCACCGTACATCCAGTTCGTTCTCGCGGCTATCGTCCTCGCGTTTGTTCTCAGCCCGCTCCAGAATCGGTTGGCGCCGCGAATCGGTGAAACGCTTTCCTCGGTTGCACTGCTCGTCTTCAGTATCGTCGTACTCCTGGTGCCTGTTTTCGTCATCGTCGGATTTATCGCCAGCGACGTGCTGGCGTTCGCTGGCCAGGTCGAGGAGGGCGAACTGGAGTTCAGCACGCTGGAATCGCTGATTGCCGAGTACACTGGCATCGACGTCGATATCGGCGATGCCGTCCAGTCCGGCGGTGAAGGAATCGGCCAGTGGCTGTTCGGCGGCGCAATTACGGCGCTCGATGCGACCGTACACTTTCTCATCGGCGTCGGACTGTTGCTGTTTCTGCTGTTCTTTCTCGTCCGAGACGGTGACCGACTCGTCTCCTGGATGAAAGACAGGTCGCCGTTACCGAAAGAGGTAGGCGACGACCTCGCCGGTCGAGTCGGTGACATCACGCGTGCAGTTCTCGTGGGTCACGTCCTGGTGGCAGTTATCCAGGGTCTCATCGCTGGCGTCGGACTCGTCGTCACTGGCGTCCCCAATGCGGTCTTCTGGACGTTCGTGATGATACTGCTCGCGTTAATTCCGCTCATCGGAACGTTCGCCGTGTGGGCGCCAGCGAGCGTGTATCTCTTCTTTATGGGTCAGCCCATCGCTGCGGTCGGACTGTTCATTTATGGGGCTGTCGTCGTCGGCATCTCCGACGAGTACCTCCGCCCAGTCATCGTCGACCGCTACGCCGAAATCAGTCCGAGCGTCATCATTGTGGGCGTTATCGGTGGTCTTTCTGTGTTTGGGTTCATGGGGCTGTTTCTCGGCCCTATCGTCGTCGGTGCGCTCAAAGAGAGTATCGAGGTGTACGACGAGCACTACAGGTTCGAGACTGCTGGTACGGATGCGTGATTGAGAGCAGGTGGCGCGAGTTTACCTTTGCTGTCCAGGTGCGGGTGCGCTTTCGGACACTTTTGTGTCTTCACCTCCTACGTCGGCGTACCGACCTCGCAACCGAGGCCGACAACGAAGATGTCTACGACCCAACCAGTTTCGAAACCGCTGTCTCCGCTGCTCGCAGCCAGCATCCGCGCACTCGTTCACTCGAACGTGTTCATCTCGCTGGCGGCCACGAGCGTCGCGCTCTCGACAATTCTGCTTGCAGACCTCGCAGTCGACCCGGTTCCGCTGTTTATTGTCTTCGCCGTGACGATGTTCGTCTACTCGTACAACCGAATCACGGACTTCGCGGAGGATAAACAGAACATCCCCGGTCGTGCCTCGTTCATCCAGCGCTACGGAAAAGCACTTCTCGGCGTCGGTATCGTCCTTTATATCCTGGCAACTGCTGTCGCCGTTGTCGAAGGGATTCCGGGTGCTCCCGCGATGGTCATTCCGCTCACCGTCGCGGTGCTTTACTCCGTGGTTGGCCTCAAGAAATTTCTCCTCGTAAAGAATCTACTCGTCGGTCTTTCGTGGGGACTCATCCCGCTCGGTGTCGGTGTCTACTACGGTGCGCTTTGGACGACGGACATCCTGTTCGTGGCCGGATTCGTCACTGCGATGCTCACGATAGCGGCGGCTGTCTTCGATATCAAGGACATCGAGGGAGACAGCGCAGCGGGCATAAACACGCTCCCGGTCGAATACGGTCCCGCGTTCACACGCCGTCTCGCTGTGGGAGCGACGCTCGCCGTGTCGCTGGTCGTCGCCGGACTCGTCCTCGGTGGGGTTCTCGACTCTGTATACTCGCTCTTGCTGGCGTTCACGGGCTACGTTCTCGGCTACAGCCTCGTGGCGACGCCTGACCGTGGGACCCTGTTCTACGGGTTCGTCGTCGACGGCGAGCACATCCTTCTCGCCTTGCTGTTGCTCGCCTCCGAAGCGGTCAGTCGAGGGACTTTCGCATTTTGATGTGCTCGATACCGTCCTCCATGAAGACGCCGCTGACGGTCTCGTACCCCAGTTTCTGGTAAAACACCTCGACGGCTGTCTGTGCGTGTAACAGCACCTCTTCACAGTCCTGCTCGCTCGCCTCGGATTCGAGTGCACGAACCAGCGCCCGACCGACTCCCCGGCCACGAGCAGGCTTGCTGACGGCCACACGTTCTATCTTGGCCAGGCCGTCTTCGGGCAGCCGGAGTCGAGCCGTGCCAATTGGCTCGTCGTCGTAGGCAACGTAGTGAATTGCACTCTCGTCTTCGCCGTCCCACTCGTCGGCCTCGGAGACGCCCTGTTCCTCGATGAACACCTCGCGTCTCACGTCGAAGGCGTCTGTCAGGTCGTCCTCGCCGGGTATCCGGCGAACGTCGCACTCGGTCATTGCTACGTGGTTTGTGTTCCGATGCTCTGTGTGTTTCGACTGGGAACAACTCCTTTCACCAATCGGCCCAAACAGCCACTGTATGCCCGTGTTCGACACCTACACCTGTAACGACTGTGGCAACGAGTTCAAGGCGATGTCGGGCGCGAACGCCGCAACGACTGGCTACTGCTCGCCGACCTGTGAGAGCAGCGGAAAAGGACTTGCGTAGCGATTATTCGTTCGGGCTGTAGTTCGGCGCTTCGTCGGTGATGACGACGTCGTGGGGATGACTCTCCTGTTGGCCCGCAGAGGAGACGCGGACGAACTCCGAGCGCTCTTTGAACTCGGGGATAGTTTCGGCACCGACGTAGCCCATGCCCGACTGCATCCCGCCGACGAGCTGGTTGAGCTCGGATTCGAGCGTTCCCTTGTAGGGGGTCGCCGCCTCGACGCCTTCCGGGACGTAGTCGTCGTCTTCTTCGGTGTCCTTCAGGTAACGGTCGCCGCCACCGGATTTCATCGCGCCGACTGACCCCATACCGCGGTACTGCTTGTACTTCTTGCCGTTCATGGTGATGACGCGACCGGGGGCCTCGTCGGTCCCGGCGAAGTACGAACCGAGCATGACAGCGTCTGCACCAGCAGCGATTGCCTTGATAGCATCACCGGAGTAGCGGATGCCACCGTCGGCGATGACCGGCACGTCGTGGGCGCTCGCGACGTCGGCCACCTGCGCGATGGCAGAAATCTGAGGCATTCCTGCGCCGGTGACGACCCGCGTCGTACAGATGGAACCCGGACCGATGCCGACTTTCACGCCGTCAGCGAAGTCGACGACGTCCTCGGCAGCCTCACGCGTACCGATGTTGCCAACGACGACGTCTGCATCGACGGTAGATTTGATGTCCCGGGCGCTTTCCATCACGTTGCTGTTGTGGGCGTGTGCGCAGTCGATGAAGAGTACGTCCGCTCCTGCCTCGTCTGCGGCTTCGGCGCGGTCGGTCTCGAAGGGGCCGACGGCGACGCCGAGGCGGAGGTGTCCACCCTCGTCGCGGACGGCCTCGTCGAACTCGCGTCGCTGGAGGATACTCTGCATCGTGACCAGCCCGACGAGCAGGTTCTCGTCGTCGACGACCGGCACGCGCTCGATTTTGTGTTCGTACATCAGGTCGAACGCATCGCGAGCGTCGACCTCCTGCGGTGCGGTGATGACTTCGTCGGTCATCGCCTTCTTAACCGGGTCGTTCTCGTCGACCTCCAGGTGGGGTCGCACGTCGGTCGAGGAGATGATGCCGAGCACTTCGCCGTTCGTGTTGATGACCGGGGCACCGCCGACGCCCTGGGATGCCATCAGGTTGTCCGCCTCACGGACCGACATTTCGGGGTCGACCGTGACCACGTCTTCGAGTGGAATGATGAGTTCGTCCGCGGTCTTGACCCGGTCGATCTCCTCGACCATCTGGTCGAGGGTCATGTTGCGATGGAGGACGCCGAGGCCGCCGTGGCGGGCCATCGCAATCGCCATGTTGCTCTCGGTCACGGTGTCCATCGCCGCAGAGAGAACTGGAACTGTGAGCGAGACGTTCGTCGACACCTGTGTTCTAGTGTCTGATTCGTCCGGTTCGACGTTGCTCTGTTTCGGCCGAAGAAGCACGTCGTCGAACGTCAGTGCTTCCGGTACCCGTAGTTTCTCCGAGAAGGGGTCGATATCGTTCGCCATGTAAACCGTCTAGCGTAGCATTTGAAAAGGATTGCGAGATTGATTCGCCGGGACTGTCCTGAAACCGCCGCGAGCGACGTCCTCGACGGGAACGAGGTGTGTACACGTATCTCACGCAAGCCTATTAATAGCAACTGCGAATCTGGACGTATGGTGTCCGGAGTTCCCACCGCCAACAGCAACGCTCGTGAAGCAGTCATCGGTTTCGATGGCCGGATTAACGGACGGGCTATGGGACTCCTCGCTACAGTTATGCGGGCAAACTACTGTGCCAATACACGGTCGTGGGCCGCTCGGTCTGACGGAGCCAACGCTATTTTGCCACAGACCAAACGACGGCAGATTTTCCGGTGTGCCGGGAGCCGCCGTCGGTATCGCCCCGAACGTGAGTACCCGCGGCCGACGGGTGAGCGGCCACATCACTGACACCGCATGAGCAACTCACAGCACCCACGTGCTCTCTCCGTTGAGCGACGGGTGAGCGATTCGACTCGCTTGCTCGCGGTTGTCATGCTCCTGCCGCTGGTCGACGGCGTCTTCGTCGCAGTCGTACTCGGCGGTGCACTCGACAGCGCCATTGGCATCCTCGAAGTCGGTCTGCTCATCTTCGGCGGCAGCGCGATGGTCGCCGTCATCCTTGCCGAGATGGACGCGCCCCCACGGAAATCGATGGGAATCGTTCTCGCCATCGGCAGCGTAGTCATCGCACTCGCAGCAGTTCAGGCGACGCTCGCACCGACCATCGAGAGTGCCGTCGATATGGTCATCTTCGAGCGCTTCGCCGCGCTTGTCGTCCTCGCCGTCGCGGCGGCGACCGCCAGTGCCAAGATTGCCGAGTACCTCCCCAGTCCGGCACTGATTATCGCGCTCGGGCTCGTCGCGACCGTTTCGCCGAGTGAGGCGACGTTGACTATGCAGACCGACCCCGAACTTATCATCCGTGCCGTCGCCGCCGCGAGTGTTGGCGTGGCGTTCGGACTCGTCCTGGCGGCAACCAGTCCGTGGCTGCGTGAGGTCGTCGAACTCGACCGTTTTCGTTTTGGAAGCGCCGTTGCGCTGGGCGTGCTGGCGGTCTCTATCGCCGGATTCCTTCCCTCGGAAGCCCCGGTTGCACTACTCGTGCTCGGTCTCACTGCCCTGCTCGCGTTCGACCCAGGCGGGGCGGCAGTCGACACTGGCGGAGTCGGCGAGAACACTCACGAGGACCACAGCGTTTCGAAAGCAGGCGGGCTCTCTCACCCGATTTCGACCGCGTCTCAATCGCCCCCCATCTCGGACGGTGGTGAGGTAGCTGGGGCGGCGGGAAGCTCGCCAACTTCGAGACCCGACGCCAGTGGGGAGGTCGTCGACGAGCGGTCCGACTCGGGCACGACGACCGGCCTCAGTCCTGGACAGGAACGCCCACCCTGGATCTGAACGAGACATTCGTTCACACGCTTTCGATTGCCGGAGTCTTTCTGACCAGTTAGCGATGGGACACGACCCGGTCGCGGTCTGTGTCGTTGGCCGGAACACGAACGCTTAGGAGCGACGAGTACCAGCAGGGGAACATGGGAGAAAACCGCGTTGTCCAGGGACGGATGGTCACGCCCGCGAGCCTGGCAGAGCTCATCGAGGGGTCAGACGTGATGGACGCAGAGCCAATCCAGGACGCCGACCGCGAGTGTCCCGAGTGCGGCGGCGATGTGCTTGAAGTCGGATACATGCCTTCGGCGCTAGAGTTCGTGACGGGCTGGAAGTGCCAGGACTGCGACTGGAGCGAAACGGACAGGGAGTGACTGCTTGCTCGATTTGTGGATGACTGTTGCGTGGCGGTTCTTGCCCCCAGAGTTCGCCTCACAGCTGCAACTGTGAACCACACCAATGGAAGGCGGTAAGCCACGTGGCGCATGGCGGTAAGCCACGTGGCGCAAGGTTTCTGTTCGGTAGTTTTACGATGAGGTGCGGAGCCCGAATCGTGATAGCCAGAACCAGGATAGCTCGCGTTTACCTGGTTTTGAGCTTCACAGGGAGTAATCGAAATCCCTTTAGGGAGAATCACCCAACGGGTGAGTGAGGGCTCGTGGCCTAGTCCGGGAAGGCGGCTGACTCCAGAGGCTATCGTGCCCGGTGACGACACTCCAGCTGATATACTGAGCGGGCGGCTGATCACCGCTTCGCGCTGATGACCCTCTGGAGTACCGAGGCACACGACACCGGAGATATCAGCCGATCGGGGGTTCAAATCCCTCCGAGCCCACTTACTCGCGGCGTCATCACGAACGAAGTGAGTGAGGGCTTGGAAGAACTTCGTTCTTCCGGCGAACAATTCCGTGAGCCGCGAGTACGTCATGTGAGGAGGATTTGAACTAGACGAGACGCGCGCAGCGAGGCCGAACGAAGTGAGGCCTCGGAAGCGAACGGCGAAGCCGTGAGCAGAGCGAGCACGTCTCGGCGAGGTTCACAATCCGCTCCGAGCCCATTTCTTCAGCAAACGATATCGTGACGAGCCAGTCGTCCAGGAGGTCCAATAACGTCTGACGTCTGTCACATCGATAGAGGGGTATTTGAGGTTCGCTATGGTCGTACAGTGCGCCGAGTGATAGCTCAGATGTTGCGCGTGTCGTCAATCCAGACTTTGGAGTCGAATTTGACAGTTGCCTCTTCGAGGAGCGTCGTTCCACCCCGATTTTTCGGAATCGTCAGCTGATACTGGAGCGTGTTCGTCGCGGAGACCAGCTCCAGCTCGAACACGACATCGCTGATAGCGAGCGTCGTATCACGCAGCGGTGGGGCACTCTCCGGCAAGATACAGTGCAAAACGCCGAGTCCGCCAGTTTCGAGCGCTGTCGACTGTAGCTTGTTGAGCACTTCGCGGTAGCTCCTTCTGCTTTCAGTTTGCTCCAGGGGATTGACAGGGTCCACGATGATGTTCATCTCCCGGTCGACCTGGTCGATAGCTTCGTAGACCGCGTCGAGCGCGTCGTCGTTGTCGTGGACCGACGTGGTGTGACTTCTGGTCCCGGTTATCTCTCTCATGAGTTCGTTATCCATCGTGGGTTCGCCCAACGTGTCCGTGACGAATAGCTCGTCACAGTGGCCGTCGAGGCGGTGTTCAACCGCTGTCGACTCCCGGAGCGTCGAGAGGTACAGCGTCGGTCGGCGCTCGACCATCGCCTGAAGCAACGCTTCGCTCTGCGTGGCTGGCTGTGCGATAACTGCCAGGATGCTCCCCGGCTCGAGTCCGCCCGAGAGCTCCCTGTCGACTCCCCGAATCCCTGTTGGTAGTTTATTTTTCATCTCTTCTCCTCCTGTGAATCCGATATCATCCGAAGGTCTCGACGGTTCCTTACTGTATTAGTTCGCCTAACAGGACTGCGTCTGAGAGTAGGAGCTGCCTGAACTCCCCAGATCGACCCACATCTTAAGTCCGCTCTTCTCGGAACAGCATCTATGTCAGAAGACTCAGCTACTGTCGGTAGCTGGAGAAACGAGCAACCCGACGAACTCTCGGCGGGCGTTCGAAGATACGAGCTGATTGACCCGGCGTCGACGCCTGCGAATCGGGTGGGTGTCAGTTTGATAACCATCGGGCCGGAGAAAACATTCAAGCCAGAACAGTTCACTGGTGAGACGTTCTACTACGTCCTGGCGGGCCACGGCATTCTCTGGCGAGACAGAGGCCGTACACATATTCAGGGACTCATCGAAAACGACATGGGCGGCTGGATTCCGGGCAGTATCGAACACTGGTTCGAGAACACCGGCGAAGGCCCGATGAGATGTCTGGCCGTCTCCTGTGAGACTGACGAGGAGTACGGGCCCCGAGAGGGTGGAATGGTGAAACTAGATACGCTGACTCCCGATTCCCGCAACGTCTACGATTCGTGGCACGAGTTTCCGATTGACTCCGGCAGGAAACTCACCGGTGCTGGCTATCAGGTTTTCAGCCCGGGTGGAGAGCTCGGATGGCACTCACACGACGAAGAAGTCAGCTATCTCGTGAGGGGCAGTGGGACGTTAGCAACTGAGGAGGAGGAGTTCACACTCACCGCCGGGACGGCGATGCACATCCCAGACCGTCTCGATCATAGATTAACGAACACTGGTGACCATCAGTTTGGGTACCTCACTCTGGAATTTGATTAGGGTGCTGTTTGGTGACGAGTAGATTGGATTAGAGAGACGCTTGGTGACGAGTAGATTGGATTAGAGAGACGCTTGGTGACGAGTAGATTGGATTAGAGAGACACTTGGTAGCAGGTAAATTCGAATAGAGCGAGTGTTCAATGACCGGTAGCCAGCAGTGGGACGAACTAGGAGGTGTTCAACTTTCCACCGTCGACGAGCACCGATTCGCCGGTAATAAATCCAGCCAGGTCACTCGCCAGTAACACGTATGCGTTCGCGATATCTTCAGGCTCTGCCCAGCGCCGCAGAGGAATCGACTGACGGGTCTCCTCGTAAGCTTCTTGCGAGGAATGTTCGTGGTCAGGGTCGCCGACAGTCATCATCGTCTCTGTTGGCCCTGGGTGGATAGCGTTCACGCGGATGCCCGCCGGACCAAGCTCACCAGCCAGGGAGTACGTGAGCAGCCTTACACCTCCCTTTGCCATCGAATAGAGCGACCGGTCGAACCCGACCGCCCCGATGATGCCGCCCGTTCCTGAAGCGTTCAGAATACAGCCTTCGGTTTCGTTTTCCAGCATCCGTTGGGCAGCCACCTGACACCCGAAGAACACGCCCCGAAGGTTGACTGCAGTGAGCGCCTCGTACAGTTCTGCATCGATGTCGGTAAACCCCGCTACCTCTGTCGCCCTCGTTGCAGCGTTGTTCACCATGATATCTATGCCGCCGAACTGCTCGGCGGCGTCGACAGCCTCGACGATATCACTCCGCTTGCTGACGTCGCACTCGACGAACTCGGCGCTTGCGTCCGTTTCGGACTCGATTTTCTCGACGGTGGGCACTCCACCTTCGCGCGGTTCAGCGCGGATGTCTGCAACGACGACGTCTGCCCCGTGTTTTGCATAGGTCAGTGCAACCGCTCGTCCGATTCCGCTAGATGCTCCGGTCACGACAGCCGTGTTGTCTGTTAGCAGTTGTGGCATTTCACTGTAAGACGTTGCCTATCTATAAGAACTATTGTATCATTTTTCTCCAATAACGATGCGGGCAGTCGGTTCAGTAACCGAGATGTAACTGACCTTTTCGCTGGCTTCTTGACTCCCTTCCCGGATCGATACTCCTTCTGGCCTCGATATTCGTCGATTGAACTCCGTTTCTTACTGACCTCACTCCGGGGAGAGCGATTCTGTCTGCTCTGCAAACCTCTCCCGGTCCCGGAAGTACCCAGGAAGAGTTCGATGCCGATCAGTGGCAGCAACCCGACCAGTGTCAAGTACTTCGTCGAGTCGAGACTTCATCGTCGTGTATCAGCCTCGAAGAGAAATCAGAGCAGGAGCTGGAAGAAACCGACCAGAATGAGCCCGGAGATGCCGAGAAAACGCGTCTTGCTACAGTATCCGCGTTGGGCAGGTAACGTAGCCGGTCCTGTTTACTTCCGCATTCACCCCCAATCATCCGGGACGAACATTCGCTATCAAAAAAACCAACCAGCGGAACGAGATATTGTCTTCCCGTAACACAAAAAAAGTCGGTGCATTTATTAAATTATGCTCGTACTCTCTACACGAGGAGTTACAACCATATGTCAGACTTCGATTCGACAGACGGAACGGGTGACAGGGACTGGTGGCCGGATGCATTGGCTCTTGAGGTGCTCGACCAGAACGGTCGCGATAATGGGCCGTACGGCGAGGACTTTGATTACAAAGAGGAGTTCGAAAAACTCGACTTCGACGAGGTGAAAGCGGATATCCAGGCGGCGTTAACTGACTCCCAGGAGTGGTGGCCGGCGGACTACGGCCACTACGGACCGCTCATCATCCGGATGGCCTGGCACAGTGCCGGCACGTACCGGACGACCGACGGCCGGGGCGGCGCCGCCGGCGGCCTACAGCGCTTCGCACCGCTCAACAGCTGGCCGGACAACGTGCATCTCGACAAGGCGCGTCGCGTCCTGTGGCCGGTCAAGCAGAAGTACGGACGGAGCCTCTCGTGGGCCGACCTGCTGGTCCTGTCCGGGAACGTCGCGCTAGAGTCGATGGGCTTCGAAACCTACGGCTTTGCCGGCGGCCGAGAGGACGACTTCGAGCCCGACGAGGGCGTCGACTGGGGGCCCGAAGGCGAGTGGCTGGGCGACGAACGCCACGATGAGGAGGGGAACCTCGAGGGCGATCTCGCCGCCGACCACATGGGTCTCATCTACGTAAACCCCGAGGGGCCGGGCGGCGACCCCGACCCGGAGAAATCCGCCGAGTACATCCGTCAATCGTTCGGACGCATGGCGATGGACGACGAGGAGACGGTGGCACTCATTGCCGGCGGACACGAGTTCGGAAAAACTCATGGAGCTGCCCCGGACGACCATCTCGGTCCGGACCCCGAAGGTGCTCCCATCGAACAGCAGGGCCTCGGCTGGGAAAGCGAATACGGTACCGGGAAGGGCGACGACACGATCACCAGCGGGCTCGAAGGTCCCTGGACCGAGTCGCCCATCGAATGGAACCACGACTTCCTCGACAACCTGTTCAGCTACGAGTGGGAACTCGACGAGAGTCCTGCCGGTGCTTACCAGTGGACGCCGGTCGACGAGGAAGCACAGGATGCCGCACCGGCCGCTCACGACCCGGAGGGCAGCCAGACGCCCATGATGCTCACGACGGACCTCGCGCTGAAGGAAGACCCCGACTACCGGGAGATTGCAAAGCGGTTCTACGAGAACCCCGAGGAGCTCGAAGAGGCGTTCGCGAAAGCCTGGTTCAAGCTCATCCACCGGGACATGGGGCCCAAAGAACGGTATCTCGGGCCGGAAGTTCCCCAGGAAGAGTTCCTCTGGCAGGACCCGCTCCCGGACGCCGACTACGACCTGATTGGTGACGAGGAGATAGCCGAACTCAAAGCGGAGATTCTCGCGACGGACCTCTCTATTTCCCAGCTGGTCAAGACCGCCTGGGCGTCGGCCTCGACCTACCGCGACAGCGACAAGCGCGGCGGTGCGAACGGGGCTCGCATCCGTCTGGAGCCCCAGAAGAACTGGGATGTCAACGAGCCGGCAGAGCTGGCGACCGTGCTCTCGACGTACGAGGAGATCCAGGAGGAGTTCAACAACTCGCGCTCGGACGACGTCCGCGTCTCGCTGGCCGACCTCATCGTGCTGGGCGGCAACGCGGCCGTCGAGCAGGCTGCGAAAGACGCTGGCTACGACGTCGAAGTTCCCTTCGAGCCGGGTCGTGTCGACGCAACGGCGGAACAGACAGACGTCGAGTCCTTCGAGTGGCTCGAACCGGCTGCCGATGGCTTCCGCAACTACTCCGCTGGCGACGACCCGATGGACCGGTCACCCGAGGAGCTGCTGGTCGACAGGGCGGACCTGCTGGACCTGACGCCGGCAGAAATGACTGTCCTGGTCGGCGGCATGCGCGCACTGGGCGCGACCTACCAGAACTCGGAGCTCGGCGTCTTCACCCACGAGCCGGAGACGCTGAACAACGGCTTCTTCGAGACTGTTCTCTCGATGGACTACGAGTGGGAGGCGGTCGACGAGGACGAGAAACTCTTCGAGGTACGCGACCGCGAAACGGGCGAATCCGAGTGGGAAGCAAGCCGTGTCGACCTGATCTTCGGGTCGAACGCTCGGCTCCGCGCCATCGCTGAGGTGTACGGCGCCGAGGACGGCGAGGAGCAGTTCGTGCAGGACTTCGTCGACGCGTGGCACAAGGTCATGACGCTCGACCGCTTTGACCTCGAGTAAACTCGGCTGAAAGACTTCTTTCGGAACGCTCCACAATGCTTATCGGCTGACCGGGAAAAGAGCGGGTGATGAAGGTCTCGGTCGTCATCTGTACGTACTCCGAAGACGTTTACGACCACTTCTGTGAAGCAGTCGAGAGCATTCGCACTCAGAGCTACGACGACATCGAGCTGATTCTCGTCGTCGACGGCAACGAGGAACTCTACGAGCGCGTGGTCGAGGACTTCGGCGACCTCCCCGAGGTAAAGACTCACTGCAACGAGGAGAACGTCGGCCTCTCGGGGAGCCGGAACAACGCACTGCAGTTCGTCACCGGTGACGTGGTCGCGCTCATCGACGACGACGCCGTCGCGGACGAACGCTGGGTCGAAGAACTCGTCTCGGTGTACGAGTCGACCGACGCCATTGCTGCGGGCGGACGGATGACGCCGCTGTGGGTGGCTGGCAAACCTCGCTTTCTCCCCGCGGAGTTCTACTGGCTTGTCGGCGTCAATCGGCCCGGTTTTGCGGAAGCTGGCGAGGAGGTACGCAACACGTTCGGCTCGAACATCTCCTTCCGGACGTGGGTGCTCGAGGAACTCGGCGGGTTCGAGACGCAGGTCGGGCGACAGGGCGAGGCGAACTTACAGGCACACGAGACGGAGTTCTGTGCCCGAATGCGCGAGGAGTACGGACGGGGCGTCGTCTACAATCCGGAGGCAGAGGTCGGGCACAAGGTGTTCGACTACCGGACTGACCCGAAGTGGCTGCTCGAACGAGCGTTCTGGCAGGGGTACTCGAAGCGAGCGATGGAGAAAATCGTCACTGAGGACTCGACCGACAAGGAGACGGAGTTTCTGGGTGAATTACTGTTCGACGCAGTGCCGTCACGGATTGGCTCGTTCGTCAGGGGGCCGTCGGTCTCGAAACTCCTGCAGTTCGTGATGCTGTTCGTCCTCACTGCGACGGTCGGCATCGGCTATCTCTACGGGGTAGTGAAGTGGCGAGACTGAGTGCAGTAGCGTCCCTCCGTCAGATGAACCGTGGTGTACTCTCGATGTACCGCTGGTAGGCTTCCTTGTTTTCGATGGTTTCCATGACCTCCTCTTCTTCGACCATCGAGAGCCGGTAGTAGAAGTACGCGAGAATCGGGAACATGGCGAGGGTCAGCAGGGACGGCCAGTGGACGAACCACCCGAAAAGAAAGAGGTTGAATCCGAGGTACTGCGGGTGACGGGAGTAGTTGTAGATGCCGCTGGTGACGAGTTCCTCGTCAGTCCGGTACAGCGTCCCCCAGCCGATAGCGATGAGCAGTCCGCCGAGGATGATGATAGCTGCACCGACAGTTTTCCAGAACGTCAGTGCCATCGACTGCCCCATGAACTCGAAGGTGAACCAGACGGGCTGGCCGCCGGCGGAACCCAGTCCTGCGCCGGTGGGGACAGCGGCCGAGGTGATGTAGATGGTCAGCGGGACGCCGTACATCTCGACGAACAGCGAGACGAGAAACGCGGCGTAGACGCCCAGTCCTGCGGACTGCCAGTTGACGCGCCAGCGCCAGCCCAGCGCGAGCGGGACGGCAAAGAGGATGAACACGCCGACGTTCAGCGCGACGAGGTCCCACCGTCCCTGAATGACGGTTGCCTGGTTCGACATGAAGTAGTACACGTGGTCGAGAAACGACGGAAGCGACACCAGCGTAATGATTCCTAGTAACAGGAAGGCCGCCTTGCGGCGTGTGAGTGAGCCGGTGGCACGCTCGATGACCTGCATGTCATGAGTGTAGCGCCGGGTGTAGTTGAGTGTAACGCCATGCTCCTCGGAGGTTCGCTAGCGACTGTACCACGTCGAAAGCGGACGAAGACTCACCAGCGCGAACACCAGCAGCGACCCGAACGGCTCGGAGTCGTAGATATGATTCAGCAGGAAGTAGGTGACGATACCGAGAACGAGGCTGACAATCCACGCGACTGCGGCGATGCGTCCGACGGTCGATTTGAGCGAGTCGGCCAGTTCGGATGGGGTGTGAGTGAGCCCGAGCACGACGGCGTACACTACGACTGGAACGGCGACGATTGAAAGAAGGATGTGGATGGCGAGCATCACCCGGTAGACGGTCGTCACTAGTTCGGGCGCGACGATGGCTTTCGTCTCGCCGCCCCCGACCCGGAACATGTAGACGACCAGAAAGAGGAGGATGAGCGAGAACGCTATCAGCATCGAGACGGCGTGTTTACGGATGTCCCTGTTCAGGATGTAGTAGACGCCGGCGAGCAGGGCGAGCAGTGCGCCTGTGTTGATAACGGCGATGAGGTGAGTCAGTAAGTCGATAGTGCCCTCGGAGAGGTCTGGATAGACGTCGATGAGACCGAGGAAGGTTCCGATGACGACCCCGTACCCGAGGAGTGTCAGCACCACTGTCACTGCGACCGGTCTGGCACGGACGCGCTCTCGTACTGTGTGACCGACGGCCATATCCGAAAATCAGGACCGTGTCTAAAACTGTCTTTGGATTCGCTGTCGGCGTCTGACCGCTCTCGCACCCCGGTAGTTCGTGATTTCCACTGCCGATACTGCGGCCACAAACTGTTTAATGGCGACGACGCAACGTGGCTACGATGAACAAACAACGGGCACTGCGGTTCGGCAAGATCGGTGGCATTGCCGTGCTCGTGCTGGTCGTCCTCGTCGGGGCGCTGTTCGGCGTCGGCGTTCTCGGTCTCCCCGATGCAGGACTCGAGGACAACGAGTGGGGCGAGGTCGACGACGAGCGCATCGAGGTGGTGACGACGGTCTGGCTGGATAATCCGAACCCGTTCGGCGGCGGTGACGCTGACGTCAAGTACGACGTCGAACTGCAGGAGGTCCTCCTCGCTGAAGGGACCGGTGAGGGGCTCGGGGCACCCGCCGGAACGACGCTTCACGAGTTCCGAACCGACCTCTTCTACGACCGCATCCCTGCGTGGTGGTACGCACACCTGACGAACGACGAGGTGAGTAACGTATCCGTCGACGCGACGACGAACGTCTCCGTCGGGCCGTTCTCCGGCTCCCCATCCGGAAGCTACGAGGATACCGTCGACACTGACATCGAAGGTGCGCTCGACCGTGGCTTCTCGGAGTTCGAGGGAAGCTACAGCGGGACTGAAGCCGACGTTCGCACACCTGACGGCACAGCAATCGAGCCGACGGTCGACGTCGAATCGGTCGACCGAGTGGGGCGAACTGACCGAGGAACAGACGGAGATTCTCGTGACGGCCGAGATTCACAACCCGAACGCTTACCCGATTCCGACGCCCGCGTTCACCGGCTACGTCGCAATGAACGAGATTCGCGTCGCAGACTGGGATGCTGACGAGGTCGAGGTGCTCGAGGTGACTGACGATGGATTGATTCCGCCGGGCGAGACCGAGACGCGGACGTTCCAAATCGAGATGGACAACGCGAACGTGCCGGAGTGGTTCGCCACCCACGTCGACCGTGAGGA
>LKMJ01002311.1_pt1 | contig 17428 bp, 14 predicted proteins | sample 643391 | NCBI WGS metagenome assembly LKMJ01 (sample SAMN04112250, study PRJNA286221) | soda lake metagenome | biome: soda lake; feature: Kulunda Steppe; material: water; isolation source: sample PL-Br10 brine of Picturesque Lake | place: Russia: Kulunda steppe | collected 2010-07
CTGACCCACTTCTCCCGCCGCTACCCCGACAACCGGGCCTTCGCCGAGGAAGCACGCCGGGCGGCGCCGGGTCTGGACATCCACGTCGCCCGCGACCTCGACCTCATCCCGTTGTCCGGGCCGGTGTCCAGCCTGCGCGAGCGGTGAACGCCGTGGCTACAGCAGGTGTTCGAGCCCGACCACCAGGCCGTCGATACCGGGCACCTCACGACAGGCGAGCAGCACGCCCGGCATGAAGGAGGTCCGGTCGAGGGAGTCGTGGCGGATGGTGAGCGACTGGCCTTGCCCTCCGAAGATGACCTCCTGGTGGGCGACGAGCCCCGGCAACCGCACGCTGTGCACCCGCACGCCGGCATGGGTCGCGCCCCGCGCCCCGGGATGCGCGTCGTCACCTGCTGGCGCGTCAGGAACCTCCTCGCGCGCCTCGGCGATCAGCTCCGCGGTGCGCAGCGCCGTTCCCGACGGCGCGTCGACCTTGCGGTCGTGATGGAGCTCCACCACCTCGACGTGGGGCAGATGGCGTGCTGCCTGCGCGGCGAAGTCCATCAGCAGGACGGCGCCGATGGCGAAGTTGGGGGCGATGAGGGCGTTGGCTGGCCCGGTGGCGGCGAGCTCGCGGGCACGGGTGAGGTCCGCCTCGGCGATACCTGTCGCGCCCACGACCGCGTGGATCCCCTGCTCGAGGAGCCAGGCGAGGTTGTCGCCCACGGCCGCCGGGCCGGTGAACTCGACGGCGACCTCCGCGGCAGCGTCGCGCAGGGACTCGCGGTCCCCGGCGACCACGACCTCACCGGCCGGGCCCTCGATCCCGGCGACCTCGCTGAGTGGGCGACCGTGGGCGCCGGGGTCCACCGCTGCGACCAGTTCCAGATCCGAGGTCGCGGCCACCGCCCGGCACACCTCGGCGCCCATCCGTCCACCTGCTCCGACCACTGCGATGCGCACGACGCCCTCGATGTCCGCTGCGTGGACGCGACCCGGGGCGCGTCCTTGGCTGTCCGCACGGAGCCTACGCGCCACGACGTGTCCATCGAGCACCCAGCGGTCGAGCCCTCAGCTGGAGGTGGCTGCCGCACGGTCCAGCGCCACCCGGGTGGTCGCCTCCGGGAAGGGCGACATCACCAGGGCACTGGCCAGCGAGCGGATGCCGCCGACCACCTCGCGGCACAGTGCGGCGAGGTGCGCGTGCTGCTGGCGCCGGATCGAGAGGAGCTTGCGCGAGGAGGACGCACCGTGACCAGGGACGACCACCTCGGCATCGAGGGCTTCCACGCGTGCGAGGGTCGCCGGCCACTCGAAGGGGTAGGCGTCCTCGAAGGCGGGCGGGGCGCCGACCTCGACGAGATCGCCGGCCAGCACGGCGTTGGCGTCGGGCACGTGGAGGACCAGGTCGTGGTCGGTGTGGCCGTGCCCGAGCAGCAGCAGGTCGACATCACGGTCGCCGAGGTCGACGCGGTGCGAGGCCTCGATGAGGTGGTCCGGGACGGGGATCGGGCTGGCACGCAGGTGGGCGTGGTGCTCCTCGTCGAGCCATCCGAGCCAGCGTTCACGTTCCGCCACGCCGTGTCGGGTCAGCGTCTGGTGGCAGCCGCGGCTCGCGTACAGCGGCACGCCGGGGAAGGCACCGGCACCCAGGCTGTGATCGAGATGGGCGTGGGTGAGCGCGACGGCGGTCGGTGCGGGCACGGGCAGCTCCGCGAGGTGGCGACGGACCTCGGCCGCCTCGTGCAGGGAGGTGCGGGTGTCCACCAGCAGCACGCCGTGACCACCGGCGACCACGGTCACGTTGACGTCGAAGGGGTCGTAGCGCCGGACCCAGATGCGGTCGGCGACCTCCTCCCAGGGGGTGACGGCCGGCATGGTCAGGCCACCACGTCGAGGAAGCGGTCCGACTCGTCAGGGGCGAAGGGACCGACCACCGCCAGGTCGCGGGGACGGGCCAGGACCCGCGCAGCCACCGCGCGGACCGCATCGAGGTCCACGGCGGCGATGCGGGTCAACGCCTCGTCGACGCTCAGCAGTTGCGCCCCGGTCACCAGCTGCTTGCCCAGACGCGACATGCGTGAGCCGGTGTCCTCGAGCCCGAGGACGGTGCCGCCGGTCAGGGCCCCCTTGGCACGTTCCACCTCGGCCCTGGTGACGTCATCGACGATGCGGTCGAGCTCCGCGCTGAGGACATCCAGCGCCTCATCGACCTTGCCGGGCGGCGTGCCGACGTAGGCGGCGACCAGGCCGGCGTCGGTGTAGGAGGCGGCGTAGCTGAAGGTGGAGTACGCCAGTCCCCTCACCTCCCGGATCTCCTGGAACAGCCGGGAGGACATGCCGCCGCCCAGCACCACGTCCAGCACCTTGAGCGCGAAGCGGTCGTCGTCGTGCTGGTCCAGACCGGCGCCGCCGAGCAGCAGGTGGGCTTGTTCACTGGGCCGGTGACGGATGCGGACCGCGCCGCTGCGGTACCCCTCCACGGGGCTACGGCGCACGGCGGAGCGACCGGGTCGTCCGAGATCGCCGAGCAGGTGGTCCGCGAGCGCCACGACGCGGTCGTGATCGAGGTTGCCGGCGGCGGCGACCACCAGGGACTCGGGGCGGTAGCGATCGAGGTAGTAGTCGTGGATCGTGTCACGATCGAGGGCGGCGATCGAGTCGAAGGTGCCGAGGGTCTCCGCCGCCAGCGGGTGCGCTCCGAGCAGCAGTTGGCAGAACTCGGTGTGCACGAGCTCATCCGGGGCGTCACCGAGGGCGTCGAGCTCGGAGAGCACCACCTGACGCTCCGCCTCGATGTCCTCGGGACGGTTGCGGGCTGCGACCAGCATGTCGGCGAGGATCTCGAAGGCCAGGGGCAGGTCAGCGTCCAGCACCCGGGCGTGGAAACAGGTCAGCTCCTTGGAGGTGAAGGCGTTGAGCTCCCCGCCCACGGCATCGAAGGCCTCCGCGATGTCGCGCGCGGAGCGGGTGGCCGTGCCCTTGAACAGCGTGTGCTCGAGGAAGTGGGAGCAGCCGGCTTCCCCGAGGCGTTCATCACGGGACCCCACGTCGAGCCACAGCCCGAGGGTGACCGAGCGCACGGAGGACATGGACTCCGTGACGATGCGCACCCCCGAGGGCAGGGTCGTGGTTCGATGGGTCACGTGACGCCTTCTGGTCAGGAGGCCGGGTCCGGGAGCGTACGGGACCCGTCGGGGGGACGCGGTGCCGCCGCGCGCCGAGGTGCCGGCCAGCGCTGCCGCCGCACGCCGAGGTGCCGGACAGCGCTGCGGGCGGCCCGAGGTGCCGAACAGCGCTGCGGGCGGCCCGAAGGCCGCCCGCAGCGTGGTTGATGCGGCGAACTCAGTCGCGATCCCGCGACCGGCTCCGGGTACGGGTACGGGTACGGCCACCGCCGCCCTCACCACTGCCACCACGATCACGATCGCCGCGCTCACGGCCACCGCGTTCACGGCCACCACTGTCACCCTCGGAGGAGCCGCGCTCCTCACGATCGCGGCTGCCACGACCACCACGGTCATCGCCGTCAGCGCCGCTGTCGTCACGCTTGCGACCACCGCGGTCACCGCCGTCACGATCACGACCACCACGGCCGCCGCGGTCACCGCCGTCGCGACCGCGACTGCGCGGACGCTCCTCGCGGGCCCCGGCGTCGTCGTCAGCGTCGTCAGCTACCTCGGCGGTGTCGGAGGACCCGGCGTCGGCGCCGGCCTTCTCACCGACGTACTGCAGCTTGAACTTGCGGCCACCGTCGAGCACGTCGAGCACCTCGACGAGCACCTGCTCGCCGACCTCGACGGCTTCCTCGGCGTGGCCGAGCCGCTTGCCCTTCATCTTCGACAGCTCGGAGATGTGGAGCAGCCCGTCGGTGCCCGGGGTCAGGGAGACGAAGGCACCGAAGTCCACGGTCTTCACGACCGTGGCGTGGTAGCGCTCGCCCTTCTCCGGCAGCTGTGGGTTGGCGATGGCGTTGATGCGGTCGAGCGCGTCCTGGGCGACCTCACGGGAGTTGGCGTAGATCTTGACCACGCCACGGCCGCCCTCCTCGTCGACGTCGATCTGGGCGCCGGTCTCCTCGACCAGTTCCTTGATGATCGCGCCGCGGGGACCGATGACCGCACCGATCTTGTCCTGGGGGATGTGGACGATCTCCACGCGGGGGGCGCCGTCGGCGACCTCGTCACGGGGCTCGGAGATGGCGTCGTTCATCACGTCGAGGATGTCGAGGCGGGCGTCGCGGGCCTGCAGCAACGCGTCCTGGAGCACGTCGGCGGGGATACCGGCGAGCTTGGTGTCGAGCTGCAGGGCGGTGATGTAGCCCTCGGGGCCGGCGACCTTGAAGTCCATGTCGCCGAAGAAGTCCTCGACGCCCTGGATGTCGGTCAGGGTGGTGTACTTGCCGTTCTCGTACACCAGACCCATGGCGATACCGGCGACCTGCCCGGTGGTGGGAACACCGCCGTCCATCAGCGCCATCGAGGCGGCACACACCGACCCCATCGAGGTGGACCCGTTGGAGCTCAGCACGTCGGAGACCACACGCATGGCGTAGGGCCACTCGTCGGTGTCGGGCAGCACGGGGATCAGCGCCCGCTCGGCCAGTGCACCGTGGCCGATCTCGCGGCGCTTGGGGCTACCGACCCGGCCGGCCTCGCCGGTGGAGTAGGGCGGCATGTTGTAGTGGTGCAGGAACAGCTTCTCGTCGGCCGGGTCCAGGGTGTCGAGCCGCTGGCCCTCACGGGTGGTCCCCAGCGACAGCACGGAGAGCACCTGGGTGTCACCGCGCTGGAACAGCGCGGACCCGTGGCTCTTCGGCAGCACGCCGACCTCGGCGGTCAGCGGACGCAGCTCGTCGGTCTGGCGCCCGTCGATGCGGTAGCCCTCCTCGACGATCAGGCCGCGCACGACCTTCTTCTCCGTGGAACGGAAGGCCTCTGACGCCTGCTTGCGGACCTCGTCGTCGTCGAGGTCGCCGACCCCGGCGGCCACGACAGCGTCGATCACCTCGGCCTTGACCACGGCGATCGCCTCGTCCTTGCCCTCCTTGGAGAGCTCGGCCTGGCGGTAGACGTCGAGGACCTTGGACTCGCCCTCGGCCCACACCGCGTCGAAGACCTCGTCGGTGTAGTCGATGAACAACGGGAACTCGCCCGCGTCACGGACACCGACGCGATCAACGAAGGCCTGCTGGGCCTCGCACAGCTCCTTGATGATCGGCTTGACGTCCTCGATCGCCTGACCGATGACCTGCTCGGTCGGGGCGGTGGCGCCCATGTCGATCTTGACGTAGGAGTCGGGTGTGGCCTCCGCCTCGATCATGAGGATGGCGACCTCGCCGTCGTCTTCGACGCGCCCGGAGATGACCATGTTGAACACGGCCTCCGCCTCGAGTTCCTCGAAGGTCGGGAAGGGCACCCAGGAACCGTCACGCAGCATCGCGTAGCGCACCGCGGCGACGGGGCCGGCGAAGGGCAGACCGGAGAGCATGGTGGACAGCGACGAGCCGTTCATGGCGACGACGTCGTAGGGGTCGACCTGCGTGGTCTGGATGATGGTGTTGACGACCTGGACCTCGTTGCGCAGACCTTCGGCGAAGGTGGGGCGCAGCGGCCGGTCGGTCAGGCGGCACACCAGGATGGCGTTCTCCGAGGGCCGGCCTTCACGCTTGAAGAAGGAGCCGGGGATGCGCCCGTTGGCGTACATCCGCTCCTCCACCTCGATGGTGAGGGGGAAGAAGGGGAGGAAGTCCTTCGGCTGCTTCGACGCGGTGGTGGTCGAGAGCACCTTGGTGTCCCCGAGGCTGATGACCACGGCGCCGCCCGCCTGGGCGGCGAGGGTCCCGGCCTCGAAGGTCAGGGTCTTGCCGTCGATGTCGATCGAGTGCTCGTACTGCCCGAGCTTGCCCACGTTGGGCCTCCTGTCAGGTTGCGTGCCACGCACACCTCGTGCGGGCGGTCGACGTCGCCTGTCGTCGGTCCATCAGTGAGGGCGGCTCCCCGCGTGAGGCTGCGGGTGGAGTCGTCTCCACTGACGTCCGATGACGGGATGGCGGCGTCGTCGTGACGGCATCCAGCCGGCACGACACGGGCCGGGAGCGCCTTCGGCGTCCCGGCCCGGTGTTGTCAGCGGCGGAGCCCCAGCTCCGCGATGAGCGCGCGGTAGCGCTCGATGTCGAGCCTCTTGAGGTAGTTGAGCAGCCGGCGGCGCTTGCCGACCATCTTCAGCAGGCCACGACGTGAGTGGTGGTCCTGCTTGTGCTCCTTGAGGTGCTCCGTGAGGTGGCTGATGCGCTGGGTCAGCAGCGCGATCTGGACCTCCGGGGAACCGGTGTCACCCGACTCGCGGGCGAAGCGATCGATGATGGCTTGCTTGTCGTTGGGTAGCGCGGTCGCCACTGGCATGCTCCGTATCGTGGTCGGCCCTGCCGCGCCGGGTGGGACGGTGCGTGGCACCGCCACCATGGGGTCCCGTCCCGGTCCACGCCACGACGCGTACACCGAAACCTCGCAGCCGGGGTGTCCAGGGGTCTGATGGTGCATCTGACCGGCGGACGCTGCTGCTCGAGGGATCCCGACACCCGAACGGGCACGGTGGGATCGGCCCGAGGCTCGGGCCGATGCCGCAAGTGTGACACAGCCGGCGACCCCCGGCAAGCGCACGGCTCCGCCGGTGGCCGTGGCCGGCCTCACAGGTGTGCTGCGCTGCCGCAGGGCCCGGGCCGGCCGTGGGGCCCGGTCTGTCCGTCGGGCCCGGTCTGGCCGTGGGACCCAGCGGGCGTTCACCCCCATCAGGTGGTCAAGAGCTGGGCCACAGCCCAGGAACCGACCACGCCGATGCCCGCAACAGCGTCGCGGTGGTCAAGAGCTGGGCCACAGCCCAGGAACCGACCACACCCCGCGGGAGGCCGGCGCGGGTGCGGGACCGGCGGGGCTCTCAGGCGTCGAGGAGGCGGCGGGCCTCGGCCGTGTCCCGCCCGATCTGGGTGACGAGGGCCTCGACCCCGTCGAAGCGTTGTTCGGCGCGGATGCGGTGCTCGAAGCTGAACCCGATGCGTTGGCCGTACAGATCCCGGTCGAGGTCGAGGACGTGGACCTCCACCGTGCGCACGGTGCCGTCGAAGGTCGGCCGCATCCCGACGTTGGTCACCGCCGGGTGCCGCTCACCCGCGACCTCGGCGTGGCCGGCGTACACCCCCGTGGCGGGGATCACCAGGTTGGCGTCCACCTCCAGGTTGGCCGTGGGGAACCCGATGCCGCGGCCACGACCGTCGCCACGCACGACCTCGCCGTGCAGCAGGTAGGGCCGGCCGAGTGCCTGGACCACCCACGCCAGATCACCGTCGGTGAGGTGCTCGCGGATGGCCGAGGAGGAGATCCGCCGGTCATCGATCTCCAGCAGGGTCACGGCCTCGGGCGTGAAACCGTGCTCCTCTCCGAGCTCGAGCAGCGTCACCACGTCGCCGGCCGCCTTGTGGCCGAAGCGGAAGTTGGTGCCCACCACGACCTTGACCGCGTCGAGCTGCCCGGCCAGCACCTCCGCCACGAAGGCCGCAGGGCTGCGTGCGGCCAGCTCCCGGGTGAAGGGCAGGACCACGACCACGTCCGTCCCGGCGGCGGCCAGGGCGTCGATCCGGTCGTCGAGGGTCTGTAGCCGGGGCGGCACCGCGTCCGGGCGCAGCAACGCCGCGGGATGCGGGTCGAAGGTCACCGCCACGGAGCGGGCATCGAGTTCCGACGCCAGGGTCACGGTGCGACGCAACAGCACCTGATGGCCTCGGTGGACGCCGTCGAAGTTGCCGATGGTCACCACCGACGGCGCGTGCTCCAAGGCCGCGAGCTCAGAGACCACCACGGTCATAGGAGCTCCTCCGGCCGGGTCCACACCAACTCCGAGTGGGTCGCGCCCCGGTCCTGGTGGTGGCGCGCGATGGCCAGCAGCTGCGCGGGGCGTGCCCCGTCCGCCGGCCGCACCAGCGCCACGGGCTGCTCGTGGGGCAGCGTAGGTCCTGCCCCGCCCTGGGTGATGCGTCGTGCCACCTCGTCGTCGTCTACCTCGACGACCTCCAGGGTGCGGGTGACGGCCGTGAGCACGTCCATGCTGGCCGCCTCCACGGCAGCGGCACCGCCCTCGTCGACCGACGGGAGCGACACCGCCTCGTCGAGGGTGAAGGGGCCGTTGGCGACCCGTCGCAGCGATGCCAGGCTGCCGCCCACCCCCAGTGCCACACCGACATCGTGGGCGATCGTGCGCACGTAGGTCCCGGCGGAGCAGGTCAGCAGCACCGACACCTCGGTCACCGGCCCCGGTACGAACCCGTCCATGACCAGGGAGCCCACGTGCACCTGCCGGGGCTCGCGCTCGATGGTCTCACCCCGGCGCGCGCGGGTGTGGAGTCGCTCACCGTCGACCTTGACCGCGGAGACCATCGGGGGCACCTGCGCGAAGCTGCCCTGGAAGGCCGTCAACGCCTCGCACACGGTGTGCTCGTCGAGGTGGCTGGCGTCGACGGTGTCGAGCACCACCCCCTCGGCGTCCTGGGTGTCGGTCGCGACACCCAACTGGATCCGGGCGGCGTAGGTCTTGGTGCCGGCCTGCAGGAAGCGCACCAGTTTGGTGGCCCGCCCCAGGCACAGCACCAGGACACCGGTGGCCGGCGGGTCGAGGGTGCCCGTGTGACCGACCCGGGTGTGGCCGACGGCGCGACGGACCCGCGCGACCACGTCGTGGGAGGTGGGGCCGGCCGGCTTGTCCACCACGAGTACCGCGTCGTGCACCGGTCCGCGTGGGCGGGGGCGACGTCCCATGACCGCTCAGCCCTCCTGCTGCAGCAGGGTGACGACCCGGGCCGTGATGTCCTCCGGGCTGCCGTCGAGGGTGAACCCCGCCGCCAGCCGGTGGCCCCCACCACCGAGCGCCGCTGCGACCCGCCCGACGTCCGTGGTGCCACGGGAGCGCAGCGAACCCTTCCAAGGACCCTCACGGGTCGGCCGCAGTGCCAGGGCCACCTCAGCGGTGTCGGCGGAGCGCAGCAGGTCGACGAGTCCGTCCAGAGACGCGTCGTGGCACCGCGTCAGCTCCTCGAGCGTCACGTGGGCGTGCACCAAGCCGACCTCTGGGACCAGCCGCAACCGGGCGAGCCCGTGGCCGAGCAGCGCCAACTCGTGGGCGGTGCGGGTCGCGTAGAGAGCCTGGTGCCACCACGGGTGGTCGATCCCGGCGGCGAGTAGACGCCCCGCGAGCTCGTGGGCGCTCTGGTCCGTGGCCTGGAACCCGAAACGGCCCGTGTCGGTGACCAGACCGACGTACAGGCAGGTGGCGAGGTCGCGGGTGAGCGGCAGGCCGAGGGCGGCGAGCACACGGTCGACGAGCTGCACGGTTGCCGCGGCCTCGGGCGCGACCAGCCGCAGCGCACCGAAGGGCTCGTTGCGGGCGTGGTGGTCCAGGACGATCGTCTCCACTCCGGCATCGAGGTAGGCGGTGACCGCCCCCAACCGGCCGGCACTGGCGGCGTCGACGGTGACCAGCAGTGCGACCGCCTCGGCGGGGGGCAGGGCAGGCACCGCCACGAGGTCATCGGCTCCCGGCAGACGGTCCAGGGGCACGGGCAGGGCGAGCGGCTCCTCGCCGATCGTCGGCACCGTCCGGGCGCCTGCAGCACGCAGGGCCAGGTGCAGGGCCAGCACGGAACCGAGGGCGTCGCCGTCGGGTGCGACGTGCCCCGCGATCACGATGTGTTCGCCCGCCTCGCAGGCGGTCCGCAGCCGGTCGACGACCCGCTGCTCGGTGGACGCCTCCAAGGCCGCCGCCCACCCCGGGGTGCGGGTGGCGACAGCTGTGGAACCAGCGTGGTCGGGAACGTTGCGCTCGGTGCTGCTCACCGCTCGACACCCGCGTCGCCGCCATCGACGTCGTCCTCGATCCCGCCGGTGCCCGGAGGGACCTCGCCACGGTGTTCGATACCACGCAGCAGCTCATCGACCCGAGCGGCCTGCTCGGTGACGGGGTCGGCGACGAACCGCAACTCCGGCGTGATCCTGAGCCCGACCCGGCGCGCGACGGGGCCGCGCAGCCGACCCGCGACCGCCGACAGCGCCTCCGCGACCTCGCCCGCGGTGGCGATGTGGTCGCCACCGCTGCGCCGTGGATCCCGACTGAGCACGCTCGGGTCCAGGGTCGAGTAGTACACCGTGGCCACGTCGTGATCGGGGGTGACATCGGCCTCGGTGATGGTCACGAAGGTCAGCCGGGGGTCGGCGATGTCGGTCTGCAGCAGGTCGCCCACCGCAGCCCTGACCTGTTCGTCGACGCGGTGATTGCGCTTGCGTGCCATCACGGGGCTCCTTGTCGTCGACGCACCCGCGCGAGAGCGGTGCGCTGCTGTGCGGGCCGACCTCAGCCGGGTGGCGTGGCAGGGAGTGCGTGTTCCCCGAGGTCACCATCGAGGTGGTCCGCCAGGTCGGTGATCGCGAGTACCTCGATGCGTGGGTCCCGCTCGAGGATCGCGGTGATGCGATCGAGCAATCGGTCCACCCCGGTCGAGGTGGAGGCGGCGACGGCGACGCCCAGTATCGACCGCTGCCAGCGGTCCTGCCCGCCGACCTCGGCGACGGAGGCACCGAGGTGCTCGGTGAGACCGGCCTGTGCCCGCTTGAGCAGGGCACGCTTGCCCTTGAGGCTGTCCACACCGGGCAGGTACAGGTCCACCCGGGCGATGCCGAAGTGGACCCGTCCCCGGGTCTGGTCGTCGCTCACCAACCGCTGCTCCGTTGGCTCAGACCCGCTCGACCTCCACGGTCTCGTAGGCCTCGAGGATGTCGCCCTCCTTCACGTCCTGGAACTTGGCGAGGCCGATACCGCACTCGAAGCCCTCACGGACCTCCTTGACGTCGTCCTTGAAGCGACGCAGCGAGGTCATGGTGTCCTCGGCGATCACGACACCATCGCGGATGACGCGGACCCCGGCGTCGCGCCGGACCTCGTTCTTGACGACCATGCACCCGAACACGAACCCCTTCGGGGTCTTGAAGACCTCGCGGACCTCGGCCTCGCCGACGATCTCCTCGCGGAACTCCGGGGCGAGCAGTCCCTTGACGGCCCGCTCGATGTCCTCGATGGCCTCGTAGATGATGCGGTAGGTGCGCACGTCCACACCGGAGCGGTCGATCTCCTCCCGGGCGTTGGCGCCGGGACGCACGTTGAAGGCCACGATGATGGCGTCGGAGGCCTCAGCGAGCCGCACGTCGCCCTGGGTGATGGCGCCGACCCCCTTGGAGATCGTGCGGATCTGGACCTCCGCGAGCTCCAGCTTGCGCAGGGACTCGTCGAGCGCCTCGGCGGAACCGGAGACGTCGGCCTTGATGATGACGTTGAGCGTCGGCTTGCCGCCGGCCTGCACCGCGGAGGTGAACTCCTCGAGCGTGGTCGGGCGGCGCTCAGCGAGCTCGCGCCGACGTTCGCGGGCCGAGCGGCGCTCGGCCACGTCGCGGGCGAACCGCTCAGCGTCGACCACCCGGAACTCGTCACCGGCCTCGGGGACCTCGTTCAGACCGAGGACCTGGACGGGCCGCGAGGGCTCCGCCTCAGCGACCTGCTGGCCGTTCTCGTCGAACATGGCGCGGATCTTGCCGTCAGCGGTACCGGCGACCAGGATGTCGCCGCGCTTGAGCGTGCCGGCCTGCACCAGGATGGTGGCCACGGGGCCGCGACCCCGGTCGAGGTTGGCCTCCACCACGCGGCCCCGGGCGGGCTTGTCGGGGTTGGCCTGCAGCTCCAGCAGATCGGCCTGGAGCAGCACCACCTCGAGGAGGTCGTCGAGCCCGCGCTTGTGCAGGGCGGAGACCTCCACCATCGGCACGTCGCCACCGAACTCCTCGGCGACGAGGTCGTGCTCGGTCAGCTGGGCCTTGACCCGGTTGGGGTCGGCACCCTCGACGTCGATCTTGTTGACCGCGACCACCACGGGGACCTCAGCTGCCTTGGCGTGGGCGATGGCCTCACGGGTCTGGGGCATGACCCCGTCGTCGGCGGCGACCACCAGGATCGCCACGTCGGTGACCTGTGCACCGCGGGCACGCATGGCGGTGAACGCCTCGTGACCCGGGGTGTCGATGAAGGTGATCTTCCGGCCGTCCTTGGTGACCTGATAGGCACCGATGTGCTGGGTGATGCCGCCGGCCTCGCCGGAGACCACGTCGGTCACCCGGATCGCGTCGAGCAGCTTGGTCTTGCCGTGGTCGACATGGCCCATCACGGTGATGACCGGCGCGCGGTCGGAGAGGGTCTCCGGGTCCTCGGGAGCCTCGATACCGAACTCGAGCTCCTCCTCGGACATGAAGTAGACCTCCACGCCGAGGTCGGCGCAGATGATCTCCACGGTGTCGTCCGGCAGCGTCTGCTGGACCGTGGCCATCTCACCCATCTCGAACAGCTTCTTGACCAGCGCCGCACCCGTCACACCCAGCCGGTCGGCGAGCTCACCGACGGTCACACCGGAGACGACCTCGACACGGTCGATGGTGATCTGTTCCTCCAGCGGCACATCGCGCCGCATGGGGCCACGCTGCAGCTCCTGCTCCGCCGGACTCTGGCGCTCGCGCTTCTTCTTGCGCCGGGTCTTGCCGCTGCCGGGTCCGCCTGTGCCGCCGGGGCCACCACCACCGGGCGCACCACGACCGCCACCGGGACCACCGGGGCCACCGCCGCCGGGGCCGCTGCGACCGACGGGCTGGCGGTACGGCGAGGAGCCGGGTCCGCGCCCGCCACCGGGACCGCCGCCGGGAGCACCACGACCCTGTCCGGGGCCGCCGGGGCCACCACGGCCCTGTCCGGGACCGCCACGACCACTGGGACCGCCACCGGGCGCGCCGCCCGGTCCGCCACGGCCGCCAGCCGGCGCACCGGGCTGGGGCTGCGGACGAGGGGGTGCCTTGCGCAGCGGCGGTGGGATCGAGCGCTTGCCCGACCCCTCCTGCGGCAACACCTGATCACTGCGACGCTGGACCTCCGGAGACTCACCGGTCGCGGTCGGCGGCGCCTGTGGGGTGCGCTGCGAGGGCGGCCTGAGCGGCGCTTCTCCCGGCTTGAGGCGCGGTGGTGGCGCTCCGGGCATGCGCTTGGACCCGGCGCTGTCTCCTTCGCCCGTCGCGGGCGGCGGGGTCTGCGAGGGCGGCGTCTGTCCGGCGGCCGGTGGTGTCGCACCTGCGGCCGGCGGTGTCGCCTCGGCGGCGGGCTCCGGCTCACCGGCGGTCGGCGAGGGGTCGCTCTGCGCGGCGTCGGGCGCGTCGCCAGCGACAGCGGGCTCGGGAGCAGGAGACGGCGCCGGCTGCTGGTCGCGCAGATGGGGTGGCAGGACCTTGGCGGCCTTCTTGCGCTCCGGCGGGGCGGCGGCCTGCATCGAGCGGTACCGCTCGAGCTCCTCCTGCTCCCGCTGGCGCTTGGCCTCCTGCTCGGCCTTCCGCTCAGCGTCGGTCTTGCCGAGCGACTCCCGGAAACGGGACGCGTCGGCCCCGTCGACGGAGGAGGAGTGGCTCTTGGCATCGACGCCGAGATCGGACAGGCGACGCAGGACCTCCTTGTTGTGGAGGCCGGTCTCCTTGGCAAGTTCGTAGACGCGGACCTTGTTGCTCACGCGTTCTCGCTCCTCACGGTGCTTCCGGGCACCTGATGGTGCACCACGTTCGCCTCGAGTTGGTCGAGCGCGGCGGTCGTTTCGTCAGCCCCGGCGCCGCGAAGGGCGCGTCGCAGCGGGGCGTTGCCACGGCGTCGTGCCGCAGCGATGCAGTCTCGGTCGGGGCAGAGGTACGCCCCCCGGCCGGGGAGCCGTGCGTCGGGGTCAACGTGCACCCCGTCCGGGGTGCGGGCGATGCGCTGCAGGGCGCGCTTGGGGCGCGCTCGGCGGCAACCGACGCAGGTCCTCACCGGCGCTCGAGGCGCGGTGCGTGTCAATGGTACGCCCTCCTGGCCGTCGGTGAACGTCATGTGCCACCGCACGCCCGGCCGCGCAGTTGCGCAGGCCCGACCATCCGGTCGTGGTTCAGCTCGACGACGGTCCCTGCTGCTGCTCCTCGGCCACCTCGACGACCTCGGTCGGCTCTCTGACGACGCGGTCTGTAGCGGCCCCCACCGGCAGATCGGTGGGCGTCGCGTGAGGCTCGGCGCTGAGCACATCGTCCTCCTCGTCCTCGAGGGCAGAACGCCGGACCGCCTCCGCCGACTCGTAGGCGGCCTCGATCGCCTTGGCGCCCTCGTCGGACAACGGGTTGCCGTACTCGTCGATCAGGCCCGCTTCGAAGGCCTCCTGGAAGGCGCGCTGCTCCTCGGCGAACTGGGTCTCGGACTTGATGTCGATACGCCAACCCGTCAACCGTGCGGCCAGCCGCGCGTTCTGCCCCTCGCGGCCGATGGCCAGGGAGAGCTGGTAGTCGGGCACCACCACCAGCGCCGTGCCGTCCTCAGGATAGAGGTAGACGTTGGAGACCTTGGCCGGTGACAGCGCGTTGCCGACGAGCTGCTCGGGCTCATCCGCCCAGCGCACGATGTCGATGCGCTCGAGCTCCTCAGAGTGCAGCTCCTTCTGGACCCCCCGTGCGCGCTGACCGCCCGGCCCCACGCACGCGCCGACCGGGTCGACGTCGCGTTGGTTGCTCATGACCGCGACCTTGGTCCGGTGACCGGCCTCGCGGGCGATGCCCTTGATCTCCACGATGCCCTCCTCGATCTCGGGCACCTCGAGGGCGAACAGACCGACCACCAGCGCCGGGTGGGTGCGGGAGGCCACGATCTGCGCACCCCGCAGCTGCTTGCGGACCTCGATGACGACCGCCCGGGTGTGGGCCCCGTGCTCGAGGCGCTCGTTGGGGATCTGCTCCTGGTAGGGCAGCAGGGCCTCGGTACGCCCGAGCTCGATCAGGGTGGCGTTGCCCTGCTGGGAGATCTGTCCGGAGATGATGTCGCCCTCGCGGCCGACGAACTCACCGTAGGTGGCTTCCCGCTCCGCTTCGCGCAGTCGCTGCAGCAGGACCTGCTTGGCGGTCTGGGCGACGATGCGCCCGAAGTCCTTGGGCTCCTCGCGCCACTCGGAGACGATGTTGCCGTCGTCGTCGAGTTCCTGGGCGAACAGGCTGACCTCACCGGAGGTGCGGTCGACGGTCACCCGCGCCTCATCACCGGTGGCGTTCGGGGACCGCTTGTAGGCGGACGCCATGGCGGTCTCGAAGGCCTCGACCACGGTGAGGAAGTCGATGCCCTTCTCACGCTCGATCTGGCGCAGGGCGTCGATGTCGATCTTCACGTGTCGGCCTCCTGGTCGGTCACCACGGCAGAACGACGTGGCCACGCTCGATGTCGCTGAGCGCGAGGTCACGGTCGCCGTCGTCGGTGCTGAGGGTCAGCGTGGTCTCGCTCACCGCGGTGAGCTCCCCGGTCACCTCGCCGGCGCCCTCCGTGAGCGCGATGCGCACCCGTCGGCCCCGGTTGCGCGCGAAATCGCGTGGGCGGGTCAGCGGCCGGTCTGCGCCCGGTGAGGTCACCTCGAGGGTGTAGCCGCCAGCGATCGGATCGTGGGCGTCGAGGGCTTCCTCGAGGGCGCGCGACAGCAGCGCCACCTCGTCGATGTCCACGCTTGCCTCGGCATCGAGGTCGGCGACATCGACGGTGAGTCGCACCATCCGGCTCCCGCGCTGGCCCTTGACCTTGAGGTCGAGGACCTCGAGCCCGAGGTCGTCGGCGATCGGGACGACGAGCTCCTCCACGGCGCGTGGGAGGTCATCATCGGACGGGCGTGCCACGTCGGACCTCCTTGGGGTGGGGGTGGGTTCGGGGAAGGGCGTGAGGTGCTCCACATGTCAGCGGCCGGCCCCTCGGGGCCGGCCACCGCAGCGTCGTTGTCAGGCTGTCGAGCACGTCGGACACGCTCGGTACGCGTCGTCGTATCGGGTGGGCGTGGCGGTGGTCCACGATCGGCGCGTGCGGACCACGGGTGGTCGCAGCTCGCCCCGAACGTGACACAGCGGGCCAGCGGCCCGCCGTGTCGTTCGAACCCCGACGGTAGCACGGGCACCGTTGCAGCGCGATGCGGTGCGCGCTCTCAGGCGACGACCGGTGAGCCCTCGCCACGCTCGCTGCGGATCTCCTCTGCCATCTCCGAGGCGAAGTGCACCAGCGCCTCGACGATGTCCTCCTCGCGGACGGTGGCGATCTTCTCACCCTTCTTGATGATGTCGCCCTTGCCGTTGCCCGCCGCAACACCCAGATCGGCCTCGCGGGCCTCACCGGGACCGTTGACCACACAGCCCATCACCGCGACCCGCAGTGGGGCCTCGATGCCTTCGAGCCCCTTCTGCACGTCCTCGGCCAGGGTCCACACGTCCACCTGGGCCCGCCCGCAGGAGGGGCAGGACACCACGTCGAGCCCGCGCTGGCGCAGGTGCAGGGACTCCAGGATCGCGATGCCGGCCTTGACCTCCTCGACCGGGTCGGCGGACAGCGACACCCGGATCGTGTCGCCGATGCCCTCGGCGAGCAGTGCGCCGATGCCCACGGAGGACTTGATCGAGCCGGTCTTGAGCGGTCCGGCCTCGGTGACACCGAGGTGGAGGGGGTAGTCCGTGCGCTCCGAGAGCAGCCGGTAGGTCTGGATCATGGTCCACGGGTCGGAGTGCTTGACCGACACCTTGGTGTCGTGGAAGCCGACGTCCTCGAGCAGACGGATCTCGCGCAGCGCCGATTCGACCATGGCCTGGGGCGTGGGTCCGCCGAACTCCTCGAGGATGGTGTCCTCCAGCGAGCCGCCGTTGACCCCGATGCGGATCGCCACGCCGGCCTGGTCGGCCATGCGCCCGAGGAGAGCGACCTTGTCGTGCTTCTTGATGTTGCCCGGGTTGATCCGCACCCCGGCACAGCCCGCCTCGATCGCCATCACCGCGTACTTCCACTGGAAGTGGATATCGGCGATGACCGGGATGCGGGCGTGCTCGGCGATGTAGGCCAGTGCCTCCGCGTCCTCGCGCCGCGGGACGGCGACCCGGACGATGTCCGCACCGGCGGCCTGGGCCGCGGCGATGGCCTGCAGGGTCAGGTCGGCCTCGTGCGTCGGGGTGACCGTCATGGTCTGCACGCTGATCGGCGCGTCGCCACCGACCTCCAGGGGCCCGAGCCGGATCTTGCGGGTGGGCTTGCGGGGCGGTGGCGGCAGATCGACGTTGGCGACCGGCGCCGGGTTGGGCGCCATGGGCAGGTGGTCGGGCAGGGTGCTCACGCTGCAGTCCTCGCGGTCACGTGGGGTGCTCGCCGCCTGGCCGGGTCCGGCGGTCGAAGGGGTGCGTCTCGCGGTGCGACCCGGTGTCCATGTCCATCTGCCTGGGGTTCGGACTCGAGGCTACCTCCGGCCGGCTGCCGATGGCCGGGGCGGGGGCCGGAGCCGGGCACCACGGCAGGCCACCACCAC
>LKMJ01002312.1_pt1 | contig 17427 bp, 33 predicted proteins | sample 643391 | NCBI WGS metagenome assembly LKMJ01 (sample SAMN04112250, study PRJNA286221) | soda lake metagenome | biome: soda lake; feature: Kulunda Steppe; material: water; isolation source: sample PL-Br10 brine of Picturesque Lake | place: Russia: Kulunda steppe | collected 2010-07
CCCCCCCTGCCACAACATCACAGGCCCCCTCCGTCCTCTGCAGCCTGCCATGCTGGCCCAGCCCCTCCCGCCCACCATGTCCAGCCCAGCCTTTGCCTCCACCTACCATGGCCTTGTCGGTGAACTGCATGGCCAGCTGCTGCATGCGAGTGGCATCCATGTTCTGCATCACGATGGTGCGCGTGGGCTGGTCCCAGCTGCCCTGCAGCTCGCTGTCGATCATCATCTTGCTCACAATACTGCAGGGGCGAAGCAGAGGGGGCGGCAGCAGGAGTCAGGGGGCCATGCGTGCGAGGAGCGGCAGGCACACAGCCTGCACAACATGGCCTGACCTGTGCAGCAGCGAGGCTCGCCCTAACAAGCATGGCAAGGCAGCCCGCCTCAAGGCAAGCTTCCCTCCCTTCAAGAGGGCTCTCCATGACCAGGCAGTCCCTCTTGAGCATCCTGTCAGGCCCGATGCCGCACTGCAATCTGCAGACACCGGGATCACCTCATGGGACCCAAGAGTGACACACAGGCACGCACGCACGGGCTGCCCACCATGCGCACCACTTGCGCAACGCGCAGCCTGAGCTCAGGAAACCCTGGGACAAAGACGAGGCTCACCCCCAAAGGTCCTCTGCATTCGCATCCGCTGCACCCCTCTCTTGTGAAGCGGCACACCCGTCCAGCACTCACTCCAACCCCTCACACACTGCGAGCCCCTCGCCTCAGGCACCCCTGCCTAGCCAGGCCCCATTCCCACCCACCTGTACACCTTCTTCTCTGGCAAGTCAAACATTGCGCACAGCTGGTCCAGAGAGAGACTGTTGTACTGGCTGCTGAAACTGAACAGGTAGGTGCGCAGCGCCTCGGCCTGCAGCTTGCTGCGGACCATCCCAAGCAGCTCCTCCTGCGCGGGGACGAAGTGGAGGGAGGTGGTTGAGGGAGGGGGATCCAGAGGAGCGCGTGTGGGGGTGAGCCTCATGCACACACGCACACGCACGCACACGCACGCAAATGCACAACCGTGCACACACACCCCTCGCGGTCCCAAGCGCCAGGCGTGCAGCCCTTAGCACAGCAATCTAATCACCGTTGTGTGCAGCAGGCGCTGGCGAGGCACACGGCATATGCGGCATGCTGTGCCTGCCCCTCTGAGCTGCGCGGCGAACCAGCTGCGGGGTGTGTGATGGCCGTGGTGGCTGAAATCGCGGCGCAGAGGGTCTTGCGTCCGCTCTGAGTGCATCAGAGGGCCACCATACCTCCCACTTCCAACGGATGAGAGGTAACGACGGCATTCGTCTCCTACGTCCTGGCCTGCAGCAAGGGAGTATGGTCTGACTCCAAACAGGTGCAACCTCACCTGTTTGCCCGTGTACCTGTGCGCCTGTATTCCGGTTATGCCCGTATACCTGTACGCCCGAATACCTGTGCGCCCGTATACCTGTATGGCCGTATACCTGTATGCCTGTATACCTGTAAACCTGTGCACCTGTTTACCTGTGAACCTGTATGCCCGTACACCTGTCTACCTGTGCACCTGTCTACCTGTGCACCTGTCTACCTGTCTACCTGTGCACCTGTATGCCCGTACACCTGTCTACCTGTGCACCAGTATGCCCGTACACCTGTACCCATGTATGCCTGGCCTGACGCCCCTTGTTCCCCTCCCCCCAGCTCACATGGCGGGTGTGCCGGGCGTTCACCCCCCCGACCAACCTCACACTTGGCCGCACGTGCCGCCCACCTGGTGTGGGCACACCTCCCAGCAAGGAGGACTGCACATTCCGCGGCCTTGATCCCCTAAGGACACCGGATGAGCGCCCCCTGCTGCCGCTCACCAGGGGCCTGCCTCTGCCTGCTCCCACTCATGCTTGAGTGAAGTACACCCACGGCCACACCCTTTGACTTACACCCGTAGCCCCTTTGATGTACACCCGTAGCCCCACTCGCATGGAGGCACGAGCGGAGCCCTCACACCTTCTGGGGCACAAGGTTCCACACGCTGAGCGCAGACACGTATTCGTGGGCCTTGCGCCAGTCCCCACGCATCAGCGCGCGCGTCGCGGCCATGACGTGGTCGCGCACGTTCTCGGGTGGCCCTACAAACACCTGCGCGCGCGTGGACGGCGCAGGCCAACAGAGGTGAAGTCGCAGCGGCTGTGTCTGTGCGCGTGTGTGCATCACGCGCGTGCACACGTGCGCTACTGCAGTGCTGACATATGCCCACACGCCTGCGCTTGTGCGCATGCAAAGCAGCGCAAGCACGCACTTCCTGCATGCGTCTAGGTGTGCACCTTGGCGTCCCCGCCACCTTCCTGGTCTCATGCGCGCAGGGTTGCTGTAGACAGGGCAGCGTACACGCACATTTAGTCGCCATTTTGTGTGCTAATTTCCCAGCTAATTTCCCGAAATTGGTACAATACATTTTGGGGTGCTTCCTTCCCCGCAAGCAATACGCGCGCAAGCGTGCGTGCGCGCACCCATGGCTGCGCATGCGCAGCCCCAAACCATCTGTCTCTTGCCCCAATCCCCTAATCCCCCCCTCGCACACCTGGCGGTTCTGTGTGTCCAGGATGCGGTGGAAGCTCTTCGAGATGATGCGCTTCTTGGGATTGAGCGGGTTAGCCGCCATCGAGGGCACCTCTAGCAGCATGGCGCAAATGAGGCACACGCTCTCCAGCATCTCCAGGCTGCAGGGGTGGCGTGCGTGCACAGGGTCAGCCTAACACGTCAGCCAGCCCCGCGGCTGCTGCAGTCGCGTGAACTCTGCATTGCTCACGCTCCACTCCATCCTGCGCGCATCTGCTGACCCTAACATGAGCACGGCGCTGAGGCCAGTTCCCTACCGCGCAGGCCTGTTCCCTACTGCGGAGGCCTGTTCCTTACTGTAGAAGCCTGACAGAGGCCTGTCCCCTACTGCAGAGGCCTGACAGAGGCCTGCTCCCTACCGCTGACCATGCGGCCCTCTTCAGGCAGGCACGCACCTGATGTGCATGTGGAAGGGCATTTGCCGCCGCTTCTCGGCCAGCTCCTGGTCAGGCGTCTTCTCCTGGTACTTGCTCATCTGCATGCCTGCAGACCGAGGGGGGTTAGGGGGGGAGAAGGATGGAGAGGCAGGGTGTGTCAGGGCAGCCAAGGGTATATGTGCATGTTTGTGCAGGTGCATGTGCGCGCACATGTGCACATGCACCTCATTTACAAACCTTGGGTCAAGGCAGACAATGCGCGGCTGCCAAGCTACATACTGAGGGAGCGATGACAGACTGAGCACCTTCAGCCTGAGACCCACCCTGAGAGGGTGCTGGGTTGAAGGGTGGCATGCTGAGGCACGCACACCCACCCACACACATACCCGCACACGTGCCCTCACCTTGGGCCAGCAGCTCCTTGATGTGGTTGGAGCCATACAGCTCGTTGAGGCAGGAGTGCGCCTCGGAGATGAGGCCGTTGCGGAAGGCAGCCAGGCCCAGCTGCGCGAGCGCCCTGTTGTACAGGATCTGCGTGCTGATGTCCATGTGCTGGATGGACTCCTGTGGGGCAGCGCGCAGCAGCAGGCCACAGCCGCGCAGGGCTGGTGAGTAGGAGCGCGTGTGCACACGTGCGCTGCGTACCTCTGCTCCCGCACGTGCATATGTGTGTGTGTGTGTACGTGTGCGTGCGACACTCATGTGCATATGAGCGCGTCCCTTCCTGCAGATCAAGCAATACAAAGGAGCGGTGCAAGCCCTGCCATGACAGGGCACCGATCCCAAACGGAGAGAACATACCTGTGCAGACTCCTGCGCAGACTTCTCGTGCAAGCGGCGACAGCCAGCCGTGCACGCAAACACACACACACACACCACTGACGTACACCCAAGCAGGCAGGCACGCATGCGCCTGCGCACAAGCGTGCCTCACATCAGCGTGCGCCGCCGCCCCAGCGGCATGGGCAGGCGCCAGCGCACCTGCAGGTGGCTCATCAGCAGCAGGTCCCGGGCGCCGTAGAAGTCGGCGTGGATGGCCTTGTGGTAGATGGAGCACAGCATGGCGCGTGCCTTGGTACGCTCATCGCCATGCTTGAAGATGATAGTGACCAGGGAGCGCATGACGGAGTGTGAGTCCTCGCCCATCACGTAATCTGAGGGCACCTGCACACACAAACGGCAGCGAGTGCGTGTTGTGTGTGTGTGTGTGAGCATGTGCGCGAATGTGTGAGTGTGTGCGCGTGGGGCCTCAGGCAGGCGCCGGAGAAACACTGTTGGCAGAGGAGGCTGCTGAAGGCCCGCAATGGCGTGCCCATCCCTCAGCAGGCTCGCCAGTTGTCTGCTAGGCACAGCGGGCGCTGACTGAGGAGGCGGCACCTGCCTGAGACCTACTAAAACTGACGCTTGTGCGCCGCAACATCCCATGCCACACCTACCTTCACCTCCACCACCTCATCCGGCTCCTCCGCGGTCTCATCCACCTCTGTGCTGGTGGCTGCAGCGGCCGCCGCCTCCTGCTGCTGCAGCACCGTCAACTTCCGCATCGCGTTGTACACGGCTTGCGTCTTGAAGTAGAAGTGCTCCACCAGGCGCAGCGTGACCTACACACAGCATGACCATGGGCAGCGTGACCTACACATAGCGTGACCATGCGCAGCGTGACCTACACATAGCATGACCATGCGCAGCGTGACCTACACACAGCGTGACCATGCGCAGCGTGACCTACACACAGGGTGATCTACACATAGCGTGACCATGCTCAGCGTGACCTACACATAGCGTGACCATGCGCAGCGTGACGTGCACACACGGGACGGTGGGACAGCAGGCACGCAGTGAGTGGGAGCATGCAGGTGTGCGCCACCGATGGCGCTTGCTCGCGAGACCCGTGCCCATGCACAGTGCATGGGGTATTGTTGCTCACAGACGTGGCGCGCTCCCGGCGTTGTCTTGGCACCTGTTCGAGACTGTGTTCCTGTGTACCAAAAACCTCCTCTGATTGTAATGAGGTGGAGGAGGCCTTGAGGTACGCGATGGCAGCGGGAACATACAGCGCGCGCTGAGCAAAGGTGCAGCCAGAGGATGCCCACCTTGGCCAGGTTGCGCATGTCGCCATTGCGCTCCAGGTAGTCGGACACCTTCTGGGCCAGGGCCAGCAGCACGGGCTCGTCCTTCAGCCGGGTCATGTACTCGTGGGTGTGGGGGTCAATGACCTGCGCGCGCGCGTGGGTCGCAAGAAGGGCCGGATGAACGGGCGCAGCCATGCGTCCTTAGGGCCCCAGCCAGGGCATTGGTTGGGGTGTGCAGGAGACAGAGCAGGTTTGCATGTGCTTTATCTTCTGGACATGTCAAGATTGGAATGAGTTGAGAAGATGAGCATCAGCCCAGCATTAGCACCCGCGCAAGGATGACACCACGAATACCGAGAATGTTCCAAACTTTCAGCCTAGCAGTCGCATCTATTGACTGATGGCTCGATCTACAAACTCTGCTGTTAAGTCTGTAGGAGACAGGGAGGCTGATTGCGCGTAGCACATGCTTTGGGTCAAGGGGCCAGAGGCCCCGCTTGCTGCACTGCTGCCACACCTGGGCAGGGCACTGCTCATGGTGTCCCCTCTGTGGCGGGCCGTGCAGGCACCCCCCAGAAACTGAGTGTGCCTCGTGGCATGCTCCTGGCTACCATGAGATCGCCAACCAACAGACCCACATTTGTCAGTGGCAGCCCTGCTGCTGCTGCTGCTGCAGGCCTTCCTTCCTGCAAGCAAAGCCTTCCTAGCATACATAGCTCGCAGAAAGCTGCCCCAAACAACCCCCCCCCCCTTCCTCTTACCCCTCCCCCCATGCGCACAGGCCTCACCACCCCGCTCGCCTTCCCCACTCCACCCCCACTCCCACCTGCAGGCTCTTGAACATTTCATCATCCAGGCGCTCCACAAACGCCACCAGGTTGCCCCAGACCTTGTACTCAGAGCCATCTTGAGGTTCAGGTGTGCGCTCCTCCGACATGTCTAGCGTCTCGTCCACCTGCGCGAGCGGCACGCAAAGGGAAAAAGGATGGGCGGGCACAGACCGTGTGGCTGTGGGACAAAAACAGTGGGCATTGCGCTGCTGCGCTTCACTTATCTGGTGCTGTCCAAGGCCGTTGATTCAAAAGGTGGCTTTGTAGGGTTCGAGGCACAGTCAGTCTAGCACTGTCCTGTCCATAACATGCATGTACAGAGGCACCACCGATACTGGACGGGTGGACAGGAAGCCCCTCACCTCCGCATTTCATGGCGCCCCTCAAGCACCCGTTGTTGACCAGCATGGCGGCCATGCTGGCAGTCAACCCTAGTCCCGTGACCCCAAGCACCCTTTTGCTCACACACCTTGATGTGCGGGTTCTCCTGCAGGATCTTCATCATCTCGAGCAGGTTGATCACGCACTTCTTCCACACGCTGGTCTTGAGGTGCGAGTTGAGGGAGGGGTTGGAGTCAAACAGGCTGCTGACCATTTGGCCCAGCACCTCAAAGCGCTGAGCGGGGCCCTTGGACACGGTGACCAGGTACTGCAGCATCTCCAGCTGCAGACAAGGAGAGGGGGGAGCTCACAGCTAGGTGCTTCAGCGTGTGGTTCCCTGCCACCACTAACGCATTAATGAGCACAACCGGATCTACGGGCCCGGAAGCCAGGCACCGCAAGCATACAGGCTGGTAAGAGAGGGAGGGGTCCCACATTGCAGGCAGGGGGGTGAGTGCAGGGGCCCACGCGCATCAGTGAGTGGGGTGTGTGTGTCGTGGGGGTTGTGAGAGAGCTGCTGCTGCAAGCGCAATGTGCTGCATGCGGAGCTCGGCACAAGCAAGGGAAGAGCAGGTGCTGCGTGCGTATGCCCAACACATTCATGCTCTGAAGTGCTCACATATGCACAAGATCTTGCACACACATAGTCACACAGGCCCACGCACCTACCCAGGCACACTGAGGCCAATCTGCAGCGTGCTTCACGCAGGCGCAAGCAAGGGCAGCAAGCAGCCCACATGGGATGCCGCCACACCTGTTCCTGCCTGTCGGTGCCGCGCCTGCCGCGCGTGGACACGATCTCCATCAGCTTCTTGTGCACCATCTCAAAGGTGATCTCCTTGGGGTCCATCGTCATCAGCTTGTCCAACTTCTTGGTCATGGCCTGCGCGGAATGACACAGGTGCACGCATGCCAGGGCAGGTGTGCGCGCTGCCATGGCACACACAGCCAGTTGCCTGCATGGTCAGAGCCCTGGCCTCTTGTGATCCCTATACCCAGGGTAGGTGTGCGCGCTGCCATGGTACACACAGCCAGTTGCCTGCATTGTCAGAGCCCTGGCCTCTAGTGATCCCTATGCCCAGTCGTCACCGAGCCCAGCCTTGCTTGAGTCAGCATCTGCGGCATAAGGAGCGGTGGTGCTTTTGCTGTCCATAGCGGTGGTGATGTACTGGTGCAGGGTTGCCATCCCAGGCTGAGCAGTACCAGCGGGGGTGCACCAGAGCACCTTGGCCGTAGAGCCAGCAGGACGATGCCAGCACGGAAAAAGCCCTGGCTGCACCCCTCCACCCCTTCCCCCCCAATACCACCTCAGCCCACCTGCTTCTTGTCCTCGTCATCCGCCCTGCCCTCCTCCTTGCCCTCCTCCTCTTCCTCCTCCTCCTCGTCTGTGCTCTCCGGGTTCTCCTTATACTTCTCCACCAGCTCTGTGAACAGGGGGATGTGCTTCTTGAGGCGCTGGCGCATCGCGTTCAGCGCCTTGGCATTGGTGCTAGACATCTTCTTCTTGATGTCCTTGTTGGCCATTGTGTCGTTCAGGAAGTCGTCCAGCTCCACCAGCATGCGGATGTAGATGCGCGGCGCCGCCATGCCCTGATACTTTTGGTACTTGTCCAGGCGGCGATTCAGCTCATCGAACAGGGATTGGATGGACAGCCAATCATTGATTTTCATCTTGTTCTGCAGGGCATTAGGGGCCAGAGGCGGGCTCAGTGCCCGAGTGCAGAGGCCACACTGTATGCACAGGAGGGGAGGGATGCGCAATGCTGCTCCAGCACATGCAGTCGTGCACTTGCGTGCGCAGACAAGGGTACAGTTCCATGGCATGAAGAGATGCGTGCTTGGTAGCTCCCACACGCGCCTGTCGGGCTGCTGCTCCAAGCACTGGTAGGTACAAGCATGGGTTAAATTCCTTTCTTGCTATGTGCGTTTACATGCACACACACCCCGTGGCAGACGACCCATGCTTGCACCAGCGCATGCCCTGTGACAGCTGCATGCCTCCTCCCTCCTTCCGCTGGGCTTTACGCACCCTGATGTCCTCACAGCAGGCCCCCAGGTCCACCAAAGATTTGTCCTTGGCGCTCTTTACCACCCTTCTTTCATCATCTGAGTCGGAATCACTGGACCCTGCCAAGAACCTGGAGCGCACAAACATTGCATCACAACATGGGCTGGTGGGGAGGAGAGATTCTCACGCGCACTCCAGCCTGCAGTAACTGAGAGCTGTTGCAAGAACGAGCTGAACTGGAGCATCATAGGCAGGCAGGCAAACCCAGGCGGGCGTGGGGAACGGGTTTGCAGCCGCCCGGGCGAAGCTTGCCCGCAGAGGCACCCAAGCCCGCAGGATATCAGCCTCTCCAAGTAACTCCTTAAATCTCACTTGGATGGCCCCTTTCCATCGTCGTCGCTGCTGGAGTCGTCAGTGCTGGACTCGTCGCTCCCGCTGTCTGAATCCGAGTCGCTGGATCCAGAGCTGCTGGACTCGTCGTCCTCGCTGTGCTCCCTCTTGTCATCATCCTCATCATCAGAGCTGGATGCTGCCCAGAACTTGTTGGACTGTTTTGGGGAGGGGCATGGACAGCAGGTCAGGGAATAGTTGATAGAGCGAGCCAGGGAAGCCCAAGGGCGGCAAGCACTTGCATAGCGCCCATGGGATCCTGTACGTGTGACGCTGGAGGTGTGCAGATAGGACCAGCGTGCTACCTTGCGTTTGCACTCACCATATTTGCTGGGAGGGGCTGCTGCTCCGGCCTCAGGCGATGCCAAGAGCAAAAATACTAAGAAGAGATTTTATTTTTGTCCTTCTAGGCATTTCCGTCCTGTCTTTGTTGCTTGATGATGTTGAACGATGTTACGTGCCACATGTTTTGTTCGGAAGCATCGTATAAAATCGAGTCACCGGCCATGAACATAGCGCAAACGACAAACACCGGTGGCACCTATGACATCCCAGGAATATGTCGAATTGTACAGCTTTTCTTGATAAGTCCACAGTGCCTGATTTATCAATGTATATTTTTATCTAAAAATGTGGTCCTTTTGTCCAGGTCATGAGCTGGCCGAAACCTGGATTGAATGGCTAAAATAAGATAGCTTTTTATGACTAGCTAAACTAGCATTGGTTTGAACCAATTCTATTACTGGTGACATGAACTGGTCACACTGGTTACATGGAGGGAGGCCATTCGTTTTTCCTTCCTTTGCCCCCCTGTGCGGTAAACTCAACGCCAAGGTTGGCGGGCTCAACAAGGTCACCCATGCCCACAAGTCCCTTCTCGAGGTGCATCCTGCCCTCCAGTTGACACGCTGGCGTGAGTGCCAGGCCATTAATGCGGCAAAAAGGCTGCTCACTAATCTGGCTCGCTTTCTAAATGGCATTCTGGGTACGGGCAGGGTGTGCGGAGACAATGGGTAGGCCAGCTATGTGGGGTTGCCTGGGCAGGAGATAGAGTCAGCCAGACCACAACCTCATGTCTAGTGCCTTTTTCTGGCTGGCTTGCCTGTGAAACACATAAGTGATCACTGCACGATGAGCTTGCGCTTCTTGGTTCTTGAAACCAAGAAGCGCACCATACATCAAGAAGGCTGCCAGTGTTATGCATGCAGATTAGTCTCTGAATGCTGGGCATAGATGTGCCCCTGGGGGCTGTGGTGAACGCTTTGCTCTTCACTGGCGGCCGAATAGGTCTGTGGCTTATGTGGCAGTCCTCGAGGCCAACCCAGACGTCCAGGGCCAGTTTGAGCAAGCTATTGTCAAAAAGGAGCAAAGCACACCTTCTTTGCACCCCGTCCCTGCCATCTCGTGACATTATGGACTACTTTTTGGCTGTCAAGACCAAGGAGCGAGCTTGCTCCGTCCGTGATGGATCATCATGTATATGTTTCAAAAACGGCGAGGACCGACTCACCAATTTTGAAACATGTACATGATGATCCTTGAGCAGGAAACCAATCAGCTTAACAACCAGGCTGGCGCATAACCCTAACTTGTAGCTTCCTTTGCCTTTGTGGAGGCCCCGTATCTCTTGCATCCCTCCCCTCAGACCGTCGGCAGCACAAAAGATTTGCTGTTTCACTTCGGACATCATGGACCACTTTTGGGCTGGCGATGACCTGCCACAAACTAAACTAATCAGCGTAGTGACCAGCCTGACGGATACACCCTCACTTCAACTGGTACCATACCTGGATCTGGCAAAAGCCAGGAGCGCACCTCCACAACAGGAAAAGAGGACAATAAAAGCAGGACATTGATTTCGTCTGTCTTGCATTTCACGCACTAGTCCAGCATGTTGAAACTGAGTGAAAATCAGGGAATTGAAAAAGCAGCAGAACCTGCTAGTCCGAGCCGGGGCCAAGGAGCGCTACTGTACAAGCAAGTCACTCTTGGCTAGCTGTGAGGCAGTGGGCAGACCTTGACGTGCGCCAATGGCTGTGCACTTGCATGCTGCTACAGTGGCCGCCAACTGCAACATGCGAGGTCTATCTAAGCCCATGGCGAGCCCGTACAACACGCTGCCAATGAAGGCATCGCCTGCGCCTGTGGTGTCGACAACAGCGCCCTGCAGGCGGAGAGCAAAACCACAGCTTATCAAATGCGCCCAGCAGCATGTGAGGCTGTATTTAAGGGAGAGCAATGCTGTCAATCTCTTTGGGTACATTCGCTTGTAACTTGCAAGGGTATTCCGTTCGCGTACGCGGGCTCCTTGAGCATTGAGGCTCATCCACATGACCTCAAGAGATATGGAGCAGCACAAGCTGTGCCAGCCCAGTGGACATAAGCATTGCTCTGCTGAATCTGCGCGTGCGCGCGCACTCTTGCCTGCCCGCGGGCTTTTCTTGCCAGACACCCTACCATGCGCGCCTCTGGCATGGCATGGCCTCATGTTGGACGCCTTGTGGATGCCAGGACCCAACCTTGCCAACTTGAGTGCGGCAGGTGCAAGGAGCTTCCTGCAGGCACCCACCTCTGGCAGCGCGGAGATGGAGGCCATGGTGACCTTGGCCAGCAGGGCTGCCCCCCCCGCGTCTTGCTGGCCGGCATGCGCATAGCTCTGCGCATTGCTGGCGTCCGCATTCAGCGAGGCGGCCCGGCTGGCGGCCTCAGCGGCCTTGGCGGCCACGGCACCAGGGTCCCGCACACTTGACAGGGTCAGCCACAGGGGGCCCAGCGTGTCAGCAACTGGGCCCGGCCTGTGCGTGTGTGCAATACGCGCAGGGGCATGTATGGCCATTGCAGCTGAGTGCAGCTTGCACATGTGTATGCCTGGGGCGGTTGCGACAGATTGCAGCGGGCCCTCACACTACACAGCCCCTGCCAGACACAACTGATGTGCGGGAGGGGAGGCCATGCTGATGGCGGCGTGCGTATAGAAGTCTCTGGCACCCTCAGCAATGCAAGCAGGCGCCAAGTATTCCCTAAAGGCTCCTTCTTCCCTTTAGAACCTCATACTTGGCTTCGTGTGTGTGTGTGTGTGTGTGTTGTACGTTTCAGGATCCGATCCCTCACACCCAAGCACAACGCACCATCCCAGGCTACACGCAGGCCACACATCTTACATGCGCACACTTATGCGTCTTATCCTGCATCAAACGCCCCTTGAGGGCAGACACAGCGCGGGCTGAGTCAGGGCTTCAGGCACACCTTATCTCCAGGCCAGTTTTACTGACACAGCCCTGCTTGGGCTCCTGCCTCTCCCGTTCAAGCACCAGCTGGCGCTCCAGCTGCCCAAGCACCTCCGCCAGCGGCCGCCCTTCAGCACCTGCCTCACCTGCTTTTGGGTCACCAGAGAAATAGAGACGCAGGACAGAAGCGTTGGATCAATGCGGACGGGAGACTTGTCTGCTGAGGACGCCTTCAAAAATCATGATGCAGCATGAGAATGGCGGCTGGTGCTCAGCAGCAGCACAGCAAAGGTCCTCAGATCAGACTCATTGTTTGCGATGCATAATCAGACTCATTGTTTGCGATGCAAAGTGTGGAGGAACAGGCTGTGGGAATATGCTAAATGGTACACAGATACACAGACAAGCACGCCCGAGCAGGCTCCAGCTGGCGCAGCCCCATGCTTGGCGGCCAAGCGAACCTTGTGAGGTTGATGCTGATGCGTCAGTTCCACGCTCCAAGAGCACAGCCCCCCTCTTGCCAAGAGTGGTGATGATGAACTTGGCTTGAGGCAAGCGATGGGCAGTCGCAATGAGGGCATCAGAGAGATCACTCTCACCAGTCCAGTCCTGCAGCAGCCATGATCCAGCAGCCATGTGTGCAAGCAGTGCTTGCCAAGCACCATGCTTTTTGTGTGCAGACACAGCATGCAAACCTGCACGAGCTCAATCTGAGTAAGCAGTTACTAAATCATACTTCACAAGTTGTGCACTATGTGTAGGTGACTTGTGTCTGCTTGATGTCCTTGATGAGTGAGTGTGTAAAGAACTTTCTTCGCATGAGATCCCATAGCTCTCAGGCAGCCAGTGTGTGGTGTCCCATGGCTGTCTCGACCAACCTGTGGAAAGTGTGCAGATGTTACTATGTAATCTGCCTCAGCCAGCAGCTCATCTAAGCCAGGCCGCAAGCGCTCCCCCTCCACGAGAACAGGCACTCCTGCCATGCACACACACCACAGCAGCGCATGAGCAAACAGACATATGAAAAACCATTAGAATAGCGGCAAGGTATAGTGAACAAAACAAGATGACGGGCAGGACAGCAGTCATATGGACGTGTGCAGACTTGAGAAACAACTTGATGGTGCCTCAAATACCCAACCAAAGTACTATGTATCACAGACTTGCTTAAAAGTGTGCAGCAAAGGTGCAACATTGTAAAGTGCACAATGATAACGGGTGCCTCATGCACACCTGCTGCTCGTGCTCCCCGAGCCAAGAGGAGTGCAGCCTCTGCCAAACGGCCGTCAAAATATACCAAGGCAGCATCCTGCGACGAGCATGATCCAAATGCATGACCTGGTTGGACATAGCGTTCCTGTACTAGTAGTGTCCTGGCATCCCCAAAAGACAATCATCATAACAATTGCGTAAGCACTCTGCACATTTTGAGCGAAGAAGAGCAACAAAACCCATGAAAGAAGATATGTGAGCATTAGTTTTACAGGCTCAAGTTCACTTGAGGTAAAGGAGCCTCAGCAGCCACACAGAAAGGCGACCTTAAGAGGTTCAAGATGTTTGAATTTCGGGATTGGATTGGAGTTTCAAATCCTTTCCATCCCATCGCAGTGACCGACCTTGATTATCTCATCAATGAGCTGCTTCGTCATCTCTTCAGGTGCAAAACCAGCTCCGGGGGTATGGATGCAAGTCCGAGTGCCACCTACAGGCAAGCAGACAGGCAGGCGGATGTGTGAGGTGTCCCTGTCAGCAGGCTTTAAGCTGCCACTGCATACCCTCTCTTCCGTCAGGCTTGCTACCACATGTTCCTTGGCTACCAGGCAGGGAATGCTGGGTTGTCCTAATTGTTTGCATACCTTTTCTGTCAACAATGATGTACGTGAAAGGGGATGGGCAGCCTGATGCCCGCAGCACATGGGTGGTGTCCACCCCGTCCACATTCAATTCACTGGAAAAGCAAGGACAGCCCGCGAGCTGGCAGGTTAATAAATGGGCATTGCATTCATCTGTATACGCAAGATAGAGAGAAAGAGAGTGTGAAGTTTCTGTAAAATAAAAAAGTGCATACTGATGCAATACCCAAGAGCCACGTTTCCAGGGCGCCCACCCTTAATGCTCAAAGAGCGCTCTTACCACCCTGACACGAATCTGTGGATGGCGCATCAGTGAAGACCAGGCCATCCCTGGCGCACTGCATGGTTCACATTCCCCACTTCCTGCTCGCCACTCACTTGACCATGCCGTCCCCCAGGGCATCCCCGCCCACCTGCGACGCATGGATATCCCGAGCTTTCATGTGCACAACATGTTGTGCCCAGGTGCCCTGAGGATGCTTTCTGCCATGGCCCATCATGATAAGTACCGCTGCAAGGGCGCCCTTTGCGTACATCATGCCAACTCTCCTAGCTCAAAAAAGGGAATGCGCTTACAGGCGCATGCAAGTCAGCAGGCAATCAGGTCAGCGCGTTCAAGCGTCACTTCTGAAAAGACACTAAGACACTGCACACCAACAGGTCCTACTGCTCTGAGTGAGGCTACGCAGCCCTAAGCAGTGAGGGTGCCTCCACACCAGGCTGCCTCTTACCTTAGTGACGAGGGTGGGGGCAAGACCAAGCCTGGCAGCAGCTGTCAGTGCATTAGCAGCGTTGCCTCCACCTTGCACCTGAGTTTGAGCCGTGTGCAGTGATTATAACATAGAGTTGATCACCCTTTTACTTGGGTGGGAATGTATCCACGACCAGGAGGATGATGAACCGGTGTGCAATGTATCAAGATCTACCAACTGACCTCCAACTTCTCGGTCCTCAGCTTCTCATCAGGCTTTGGGAACTCCGCCACAGATGCCAAGTAGTCCAAGTTGCAGCCTCCCATTCCCACAACCTTGACCTTTTTCACAGCAGCGCTGCCCTCCTGCGATGGGTCATCGGACAAAGAGGCTCACCCAGGGACGTCTCACACTTCGTCCTATGCTGCATCAAGCTAATTTTAATGTAGCAGCTGCACCATGTAACAGGATGGACAGCTACCATGTTGGATGCTGACGCCCGCAAAGGCTGCAGCTGCCTATGCAGGTGGGGAAAGGGGTGGGGAGGACAGTGTGAAGTTCTCACAGACCCTGCTTTCTGCCCAGACATGTGCATTCTTTTGTGCAACATCCTGAAAATATTTCTTTGTTTGCGAACGGGGTCTAAGTGGGGTGAGCCTCTTTGGGTATGTAATTACCCAGGGAGTTTTGCGAGGATTGTGAAAATTAAGGTAATAATGATTGCTCTGGGGAGTGTGCCCTTAAAGTCAAAGGCATGCAACTTTGGCCGTTGTGGGGCAGGAAATTCCGAAAGCCTGCCCCTGACAAAGACCATTCCACACGGCATCTTATGGCAGCAGCAGCAGCAGCAGCAGCAGCAGCAGCAGCCTCAAACTGTTAGAGGGTTGGTGGTGGCCAGGAGCTACCCCAGCTTTGACGAGAGCAACCCTGAAAGCCTGGACAGAGAACTGGCTGCTGAGCTCAGCGCCATCGCAGATCCTGGAAAGAAGGATTTCCAAAGGCAGAGGAAGCATATGGAACTGACATGGAAGGTGGCAAACGTGGGTGAACCCTAAGCTGTACTTGGACTTGAGTCCACTTTTTTACCTAGTGTGCACACCTTGCTTCCTGCCGCCCCAGCAGTGGGCAATCGTTGCAAGGGAACTGTGGTGCCACTTGTTTTGTGCTGCCAGTACTTGCCAGTTTGTGAGACTAGTGGAATGAGTCATCGCTGTGCTCACGTAGGAAAGCCACCGATTGCTGCGCCCTTGAGCCAAAACAGTGCATATTCTGTGGCATATGCAGATGAGGCAGCAGAGGGCGGAAACGTGCAACTGCTGTCAGGGCTCGGCCGAAACAGAGTGTGAATGGTGCCATGGAACAGGTGCGCGTCCATGGCAGCTTGTGGGTCTGCAGCAAAAGGGGCAATGGTCATCCACCTGCACAAGTGCATTATAGCTGGAAGTTGCGTGCAATTTTGCTACACTGTGTTATGAAAGTTTTTGAGCTATCTAGCCAAGAGCATAAACTAGTTCCTGTGATTTCTCCTACCAGGCGTAATGATGCTTGGCGATACTATCTACCTGTCAGACAAGGGAAGCCGCGCATGTCCTGTGTGCAAAGGCAAGGTGAGTGGATGAAAGTGTATTCCAAGGCTAACAGTTTTTTTGTTGGCATGCACGATGTTTGCTGCAAGATTGTTCCGGCGCAGGCGATCAGCAAATCGCTTTTTTTGCTGCATGCAGGGGTACGTGAAATGCGGTAACTGTCGGGGGACAGGATTTCGGGCAGGTGTGTGCATTCAGATGGAAGTTCACTTATCATGCTTTCTGGTGTCTTGATAGATAGGTACACTTGTGTACGTACATGCGTGCACTTTGTGTGTGTGTGTGTTTGTGAGTGAACATGTGCGTCATTGTGTCAGCACATGCACGAGCACCTGCAAGCTAGAGGGTTGCTAGCTGCACATGTGCGCACATGTCTTGCCTGCAGGAGCCGATTTTGTCTTTGCTTCAACTCCTTGGTGTGCTCCCACCCTTCACTGTCTAAAATGAGACTGTGCTTCCTATTTGCAGTGTGGCTGGATAAAGATGCAGATCCCAGAGCCCAAAATAGCAAAGGGAGCAGTTGGTGAGATCCAAAGCGCATCGTAGTGATCCAAACTCAACTACCTTAGATGTTGAATATTCATTTCCATCCATTTATTATGGCTGCATTGGTTGAGCGAAGAATGCGCAGGGTTTTGGTAGTTCAGCTGTTTTCTTGGTAGATGTTAAGTGTGTATGGATTTAACGGGATTTGTCTGTGTCAGCATGTACAACTGGTATATACTACAAGAGCATTATAGAAAGGCTACTTATTGCCATGAGGTTGTAATCTAGTACGGCGGGTGAGGACCATCCATGTGTTATCCTATAAGTTCATTTTCTGGTCTTTACCACTGTTTTTCAACCTGGAAATGTGATCCTGATAAATTTCACTGTGTGAAGGTCTGCTGTTATTGTCGTGCATTTGACTAAAGCTTCGACCTGGCATTTTGTAGGGGGCTTTGCAAACACTGCAGTAGTGGCTCCTCCCGCAGTGATTGAGGTAGTGCCTACCAAAAGCACGTCTTTGTACTCAAACAATGTCATGCATGTGATTGTCATGGCTGGTATACTGGTGTAAATCATCACGGGCTTGCTTTGCCTTCAGCATGCTGATACTATTATATCAACATAGTATGTTTGATCTAGATCCGTATGATGCAACCAGCAAGATTGGCATTTACCATCAATTTAATGTGATCTGACGAAATTCCTCTTTTTGTGCCGATGAGAAAGGAAGTGTCGAACAGTCTGATGAGGCAAAGCATGCGGTAGATATGGAGTTTAACGTCGGAAAGTTGTGGTTCACTGAATCATCACTGAATCATCAATGAATCAAATAAAGTCCACTTGATTCGCGTTTGAATCACCCGCTTGAAGTTATGCGGTGTTCAGATGGGTTCAAATATGATTCAAATGGGATTCAAGCAGCTATTTTGGATGGTCGAAGCATGAAAA
>LKMJ01002313.1_pt1 | contig 17426 bp, 14 predicted proteins | sample 643391 | NCBI WGS metagenome assembly LKMJ01 (sample SAMN04112250, study PRJNA286221) | soda lake metagenome | biome: soda lake; feature: Kulunda Steppe; material: water; isolation source: sample PL-Br10 brine of Picturesque Lake | place: Russia: Kulunda steppe | collected 2010-07
ACGTGTCACCCGTTCCGAGCTCGTAGTAGTTGATAGAGACGTCCGTCGAGCCGATAGCATCGGTGAGAAGCCACCGCTCCGGGCGCTCTTCGTCCTGTTTCGTTCCCGTGACAGCTACTTTTTTCATATCTCGCATGAACACGGGAGTCGACATAGCTGAATTGGTTTGCGTTTACACACCGCATAGATATCTCACGGTCGTACCGGCTCGACTGGACGACGCCAGTCACACTGTAAGCTACCCCCGCCTACTCACTCGCTTTCGCTCGTTCGTTGAGGCAGGGGCTTAGCGCCTATATTCAGCTAAATGTTCGACGGCGGCACGGTCTAGTTCAACACCCCCTCAGCCGGCGTTCGTTCATCGAGCGATTGATGCGGTCTCTGGCGGGTGTAGTAATGCACAAATTGTTCAATCCATTCGCGAGCGCTCCGCCGACTGCCTACCCACGAGTTGTGGGACCCGATCAACGCGCATTTTGAAGGTGTGAAATCACTTTTCGATGAAGTTTCGGTCGATATAGTCAACCCGACCGCTCAACCCTAACCGAGCAAGTGCAGTCCGATAGCCAAACTGATTGACGAGAAACACGGGTTCGGAGAGATCGTGTTTCTCGCGAAGTCCATGCAGGAACGCAGCTGCCGGATCAGTGCCGTGACGGCCGAACAACTGAGCATCGAGAATCAACTTCGTGTCGAGGCCTATTGCAGCGTACAACCAAGACCACTCTCCATTAATTTTGACAGCGGTCTCGTCAATCGCGACCCGCGGGGGCTTCGCCCTCGGCGGGTCGCGAACGCTGTCAGCCAACCACCGCACCCAATTCTAAACGGCCCCATGAGATCGTTTAATGCCTAACTTTGCGAGAATCGTTGTTGTCTCCTGAAACGAACATCTGGTGGCGTGGAGGCGGACGGCGACGTTCACATGCTTCATCAAATTCCGTCGCGGATGACTCGTTGAGCAGGTCTGCGAGCTGCATAATCGAACCGACTCTACGACCTGCTCACTTTTCAAACCACGCTAACTAGACGGTGCCTCTTGTAGAATGTCTTATTTTGTGCGCCTCCATCGAATCTACCAGTGTTTGCGATAACCGAACCGATACAGACTGGTGGCAAAAAGTAGACACGATTCGACCTCAAAAAAATAACGGCACATGGAGGAGCTGAACAGTAATGAGTGTGTTAGTATCCCTAAGCGCGTCAAGAGGGCAAGTGTCAGAACGGTTCGCACGATTTCGAGTGCGCCACGTTTATTCTAACAACTGTACAATCGGTACGGTAAATCATCAGCCGTCGATGACCGAGACGATAGATGAGCTTCAACCAGGTTGTCCGCTGGCGTACGATTGAATCGGGATGTACTCGTGCTGGTTTTGTATAGCGTTTGTGAAATGCGAACGGTAGATCGCGTCGTGGCTACGGCTGCTGGCCGAGTTCGGTGCTCCGTTCGGCCATGTTGATATCGACTTCTATTACGTTCGCAGTTCGCATGACGAGGTCAGGTGCTTCAGTATCAAACGTATCACCTTCGAGAGTACTTGTCGGTCCCGAAATGCTGACCGACCCGAGAACCCTACCGTTGCGATCGCTAATCGGCGCGCCGACGGCTCGAAAGCCCTCGATTTCCTCTTCATCGTTGCAAGCGAACCCTCGCTCGCGAACTATCTCGAGCTGTTCGAACAGTTCATCGCGGTCGGTGATCGTGTACGCCGTTCGTGACTCAAGACCATATTCGTCGATGATCGCTTCGACGCGGTGACGGGGTAATCTCGACAGTATAGCTTTGCCCGATGCGGTCACGTGGAGCGGGTCGCGTTGCTGAAACTTCGCTGTTTGGTACGCATCGCCGACCGCGCCGTCGCCTGCAGCCTTGTACAGATTCACGCCACGACCGTTCTCCTCGGTGACCAGGTGAACGTACTGTCCGAACTCGTTCGCGAGCGTATCGATTCTAGTTTTTCCGACCCGATACAGTACGTTTCGATTCCTCACGTACTCACCTAACAGAAGAAACTCGTACGAGAGGCTGTACACGTCTTCGGCGTCGTCTTTCGTGAGGAGTCCCTGCCGTTCGAGCGTTTTCAGATACGTGTACGCGGTACTCCGAGAGATGTCGAGATGTTCGGCGACCTCGGGAATGCCGGCAGCCCCTACGCTTTTCACGAACCGAATCGTTTCCATCGCCCGTGAAACGGTTTTTAACGTCCGGGGTTTCAGTTCGGTTTTCATCTTGTTGAACGCCCATATAATCTCGAATACCATCAATGTTTGTATAATCAAAACGCGAAAAATGTGGACAGAGCATCAGAATTTTCCCACGAACGATACACAGCGGGTGAAACGAAGACGGCGGCTGATGGACATTCGTCGAACCGTATTCGGAATACACAAACGGCTACCGACGAGCGTTCCAGTGTGCGAAACATTTATATATAATCTTTCGAGTAGGGAGCGTGTGAAGATCAAGCTCAACGAGGATCGGTTAGTCGACACGATGCAAGCGCAGGCAACGATCGGTCAGCGCGAAGGAGGTGGGCTCGACCGAGTCGCGCTTTCACCTGCTGACGGTGAGGTCAGAGACTGGTTCCACGAGGCGATGCTCGATGCCGGACTCGCCGTGCGAATCGATGAGGTCGGGAATGTATTCGGACGACGGGAGGGAACTGAGTTGGATGCCCCGCCCGTACTGCTTGGATCTCATCTCGATAGCCAGCCGAACGGCGGAATATACGACGGGAGTCTCGGCGTCGTCGCCGCGCTTGAGACCGTTCGTACGTTGAATGACCACGGTATCGAAACCGACCACCCACTGGAGATCGTCAATTGGACCGACGAGGAGGGAACGCGATTTCAGCCCGCAGGGCACGCGAGCGGCAGCTCCGTGTGGGTCGGCGAGTGTGAGCCGGCGGACGCCTACACCACGGTCGATAGCGAGGGAGTCCGGTTCGGCGACGCGCTAGAGCGAATCGGGTACAGGGGGAACGCGACTGCCGCGCCGGGGGAGCCGTACGAGGCGTATCTAGAACTTCATATCGAACAGGGTCCACGACTGGCCGACGCAGAAAAAGATATCGGCATCGTCACCGGTATCGTCTCACGTTCGTGGGGGTCTATCACGTTTATCGGCGAGGCAGAGCACTCGGGGACGACGCCCATGGAGGGGCGTCGAGACGCACTGGTCGCGGCGGCCGAGATGGTGACCGCGATTCGACGGATCGCCGCAGAACTCGGCGAGAATACCGTCGGAACCGCCGGTTCAATCGAGGTCGTGCCGAACTCGATCAACGTTGTGCCGGAGCGAGCGACCGTGACCTGGGGGTTTCGTGACCCGTCGGATTCGACCGTTGATACCGCACGTGCACAGCTGCTCGCGGAAGCGGCAACTGTCGCCGAGCGCGAGGGAGTCGAGTGGGAGTACACGGATCGAATGCGAACGTACCAGGTCGATTTCTCGAACCGGTGTATCGACTCGATTCGACGAGCAACGGAGCGGCACGGATACGGGGGAGTAGAGCTGGTCGGTGGGGCTGGTCACGATGCGACCTCCCTCGCGAAACTATGCGACGCGGGAATGGTGTTCGCGGTGAGCGAGAACGGGAAAAGCCACTGTCCCGAGGAGTACACGACGTGGGAACACTGCTACCGTGCCGCTAACGTTCTGGCTACAGCGGCCGTCGATCTCGCTACAGTCGATTCATCTCGTGACGGCTAAGCGGACAACGCTTTGTTAAGTCGTAATTTAGCATCGGTCGCGTCACTGGATTGCTCCTGAGCCGTCGGGAGGTACCCACCGGCCTGCGAAAAGTCGAAATCGTCCTGAAACGCTCGGCAGACACTCGAAGCATCTGACGAACGATTGACGATCCCCGATCGAGATCCTGTTTCTGGTTAGTTATGAGCGAGACATGTGAATTCACTTTATGGATAAGTTTAAGTGAAAGGCCTCAATAGGATACAATGAACAAGACAAATCCGATTTAGATAATAATATCTAAAACTTAAGATGGAAAAAGATTACAAAAGCGGTACTAAAAACTTAGCTACAGCATCCCTCAGATCGAGGCGGAAACTCCTCAGGTCGGCCGGAACGGTCGGACTCGTCGCCCTCGCCGGCTGTACGGGCGGCAACGGAGGCGATGATGGGGATAGCGATGACTCGTCGCAAGCGGGATCGGACGACGAACCCGAAACAGTGACTATCAGTATGACCGGGGCAGGGTCGTTCAGTCTCGGAACCGCACAAGCGCTACAGAGCGTCGTACGGCAACACTCCGATACGGTTGACCTCAACGTTTCGGAGGTGTCCGGAAATCCTGAGAGTATTCAGGAGTTCGGTGTCGGAGCAATCGACTCGTACTCGACCGAGAACTTCAGTCTCATGTCCGCTGTCGCCGGTGACCCACCGTTCAGCGAGGAAATGGAAGTCGCTCCACAGGGATTCGTGAATCTCGTGTTCCACTACTACGTCATGGCCGTCGAAGGAAGCGGTCTGGAAACCACCGACGATCTCGTCGAGAGCGACGCCAGCTTCTGGCCGTTTCCGCCGGCATGGGGATCCCGACTCGTCCAAGAAAAAGTTCTCGAAGCGGCCGGCCTGTGGGGTGATTTAGAAGACCAGGTAGTCAATCTCGAGGCCGGTGACGTCCCTGGTGCTATTCAGGAAGGCAGAGTGGACGCGTTCATGGCCCAGGGAGCCACGTACGAGGGGCTGGCCGGCTGGGGTACCGAAATCGACTCGAGTTCGGACGTCTACGTCCTCGAAACCACCGATAGCTGGCTCGATGGAATCGCCCAGGTGGATGGTATCGAAGCCGAGGAAATCGAACCGTACGGCTGGCAACAGGACGTCGGAACCGACCGCGTGACCGCGTGGAACAACGGCGTCCAGTTCAGCTTCTCTCCGAACGTAGACGACGAAATCGTGTACGAAATCGCGAGAGTGAGCCACGAGCATCCAGACGAACTCCGTGCTGCGATGGGACAGTATATGGATCACAGCAATGTCGAAGACATGGTCACGAATCTGCTCTCCGATGTACCCGTACATCCGGGAGCTGCGGCGTTCTTCCAAGACCACGACGCCTGGGATGATGACCTTACAATCGCGTAGCCGATTCACGTTTCGACCGAACCTCTAAATGATCCAACACCAGCAAGAAAAGAGTACATCGGGTCGACTACACACGTTTATCACCGTGTTTGCCGTCGCGTACTGGCTGGCAATAATCGGTTACGCGATTACGCTGGGAATTCCGCGACCGCAGTATACGATTTTCTTCATCGGGGGTGGCATCGTTTTGTACGTGCTGTCACAGATTGATACGGTGTCCGAATCGAAGTTCGAAACAGGGCTTCTAACCGTCACCCTTGGCATCGTTACCGCGTCGACAATCTACTTTTTCCTGTACTTCGAGGAGCTGTTCATTACACGGCCGATTACGACGCACACGCACGAGTACGTTCTGGCAGCCGTTTTCGTGACGACTGTAGTATATCTCGCCTATCGCGAATTCGGACTCGGGTTCTTGAGCGTCGTTATCGTGGTGTTGCTGTTCAGTTATCTCGGACCGCACTTACCGGGCATGTGGTCGCACGTCGGTCTATCCCCGACGCGCCTCCTCGATACGATGGTACTGAACATCCGCGGTTTTTACGGCGAGATTTCGCGCATCGTCGCTGTTTGGGTTGCGCTCTTTCTGCTGTATGCGGGGTTGCTCCGTTCGTACGGTGCGTTCGATCTGGTGATGCGGGGGGCAGTTCGAGCCTCTGGGCTGCTCAGTTCGGGCGTCGCACAGTCGGCAGTGGTTGCGAGCATGTTAATCGGATCAATCAACGGCGCACAGACCGCAAACGCGGCGATGACGGGGTCGTTCACGATTCCGATGATGAAAGAGAGCGGTCTGCCTGGACGGGTCGCGGGGGCTATCGAGGCGGTATCGTCGTCCGGCGGGCAGGTCATGCCTCCAGTAATGGGTTCGGGCGCATTCGTGATGGCAGCGCTGCTCGGGGTAACGTACTTTGAGGTGCTCGTGGCGGGATTACTCCCTGCGACGATATTCTTCATCACGGTGGCGATCGCGATTCATTTCAGCGCGATGCGGTACGCCGACACTCTCACCATCGATCGAGAAAAATATATTGATGGTGAGAAATCGAACCGTGATTTCCTCGTCGATTCGGTGAAGTACGGCGTTCCGTTTGTCTCGCTGATCTATATGCTCGGCGTGCTTCAGTGGACGGTACTGACCGCGGCGCTGATAACGTCGCTGTTGATGATCGGATGCGGAATCCTCCTGCCGATCGTCGACAGTGCGCTCGGGAACGGTGAAGCGATAGGCTCGACGGCGAAGACGACGCTCACTCAGACGATCGAAGGGTTTCGGTACGGAGCCATCGTACTCGCGCCAATCGCGCTTATTATCGCTGTGATAAACGCGATCGTCGATCTAATGATGGCGACCGGAACGCCCGGAATGATCTCACTCGCGATTATGGAGCTCTCTGGAGGGGTATTGATCGTAGCGGCGATTCTCGCGATGTTTCTTTGTTTCCTCATGGGGATGGGAATGCCGACGGTGGCTGCGTACACGCTGGTAGCGATTCTGGTTGCCCCGACGTTCATCAGCGAATTCGGCGTTCCGATTTTTGCCGCTCATTATTTCGTGTTTTACGCAGCGATTCTCTCTGGTATTACGCCACCGATTGCCATCGCTGTCGTCGTAACGTCAGGCATTGCGCGATCGAATTTCTGGTTGACCTGTCTCGAAGCGATTCGGATCGGTGCGACGCTCTTCATATTCCCCATAGCGTTCCTTTTTAAACCCGATCTAGTAGTGGGTGGCGTGACGATGGCTTCGTTTTCGGTTGCTGCTATCGTGCTCATCGGAGGCCTTTCGACGATCTACGGCATGAACTTCGTGCGGAATCCGAATCTGAACAGAGCAGTGGAGCTGTGTGTCCGCGCCATCTACGTCCTGGCTGGAAGCGTCGTGATGATTCATCCGTCGCTATCGATACAGGCCGGAGTGTTGTTATTCGTCGCCGCGCTATACACCGTCCACCGGGGGGTGTCAGTCTATCGAATACGGACGTTCATTGATGAGCGGGGCACTCATAAGGCGGTTTGGAGAAAGAAATGAAATCGACAACCACGGATGACGAGGTACCGATAATAGACACCGATGTCCACCAGATGTGGGAGTCCGTCGGAGAGATACTCGCGTATCTCCCACGCCAGCACCATCACCGATTCAACGATGCGACCGCGACCCGGCTTCCGGGCGTTCCCAGCACACCGTACGGGAATCCGTCGGGACATCGAGTCCGTGAAGACCTCATCCAAGACGGCGTGCGTGGATTTACTTCGCCGGAGCATCTCGCCGAACGACATCTGAACCCGAACGGGATCGAGTACGCAGTGTTGAACGGTGACGCGCTCGGGCTGAACCTCCATCCGAATCCGAAGTATGCGACGGCACTCGCGCGAGCCATCAACGAATGGGTCGCACACGAGTGGCTACCCGAAGATGACAGATTCGTCGCTTCGATTTACGTCCCACAGCAGTGTCCAGAGGAAGCTGCCGAAATCATAGACGAGTGGGAAGATCACCCACGGTTCGTACAGGTCGCGATCAACAGCGCCGCTCGTGAGCTGTTCGGCAAGCCACAGTACTGGCCGCTGTACGAGGCAGCGGAGGCAGCCGGGCTTCCAGTGATGATGCACGTCGCCAGCGACGGAGCTGGAATCAGCGGACCAACGACTGCCGGCGGGTATCCATCGACGTTCTTCGAACACCACAACATCTTCCCGACGACCTACATGGCACAGATCAACAGTCTCATTTGCGAAGGCGTGTTCGTCGAGTTTCCCGACCTCACAGTCGTTGCCGCGGAGGGTGGGATCGCTTGGGCACCGCATCTTATGTGGCGGATGGACAAAAACTACAAAGCCTGTCGGCGCCAAGTTCCCTGGCTGAAAAAGCTCCCCAGCGAGTACTTTTTCGAACACATTCGATTTACCCAGCAACCGATTCCTGAGCCGAGGAACCCAGAGCACCTGCTTCAGATACTCGATATGATTCGAGCTGACAAGACGCTCATGTTCTCGAGCGACTTCCCCCACTGGGACGGTGATTACTGGACGGGCAGCCGGCAACCGGGGCTTCCGCCGGTCTCGGATGAGCGCCGACGGCGTATCCTTCACGAGACCGCAAAGGAGCTGTACGGATTACCGGACGACCCCTCGAAGCTCGGTTAGACGATGACACGAAAACACGAAGTGTGTCGCGTCTCCGAACTCCCACCCGGCGAGCAGAAAATCATCGAAGTTTCGGGGCATTCTATCGGCCTATTCAACGTCGATGGGATGTTCTACGCGATCAAAAACACGTGTCCACATAACCAGGCTCCGCTCTGTGAAGGAACCGTCACTGGGACTACCGCGCCAACTGATGACGTCGGGACGTACGAGTGGATTCGCGACGGTGAAATCGTCCAATGTCCATGGCACAAATGGGAGTTCGATATCACGACGGGCGAATCGGTGTACAATCCCCACAGGATGCGAACTCGGACGTACGAGACGGATATCGAGACGTGTCACAGTCCGCTCGGTTCGGATCGCGAGCACGAGTCCAACCCCGACGTCAGGTGTGGGTTCGATTTGTGTGGTGAAGAGCCACCAGTCGACACGTTCGAAACCGATATCGAACAGGATGTCCTCTTTGTGTTCGTCTGAGCAGACATCGATGTCAGGCGGGCGGAGTCAGACAATCGCTCAATTTCCCACCTCGACACCACAAATACTGGGAAAGAATCGGGCGAGAGACAAAACAAATATAACTCGTGCGCGAATAAGTGGCACATGGTCGAATTACTAGACCTATCAGGCTATATTGAGGAAGGACAACCGGTGTTCCCAGGACACCAACGGACGCAGTTCTTCACCACCCATTTTCACGAAGAGCAGGCCTACACTCTTCGCGAGCACCTTGGCAGAGAAACCGAGACAATCAGGCGAAAGCTCGGAGCGAAGCGGGCCGGTGACGACACTGAAAATCCTCTCGTCCGGACGATTCTCGTCAGTGAACACGGACCGACACATATCGATGCATTGTGTCACATCGATCCGACTCGAGAGGAAAGTATCGATAAGATGGCGCTGGAGTGGTTTTACGGGGATGCTATCGGAATCGATGTCTCCCACGTTACCAGCAGCGAGTTCATCACAAGAGCGGATTTGAAAGAAGCCGTCGATGAACATGATCTCGACATCAAGAACGGTGATGCGATTACGCTCTACACGGGACACCGCGATGCACACTACGATATCGAAGACCACGAGAAACGACACGATTATCAGTACGAGTACACCGGGCTGGACGGTGACGCCACGACCTGGCTCGCCGACGAAGGCGTCAAAAACATCGGCATCGATGCCCCGAGCATCGACCACGGTACGGCAGCAAACACCGGTGAGTTCCCCGCACACGACGTCTGTGCGAAACGTGAGATGATAAACATAGAGAACATGGCGAACCTCGATGCCGTCGTCGGAAAGCGGTTCACGCTGTGTGCGTTTCCGCTCAAACTCCGTGACGGAACCGGCTCACCAATCCGTCCTGTTGCGATCATCGAATGACAGGTGACACGAAGCGCTACGTCGCAGAACTCTCGGAGACGACCGCGAGCTTGCGAAACGGAGACACAGATCTCGACAGATACTACGAGGAACTACTCGACAGACTCGAATCGGTGGACGAGCGGATTCACGCGTTCGTGACGGAACCGAACCGTCGAGCGAGGGTCGAATGCGCGATCGCCGAGAGCCGTCGTCGGTGCGAACGCGTGAACACCCCCCCACCGTTGTACGGCGTCCCTGTCGGCGTGAAGGACATCTTCCACGTCGACGGATTACCGACGCGTGCGGGATCGGAGCTACCAGCAGACGCATTGACGGGGACGGAAGCGGCTGCCGTCACTGCGCTTCGGGACGCCGGAGCGATCGTCCTCGGCAAGACCGTTTCGACGGAGTTTGCTTACTCGCCGGTCGGGCCGACTCGAAACCCCCACGACCTCGCTCACACTCCCGGCGGGTCGAGTAGCGGCTCCGCTGCCGCCGTGGGAGCCGGTCTCTGTCCGCTCGCGCTCGGCACGCAGACCGTGGGGTCGGTCATCAGACCTGCAGCCTTCTGTGGTGTCGTCGGATTCAAACCCAGCGCCGGACGGATCTCGACCGCAGGTGTCGTTCCGTTTTCACGCTCCGCAGATCAGGTCGGTATGTTCACACAAGACCTCGTCGGGATGGAGCTCGCCTCGTCGGTGCTATGTCGACACTGGACGCACACCGAGCGCGGGACGAAACCGACGGTCGGCGTTCCCGCTGACGCCTATCTCGAACAGGCATCTGACGACGGGCTCGACCGGTTCACCGGCCAGTTGAACACGTTGAAACGCGCTGGATACGAGGTGCGGAGAGTGACGCTGTTCGACGACATCGACAGGGTTAATGAGCTACACGGTGCGATGACCGTCGCGGAAGCAGCGCTCGCACACGCCGAGTGGTTCACTCGCTACGGCGATCGATATCACTCCGAAACCGCCAAAATGATTCGAACCGGCTGGCAAACCGATATAGAGACCGTCGGAACGGGACGATCGAGTCGAGATGAACTCCGCCAACGAATCGAATCGACGATTCGAAGCGAAGGAGTCGACGTACTACTGTCGCCGGCCGCACCGGGGCCGGCCCCCGAGGGACTCGAAGACTCCGGTGACCCGGTGATGAACCTCCCGTGGACGCACGCAGGTGTGCCGGCACTCACGATTCCCGTAGCGACGACCACCGAAGGACTCCCGGTGGGATTGCAGTGTGTCGCCCCACACGGCGAGGACGAGTCGCTGCTGTCGTGGGCGAAACAGCTGGCCGAGACGCTGCGTTGAATCAGTAGTTTTCGAGTTCCCAGCCGACGAACTCCTCGTCGAGTTCGAGGCCAAGCGCGCTCGCAACGTGTTGGATGAACACGTAGTATCCAGCGAGCATCGCGATACCGACGATGACGTCGTCTTCGTAGTGATCTGCCAGCGCTGCGTGCGTCTCATCGCTGACGGCACCGTATCGGTCGACGTACTCGAAAGCGTACTCGACGAGCATCCGCTCTGGGTTCGAAAGACGTTCCGTCTCACCCCGTGAAATCGCGAGAACCGTCGACCGATCCATTCCGGCTCGCTCGAGCGCCGCGAAGACGTGGTCGTGCCACTCGTACGCTGACTCCATCGCCCGCCCGACTGCGAGTATCACGCACTCGACTTCCTGGGGCGTGAGCTTCGTTTTCGTCCACATCGAGACGTTGGTGTAGACGTGTGTTCTCGCGAGTTCGGGGTTGTTCCCGAACGTCCGAACTGTCGACTGGGAATTCCACCACTCGGCCGTGATGTCGTCGGGAAGTTTGTCGGCCTGCTCATCGAGGATTTCGTACCGACCCGGAAGTAGCTCCGGGTCGACGTGCGGAACGCGTGCCATCAGTACGACCATCGACACGACGACGTTATATGAATCTGTCGAGGCATCACATATTCACCCTCGAAATACCACAGTGAGACATCGAACATGCAATAAACTACACCGAACAGGCGAAAACGAGCCGCCGGTCGACCGGCAGTGTACGGCCGACAGATCAGTGGTTCCAGTCCGGCAGTTCGCGGTGAATGTACTCGCCGTGACCGGGCGTTCCAACGACGGTGCCGTCGGTTACGACGGGCTCACCCCGAACGAACGTATCCGTCACTTTCCCGATTACCTCCCGACCCTCGTAGAGCGAGTAGTCGGCGACAGACGCGTTGTCGTCGGCCGTAATCGTGTACGTTTCGTTGGGATCGAAGAGCACGATATCCGCATCCGTGCCCGGCTCGATCGTTCCCTTACCGGGAAGGCCGAACGTACGAGCCGGGTTCGTACACATCACTCGAACGAGGAACGGATACGAGAAGCCACGTCTGTTCACGGCTTCGTCGTGGAACACGGGAAGACTGGTCTGAAGCCCGTTCGCACCGAGCAGACTGTCCCACCAGGGGCCGCCCTCTTTATCAGCCCGGTTCTGTGCGACGTGGTCGGTCGAAACCACGCTCAGTGTTCCCTGTCCGAGATACTCGAACATCGCCTCGACGTCGTCCGGCGCCCGGATTGGGGGCGCGATGATCGGCAGGTTTCCCTGGTCGTGGTATACCGATTCGTCGAGCGTCGTGTAGTGGGTACACGTCTCCGCCCGGACGAGACTCCCGTCCGTTCGAAACTCGTCTAAGACGGCTGCCGCCTTTCGACAGGACGTGTGGATTCCGTAGTACTTCGCGCCGGCCTCGGTCGCCATCCGAACGGCGTCTTCCGCTGCCATCGCCTCGGCGTAGTCGGGTCTAGACTTCGGGTACCACGTCGGGTCGTCTCGTCCCTCGGCTTTGAATCTAGCGGCCAGCTCCTCACAGACCGAGTCGTCTTCGGTGTGGAGGACTGCGACGGCATCCCGTTCGGCGACCTGTTCGAACACGTGGTTGAGAAAGCCGTTCGAGAGCCCGATCTCGTACGCGGTGAAGATTTTGAACGACGTTACTCCTTCGTCGATCACCGCATCGAACTCCTCGAACACCGCCGGATCCTCTCGCGTCAGTGAGGCATGGAGACCGACGTCGATGAGACTCTCGGACATCTTTCGTTTCTGTCGCTCGATAGCTTCGAGAACCGTGCCTTCGGTTTCCCAGATGCTCAACTCGCCGATCCAGGCCTGCCAGGCGAAATTGAGACACGACGTCACCCCACCGAGCGCTGCAGCCGACGTCGCCGTCTCGTAGGAATCCAGCGACAGATATCCATCGATGTGTACGTGCGGATCGACCACGCCGGGCATCACGAGTTTTCCCGACGCGTCGATTTCGGTCGCCGCCGGTGGGAGGACGTCCCGTTCGCCGACCCCGACGATTCGACCCGCATCGATAGCGACACTCGCGTCAAGCATCCGCTCGGTAGTGACCACTGTACCGCCAGAGATAACAGTATCGACAGTCATCGAAGAGGAGTTTCACCCACACGTATATAAATCGGAGGGATGAGAAAACGAATAGCCACCAACTGTACAAAAAGGTGAAAAATCGGCGAGTAGATGTCCGACGAGCAGCCCGGCAAAGCCCAACGGATCGCGCGCGCCGAGACGCAGTCAGTCGGGGAAGATCATCGTCGGGAGGTACGCAGAAACGACGTAGTTGGGTTCGTTGACGACTTCGTTGAGTTTCAGATCGACGGCCACCGAACAGAGCATGTACGCCTGTCCCCGCGTGAGTCCACGGCGGGAACAGAGGTGGTCGATCATCTGCTCGATCGCGTTTTTCGTAGCCGTCATGAGGTCATCAGCGATTCCCGTCGTTCCGTAGAGGGTTCCCGTTTCGACGGCTACCGACTCGGTGGGCGTTTCGAACTGCGGCTGCTCGATGTCCATTTCGGGATGAAGCGTGACACGAACGGTGACCGAAAGCGGTGCCTCGATAGCGGTGAGACAGACCTCACCGTCTCCCTGTGCGGCGTGTCCGTCACCGATACTCAATAGTGCTCCTTCGACAGCCACCGGGAGAAACACCGTCGCGCCCTCGATCAAGTGTTTGATATCGAGGTTACCACCCGTGTTCCTCGGCGGAACGGTAGAGAGAGATTCGTTGTCGTCTGGGGCGACGCCGATTACGCCTGGGAACGGGTCGAGCGGAACCTCGATATTATCGACGAAGCGTCCGACATCGTCGTCCAGATCCCAGAAGTGGAGTCCTGGGTCGTCGAACAGCTCCGGGAGCAGTCCCTCTCCGAAACAGCTTGGCCGAAAAAACGTGTATCCCCATCCCTCGTGTGTGATTCCCTGTAGCTCGACGGCGAGTACATCGCCGGGCATTGCACCGTTCACCTCGACGGGGCCGGTGAGTGCGTGTCCAGGCGACGTCTCGTCACGTATATCGTCCGGTTCGGTGTCGGGCGTGATCGCGCCGTTGAACGAATCTCGACACCGAAACCGGATCGTGTCCCCCGGCTGGACGGTGAGGGCCGGGTCGCGGCTGCGATCCCAGTCGAAGTGGACGGGGGCATCGGCGCCGACGAGCTCGTGATCGACTGCAGTGGGCTGTCCCATGTAGCGATGGCGTTGGCAGGCTCATTTATATACGGTTTGGTTCAAACGAATACTGCCGGTGTGAATCGGGCTGGACGTTTGAACGAATTTCGCCCTCTATCCCGAGACAGAGACAAAGTTTAATAGATAACAGCGAATCTGTTCACTCGATGGGCGACTATATCGTAAAAAACTGTACACTCCTCAATAACGACAACGTAGATATCGAGATTCGAGATGGGCACATCGATAGCCTCGTGCGAGCCGGCGACGGCGACTGGGAATCGTACGGCGAAAATCGACGGTTCGACGCCGCTGGGCGGCTCGTCTCCCCGCCGTTGACGGAGCCGCACACGCATATCTTCAACGCTCTGAGCGAAGGCCGACCGAACAAAAACCAGGAGGGAACGCTCGAGCAGGCGTGGCGAACGGGGGCACTGAATCGACAGGGGAAGACGAAAGAAGCCGTCAAAACGCGCGCGCGAAGGGTGATCAGTTGGTTTGCAACGTACGGGGTCACACGAGTTCGAACCCATCTGTCAATAAGCGAGACGGAAGCGAACTTATACACGTCGGCCGAGGCGATGCTCGAGATACGAGAGGAGTTCGACGGGCTCGTTGAGCTGCAGCTGGTCGGACTGCCAGCGAAAGGGTTCGCCCGTGACGACGAGCTGTACGACCAGCTGGAAACGATGATCGAGATGGGTATCGATGTGGTCGGCGGATGGCCGCACAGAGAAGACACGCGCGAGAAAGGTGTTGACCATGTCTACGCCGGGCTCGAACTCGCCGAAAGGTACGGTCTCCCGGTCGATTTTCACATCGACGAGACTGACGATCCGAACTCACGTTACACGGAGGTTCTCGCATCGAAGTCCAAGGAGCTTGGAATCGGCGACAGAGTGACGGCGAGCCACACGACGGCAATGCATTCGTACCCAAATGCATACGCGGACAAGCTCATCCGACTGCTCGCCGAAAGCGGAATCAGCGTCGTCACGAATCCGCTCTCGAACTGTGTACTTCAGGGGAGATACGACGATTATCCGCGTCGTCGCGGACATACCCGTATCGACGAGCTAGAAGCAGCGGGAGTGACGGTTGCGGTGGGTCAAGACGACATCAGTGACTCGGCGAATCCGTACGGCGACGGTGATCCCCTCAAGATGCTGTTTCACTTCGCGCACTTCGCCCACAAGAACCGGCTCGACGATGCCAAAGATTTGTGGCGTATGCTAACTTATAGCAATGCAGAAGTGTACGGACTCGACCCGAACGAGTACGGTCTATCGGAGGGTAACGAGGGGTCGCTCGTCGTGTACGATGCCGAAACGCCGTTCGATGCGATTCGGACGATTGCGCCAAGAACCCTGGTTCTCAGCTACGGAGAGCCGCTTGCGAAGACGGATCGAACCTCGACGGTGTTCTACAACGAAGACGACAGCGTCGATTTCAGCCGCGAAATCTGACACGGTTCAGAGGGTACCACTCGAATCGTGGCACTGAATATACCCTCGAGATGTGCGATCAACGAGGCAACGGTCGGGTACTCGGGGCAGCGACGAGACGGCTTGTAAAAGTATGTATTTGCCAGTATTCCCCGCGAGATACTGCCCAGTCGAGTAGTTTATTCGTTTATTACCGGCCATGTAAACACCTTATATCCGTATCACTTCGGTTATAGCCAACACTTATCACGCACAGTATCTACTGCCAGACCGTGAAACGAAGGGACCTATTGATTTCGGGTACAGCAGCGCTAGCAGCAGGAGCGGCGGGTTGCTTGGGGAGCGGGGACGGCGGTAGTTCCTTGAGCATCAGCGATATCGAGGAGTGGCCCCCCGACGAGTACGAAAGCGAAATAAACATCTGGAACTGGTACACGAACTGGCGAGACGAGATGGCCGAGGCATTCACGGAGGAGTACCCCGGTGTCGAGAACTACACGCTCGACTCGTACAACAATCCGGGACAGTTCTACGCTCGGATCCAGGAGAGCCATTCGATCGATTCGATCGGATCGACCGGCGAGTACACCGAACGGATGATGCAAAACGATCTCGCCGAGCCGCTCCCGGTCGACATCATGCCGTCCTGGGACAACGTCGCGGACGAGTATCAGGAAGCGACGATGAACACGTACGCGGACGAGGACGGGGTCTACGGAATACCGAACATTATCGTGGTGATGCCGGTTATTGCCTACAATCGAGATCATTTCGGCAGCCCGCCGGATTCGTTCGAGATTTTCTGGGAAGAAGAGCTCGCGGGTGATATCCTGATGTGGGACAGAGATTACCTGCTCATGCAGATCGCAGCGCTATACACCGGTCAAGACCCACACGACCCGGACGATTGGGACGAACTCGAAGAGGTACTCGTCCAACAACGAGATCTGAACCGGACGTACTACCAAGACCACGATACCGCCCAACAGCTGCTCGCGAGCGAGGACGTTCTCGTTGCCGCGACGCCGACCAATTCCGCGCTTCAGGGTCACGCGACGCTGAGCGATTCGATATGGTACACGGTGCCCGAGGAGGGAACGTTGTACTCGATCGACCAGCAGGTCGTACCGACGGGCGCACCGAATCCTGTCGCAGGAGCGATGTTCACCGACTTTTCGCTTTCCGAAGAGAGTGCCAAAATCATGTGGGAAACAGACTACGCGATTTCCTCGCTCGACAATGCGTTCGACATCATCGACGAAGTCGAGGACAATCAGGAACTCGCCGATCTCGCCAGATACGAGGACGACTGGGAGTTGTCAGAGCGACGACCGCTGTCCGAGGAGGTTCGACAGAAGACCAGCGACCTGTACACCGAAGTGATGGGCACGTAAACGAGGATGAGAATGGGATGATGAGGACGTAGACGGAGTCCGGGAACACCACCACGGATGGGTACACAAAATGTCAAGTCAAACTGATTCTACCGAAAGAAGCTGGACGGACGGAACCGCAACGTTGCGAGCAATGGGGCTCGGCAAAGTATACAGTAGCGGCAAGGAGACGGTTCGGGCGGTCGATGATGTGAGTTTCGAAATAACGGAACGGGAGTTCGTTTCGATCATCGGACCGAGCGGGTCGGGAAAATCGACGATCCTTCGGATGATCGCCGGGTTCGAGGAGCCAACGGAAGGACAAGTCGTTCTCGACGGGATCGATATTACGGACTGGGCGCCGTTCGATCGGGATACGAACATGATGTTCCAGGATCTGGCACTGTTCCCGAACTACACGGTTCGAGAGAACATCGAGTACGGCCCCAAACAGGACGGCGTTCCCA
>LKMJ01002314.1_pt1 | contig 17426 bp, 24 predicted proteins | sample 643391 | NCBI WGS metagenome assembly LKMJ01 (sample SAMN04112250, study PRJNA286221) | soda lake metagenome | biome: soda lake; feature: Kulunda Steppe; material: water; isolation source: sample PL-Br10 brine of Picturesque Lake | place: Russia: Kulunda steppe | collected 2010-07
TACAGCTGCTAGGGCCACTGCTGACTCCGCGCACTGCTGCCACGCCTTCTGCCTAGCTTCCGCTACATCCAGCATTTGAATAGCGGTGACTTGCCTGACTGTGAAGCGATTGGACACCAAGCAGAGGATTCCCGCCTGATTTTGGGGAAGGGCCTGGCGGGCTGGTCGAACTCCCTGAGGCTGCTGCTGGTAAGGCTGCTGCTGGCCCTGATGCTGGTGCGGTTGCATTTGCTGTTGGCTGAGTTGCCTGCTTAAAGTTTTAATGTCTAACCAACTTCGTCAGTTGCCATCATCATGCAGCAGCCTAGCACTCAACCCATCTGGCTTAAGTTTTTAACCTATTTTAACCTTCTTAACCTATAGTCAGCGAGCCTTGCTCTTTTCACCTCTCCAGTTGTCATCCTTTGCTGTGATCTCGCCCTTGCGTGCTTGTGAACTGCCTTCAAACGTCTTCCGGTTTTTCAGTTTTGCTATTCACCAAATCTGGCTTCCAGACAATACCTATCTTCTGCTTTGAGCGCTTTTAGTTTTGGTTTGGGGGTGCAGGTCTTGTAGGCTTCAGCTAAGCTGCCCTCGTTCGTCGCATACAGCTATGTAACCTATCTTTTTTCCTTCATGAATTAATCGTTTTTTATGAGCAGGCTAGCAGTCGCAATTCTTGACTGAAGGCCTTATCCTTGTAAACCTTGTAAACTAACCTATCGTCGTGCAGTACTCGGCTAGGAGTGACCAGGAAATAATTAATGAGCCAGACATTATCACTTTCGGTAAGCACCAAGTCGTACGCTTTGAAAAGTTAACAAAATACCTTTAAGCCTTTAAGTTGTTTTGCGGCCTAAGGTGCAACTATGCAATTTCATGTAGGGTTGGACCCTTGCATAGCTAGACTGTGATCCTTTATCGATGCAACGCTGCCAAGCCAGGATTATTCCTGCGAGCAATAAGCTTATCTCTTTACTTAAGCTTGTTTCATACAGGCTTTTGCATGCTACTTTGGTTTATTTGCTTGACTCAGCCTGACGGGCCAGGTCATAATAGCAGGCAAGCAGATGACATCCAGGTGCTCGTCAAAAGCTGCGGCTTCAGCCAACTCTTATGAGAACAATTGCCTTTTTTCACCCGCACCGTGAATGTGACAAGTGTCGCCCCATATAGAGCAGGGAGCATGGCCGTACAATGTCAATGAGAATGACTAGGTCATGTACATTAGATCTTGCACTCCTTCAACAACTCGTGTAAAAAGATGTCGAAGCTTATACAGACAAGCCTATCTCTGCTTCTTCGATCCTCGCGGGCCCTCATTGCTTGGTTGCGGCTCCCTGCAGGGATGTGCATAAGAAACACAGTCCTCAGTATTCGCTGAGCTTGTGGAAATTTCAGGAGACGTGGCTCTTAAAAACGTGTGCAATCTTTCAAGATATTATAGAAAATGGTGACTTAATTGTGACAATGAGGCCCAGATAGATCTTTCGCTTGCCCATGAAAGTAGGGTTGTTCGTTATTGGCGTATGTTGGCAATTCCCTTTTTAATTGAGTGTTACCCTTATTTTGTTTCATTCGCGAATTGTAAGGGCCTCAAACCTGATTTGCCCCAATTCCTTCCCTGGTCGTCCCCACGAACAGCCCCCCAAAACCGTCTCACTGAGCTTTCCAGCACCGCTTCTCATATTCAATAGCCAGGGGGGTCAAGGGCACCACAAGGGGCCGTCCCTGAGGGGCATGTCCCAGCCTGCTGTAGCTGGCTTGCCCAATGGAATTTTAGGGTTCCTGGATTTGGCTGTATTTGCGTGAACAAGGAAACCCAAGCTATCCTTGCATTATTTTGGATGAAATATCCACATTGGAGGGCCTGTTAGGCACAGCTGTCCTCAAAAGGTGACTCGTGTCAGATCACCTGAGGATAGATACTCGTGTTCCGTTGCATCTGCTCGCCCAAATAGCACTAGTCTGGTTGATGAAAAGAGGCTGCTTCATGGGAGGATAGTTTTACAGCCTGCTGGAAGTGCTGATACTGACCCTACTGGAGACTCAGTGAGTACTCATTCTGCTGATACCTTGCCTCCACTCAACTGCAAGGACAACTTAGCACAGACACAAGTTGGGGCAATTAATATGCTTCTAACAAACAAATATTAGGCCAACCGGCCTGTGCAGATTTTGGTAAGGATGGTAAGGAATTTTCCATGTCCACCCTGCAGGCTCTCAGGGACCCCTTGCTTGACTTGCCCCAAAAGAAGACCTGATGTCCAGGTGAGCGCTTGATTTCTGAAGACAGAGTGCCCGGTTTGGAGGTGTGTGTGCAAGATGGCGCTCTGTCTACCATTTCCCCCCTACCTGCACCCTGCAACTAGGCCCACACACAACCCCCCTCCCTGCTTGCTTGGCATTGCCAGATGCGGCAAAAAACCAGCTTTCTGGTGCACTATTTAGGACAAAGACTGGTGCAGGCGATGCAGAGATAAATTTGAAAAACAAGTGCACATGCTAAGTGAGACACTCTGGCGTGACAAGGGGTGGGCCGCGACATATGAGGACGACCCCCTTTTCTGCCTCGTCAACCCCCAATCACCTAAAAATATTTATATCCCACTTGAGTTCCATAATTGCAATTTACACAAACATCTTCGCTGTCATTTTCAGGCAATCCCAGCTGACTCCCAACTGCTGCAATGCATCACATGATCATGTCTATTCCAGCAAAAGCGTTCCAAGCTACCATTCTCCTTCTTGCTGCAAGCTCTAATGCAGTGAGATTAAGAAGGCTGTGCATAAACGAAGGGAGAGGGGGCCTAAATTGGGTGCCAGGAAGATGGCCCTCCTGGCCAATCCCCAAAACTGAACAAAAAAGCAACAGAACATTCACTGTTTGTCGAATAATTCATGCTTTCTACAGGTGAAATGTCGAAATGACGCAACCCTACATGAAAGTGATTTTTTACAGACAGGCAGTCCTTTGAAATCATCCAAGGCCCCTCAAGCTGATGCCACACTTCCCAATGCACAAAGTGCTCCCTGGAAAGAGCACTAATTGCATGCATGTACCTGGAAAATGGCAGAACAGAAACTGCCGCCCGCCGGATTGACTGCAGGACACCTTCGGTCACTTGTGCATCCACATCAAAATCCTCTCCAACCTGCAAGACGGGTGACAGGCGTCAGCAAGCATCGCGCATCAGTTCCAAATTCAAGCAACTGGGAGTATCGGGTGCCTTACACAGTATTCAATAGATTGGCTTCATAAGGACTTGCTGTTCACACATTCCCTTGCATGCCCATCAAAGCAAGCCTTCCTTACAAGAGAGCGCTACTCTCAATTCAACCCCTTTCACAGCTCAATTTGACATCCTTTCCTGACCATCAGCCAGGCTCTATGTGCACACCTCCACTTGCGGCAAGCTTCGTCGATCGTCTTCAGGCAGCGCCTCAGTGGGCATGCGCAGCATTGCCTTTTTAGGCCTACCCCACTGATCAAGGTTGTCCTCAATCCTGTGCACAGGGCAATCGTGTTTGGCTTTCGTTGGAATTAGCATAGAGGCGCGCTGTGCTGATGCACAGCAAATGATGAGGGCAGCACACGCACCACAGCAGTGCCATGGGGCTCAAGCATTTAAGGATTTGTCTGTTCATGACACTCATCCATTTTGAACAACCCGCTCTTGATTCCAGGGTAGACACGCAGAACGAAGCTTGAACTGGTTATAATCTGAGCCTGAGCATATTTAACACGGGCAAATTCACACCTGTTAATTGAAGGACGCCCAGATTCTTCTGCATTGAAGCCCTGCGCCCATTAAAGCAGCCATGCAAAGTCTTTGCGTGATGCAAGCCGGCTGGCATGTTATGAGTGAAGGCATGAACGCGCGACTTGGCACACACACAAGAGCATGAGGTGCTCGCCGCCATTGCATGCCATCATGGTAGCCGCGCTTCATAGTTGAGCAAAAGCACAGGTGACAGTATGCACGGCAAAAGGGGCTCAAGCAGAGTGTCCACAGCTTCAAACACCCGCACTTGCCTTGGGCGCGTTTGCTTCTCCCACAGTCAGGACAAGGGGCACCTTGTAGCAAAAAAAGCCAAGCAGCAGACACGCCTGCAGGACATAATTTATGTCACATAAATGAACATGGCGGGCGGGCATACGCATGCATTTGAGTGAGGGTGTTTAGTGTCCTGGAGGACACAAGTGCATGCGTCAGGAGGCTTGGCATCCTGACTAAGGCAAGCAGACGGAAGGGTCTGGTGCATGGAGGCAATGACGGCAGTCGAGAAGGATGGGAAGCGAGTGGGGAGGCTGATGTGTGGGATTAAATAGGCCCCAAGTCTGAGGCAGTTGTCAAGAGCGGTCATAACGGCCATGACAGCTTCTGTGCCTCAGGTCAGGCAAGCCCGGTTACTCGAGGGCTGCACTCATATGCGTCAGCAAAACACCCTGAGGCTCTGAATCTGAAGCTCAGGCAGCGCAGCTCACAGACCAGCATCCTTGTTTCTCTGTCGAATGCAATCTTCCTGTGTATGCCCGCAAGTATGAAACCCAAGCTGTCTGCATACAGTGCCCCATACAGGTAGGCCAAGGCAAACCTGTCCAAAAGCCTCCCTCCTGGCGAGTTGGCTGGCTCAGTGGACAGTTGACAGAACACATGCACACACACATACGTGCATGCTCATGTGCATTCACGTTCCAACAATCCAAAAAAACACGTGAACATAAGCACTCAAATGTACACGTGCCACCGACCTGGTGGAAGGAGTCGAGCAGCGGCTCGCTCGTGCCATCTGTGGACACAGACAAAGTGTGGTTGCCGACCCAGCCCAGCGCAGCCAGTGCGACCAGCACCAGCAGCCGCGGCTTAAAAGCATGCCAGTATGCGGCCAGTAGGATTTTGAGGTTCCGCGGAATGCCCTCCTCAAGCTGCAGCAGAGGGGTGCAGGCAAAAGGGTTGCCCTGAGGTGTGCACAGTGGTCATGCGGCAAATTGGGCTTGCTCCCCTTGCTATGGCACAGAACCCACCACGTGAATGGGTACCCGCCCTAGTCAATTGTCAAGCAAGTCACCTCCTCCTCTTCCTCCCTCAAGCCTTATCCTGCTGTTGTTGAAGCGCCACCACTGGATGGCTTGCTAGATTGTGGCTCATGCAACTCATGCAACTTTCAAAGGAGCCGCACCTTTGGTACTTTAGCTGTAATACTTGCATGCATGGACCCTGGGATCCAAGCTGGAGGAGGCATGCTCGTGATCGCCTTTGCAAGATGCTGCTACAAGCTGGAGGAGTGTGTGCATGCACGTACGTGCGTGTGTGTTACGGTGTGTGCGCATGCACATGTGTGCATGTGAATGCTTGATGCAGAATGACTCGCCACTGGAAGTATTGCACACACGTTTTACCATCATTGATGCTACAGGAGGGCCTGCCCGCTTATGATCCCCACCCCTGTACACACCTCCTCTGCCTCCCATAAGGGCACTCTGTCGGTGGGTTTAACATTGTCTATGTCCCTGCATAGCCAAGACATGTAGAGGCTGCCGGCAGCTGTACCCGTCAGGGCAGCCACAGCTGCCTCTGCATCCACTGTGAGCAACAGGTACGCGGCCAGCACGCCCCCAGACTTGCGCGTCACGCCTACAAGGTTGTTCTTGAGCAGTGCGTACTCCTGAAGGCATGAAAACAGCTCTAGACCATAAGTCCTGGCTTGTGTTAAGCACCATTCATTCCGTGTCAGAAGAAAGCCCCGAGCAAACATTCTCACCTTGGCCGCGCAGACCACCTGCCATGACACGCACCTTCATGTACACATCATCTACTGGTCTACCAGACGTGCTCATCTCCTCTGAAGAGCTGGACGCACAGGGGTGCGGGTGGCTGCAAAGTACCAGGGTGAAAGGCAAGCTATCACCTGCATCCTGGACGTAGTTGCTTATACACGGCAGGGTCAATAAAAGGGCCTTCTCTTTGCATTGTTCAACTTACTGGCAACGCTGATGGTGATCAGAGCTACCGTGACGCTGTTGGAGTGCTCTGGAGCTCCTGAGAAGGCCATGCCGTCGGGAAGGTCTTGTAGATTGCCATAAGGGTGGGCTGTATGAGCAGGAAACCGAGGTGTCTGAAGTTGCACTATATGAAAACCTGCACATATAAGCACATGCAAGGCAATTGACTGGGTTAAGATAGCAGTGGCGGAAAGTGCCGGTACAGGTCTACGCTCATAGCTCGTGCAAGAAAAAGATCATGCACCTTGAAAAACACATCATCTTTATTTCTTTTGGTGAGATGGCACATATACAGTCTATTCTGAACGCCCTGAATAGTTGCCAGTGCTATCAAGACAATGCAGGCACATTTAAATTACATATATATCATGCATGTTAGGCTTTAAGTGTTCACCATCACATTTGGTCTCTCGCTCCGATTTCAATGGGAAGAAGCTAGCATCTTGCTTGCTTAGCGCCACGGGTCATCTTTCCTGCAAGAACCACATTTATTTTTGTGATAGATACAGTAGGGCCTCTCTCAAGTAGGGCCTTCGAAGGACCAGGGGCAAGCAAGCAACAAGGTTGCGAGCATGGCGGATGTTGCAAAGGACAATGCACCAGATAAAGCTTATGAGATTCTGGAGCGTGAATTCGGTGATGTGAGTGTGGCTTCCATTTAGTCCTTGGTCCTTCCTTCTTTAGCTCCAGCTCTTGTCAGTGTTGGTCAAGGACGACCTCACAAGGAAGAGTGAGCATATGCTTAGTCTGTCCATGTGAAGATCTAATGCTTTGCTTCCTCATGACCAGAGCAAACCTGTCAGCGTATGAGACAAGCGGCCTTGCACTTTTGCTGCAACAGGTCCTCCAAGAGCTTGTCGGAGACAAGAGCCTGGAGCGCTTCAGAGTGGAATATGAGAAGCTATTCCGTACGCTCAAGAAATCGCATGGTAAGGCAACACCCAAGGCATGACCAGCGCGCTCACATAGCGCACGTATGCCGCAAGCAATTGTGCGCGCGCACGCACAGAAACACACACACACACACACTCACACACACACACACTCTTTCACAAGCGCACACATTCTCAAGCACACACACGCGCGCTCGCACTCAATGACATGCTCATGCATGCATGTATGCATAGACAGTCACGCACACACATGCTTACATATTACGTGGGTAGATATACATGTGCGTATACATACGCTCTCACGGACGCACGCACGCACACACTCACACACACATGCACACATAAACATGACTTGGATACACGCATGTACACGCTTCCTTTCTGCAAGCAACATTCCCAAATGTTCACCTTCCTATACCCCACTTGTCTGGCGTGCAGATAGTGAAGTGCGGCTTCACAAGAAATGCCGGGAGCTAAATGCTGAGATTGTGGCCAACGCAGCCAAAGTGCAAACAGCCTTGAAGCTAAATGAAGAAGACCAGGGCACCATTGCCGCACTCAAGAAGGAGATTGAAAAGGCATGGAAGATGGTGGACGCCAGGTGCGTGCACACAAGGACTTGTGGATGCTGGAAGAGCCGGGTGTAGACTGCCAAGCGCTTGGCAACAGGGCGCGGAAGAGGGCCCCAAGTTGCCCCAAGAGGCCCTGTAGGTAAAGCTTTTACTCAGGGCCCAAGTTGCCCCAAGAGCCCCAAGTTGCCCCAAGAGGCCCTGTAGGTAAAGCTTTTACTCAGGGCCCAAGTTGCCCCAAGAGCCCCAAGTTGCCCCAAGAGGCCCTCTGTAGGTGAAGCTTTTGTCTGCTCGTCACCCAAACCCCTTTACCAGACCCAGTGGATGTGCGAGTTTTCAAGGGGGGAATTCAAGAAATCTGTGGTGGACTTGCCCCAGCGGTATTCTACCCTGTCTAGGTGCGCATGAAGCAGTCCCTGCACTTGTGCCCTGCAGGAGCGCCGGCAAATCACAAGGAGCAGGCCCTTTTTGCAGGGCAAAATGGAATGCTGGCCCTGTATACCTGTCACACGTGGAAGGTGTTGCTTGTGCGCTTCATGCTGCAGGTGGCCACGACTTGCCCCGCTGCAACGCCGCCACCCTGCTCTGCATGCACACGCAAGCCCTGCACATGTGTGCTGCTTGCAGCCACGAGAAGGAGGCCAAGGCGAAGGAGACCATCCAGCAGTTGAAGATGGAGATCGCTAACTTGACGCGCCTGGTGGAGCAGGGCTCTGGGCTGGCCTTGGGCGAGGAGTCCACGCTGAACGACCTGATCAAGCAAAAGGAGGAGCTGGTCAGGGAGCGAGACGCGCAGGTGGACCAGATCATGGCCATCCGCGCAGAGCTTATGGACACCCAGGTGCGGGGCAGCTCGCAGCGCGCACGTGTGCGTGTGTGTGTGTGTGTGCATGTGTGTATGTTCAGGCGCATGTGGATGTGCGTGTCCATGATGCGCCAGGCTGGAAGGTTAGGCCTGGTTTATACACCCTGGTCTCAAGCTGTTGCTGGGTGTGCGCGCTTGCGGCACTGCAGCCTACCAGGCATGCCCAACCACACCGTCACGGAGCCCTGCGCTCCGGTCGTCTGGGTGGAATGGCACTATCTGGCAATGCGGTCCCATACCAGTGCCGTCCAATTGTGCGCTGGTTGGTGCTGGCTCAGTGCGAGAGCGCCGCTGCTTTGCTTTGTGCACTCAGGAAAAGCTGCGGGGTGCAGAGAACAGCAAGCTGCAGCTGGAGGCAGACAACCAGGCGCTGAGGGATGCAGTGGCAGAGAAAAAGATGGAGGCGGAGCGGGAGTCGCGCAAGAAGGAGCGCATGGAGAAAGAGATGAAGGAGCTGCGAGCCAACCTGGAGGCGCGGCAGCAGGAGATCAAGGCCAAGCAGCAGCAGGTGCGCCCCTGTCAGGCTCGGGTGGCCTGCCCATGCATCCGGGGGAGCCTCTGTACAAAGGTGGTGCGTGCGCTCGGGGTCAGCCTGGTGGCAGTAGGCGCCTCATGATGCAGCGGTTGTGCATACGCAGGGCTGTGGGTGTGGGTTTGTGCGGTCCAGGTAGTCAAGAGTCCATAAAGTGAGGGTTCCCCTGGAAATAGCTGTTGGGGGTGCCCCGTTGACTCAGTCACATGCCCCTGGAGATGGACTGCAAGGGGTTGTCCAAAATTGGGCGTCCGTGCGCCCCTGGGGCCACCCCCGTGGCTGTTTTGTGCTCCTTTAAGTGATGCACTGATGCTTGTTAAGGCGGGTGCTCCTCTAAGTGATGCACCAATGTCTGTTAAGGCGGGTGGCCATGAACGAGGAGGTTATATGTATGTAGGTGGCCATGAACGAGGAGGGTATATGTTAAGTGATGCACCAATGTCTGCAATGGCCCGGCAGGTGGCCATGAACGAGGAGTCGGTGGCGCGGCTGGAGGGCATGATGCGTGACGCCAAGTTTGCCAGCGAGAAGGTGCAGAAGGAGTTCAACCAGCTGAATGAGAAGGTGCAGAAGCTACACCACGACCTGGAGGAGCAGATCCACACCAACACGCAGCTGTTAGCAGAGAACTCGCAGAAGCAGGTGGGTGAGCCCCGGCGGTAGTGAAGCATTGAGGCACTCCGCGCACATAGGCAAGCACGGCGTACGCACCTACACGCAGCAACAAGGGGAGAAACCACAAACGCGGGTGGGATGGCAGCAAAGGGACAGGGCGCTCAGCAGCAAGGCGCTCCGCTCGCACACAGGAGGGAGATCTGCGCTGCGCGGCACACCTGGCGCAAGCACATGAACACCAAGAGCACGTGCCAGCTGTGGGAGGGCGCGTGTGGAGTCGGTGTATGTGTGGATTGTCCAGTGAACACAGGCCGCGTACTGCTCTGGTGGATGTGTCCCAGGTGGGGCTGGCCTCTGCTCACCTTGGTTGGGGCTGTTGTGTGCACGCTTGCAGGTGGAGCTCAAGGTGAAGGAGGACGAGATTGCGCAGGTCAAGGCCGAGGCGATGCGCGTGAACAAGCTGCGTGAGCAGACCCTGAAGAAGATCAAGCAGCTTGAAGACAGCAAGGCAGAGGTGCGAGGGGGCGGCACGCCTCCGACGCCTGTGTGTGGTCATGTGCGAGGCCATGTGCGGCCCATGGGGGCCATGTGTGTGGCCTGCTCTGGGTATCCTGCCTAGTGCTGCTGCTCATGAGCAACAGTGGGGGCCTTGATGTCAAAGTGGGATTAGGATCTCAAGCCTCAGGTAAGCTCCTGTAGGGCACGTGCGCCAGGGAGGGGAATGCAGTCAGTGCACATGACCTTTTGAGGGAGGGCAGAATGGGGTGGAGCAAGTCGATACTCTGGCACCAATTCCTGCACATACGCCATCCACCCCCTTGCTAGCATGATGTCAGGCGGATGCGCACAGACTGCAGGCACGCAGCGCGCCCTGCTGCTGCTGCTGCTGCTTACGCCTGGCCTTGTGCATGACATGCGCCGGGCACCTGCCATGCTGCTGCTGCTGCTGCTGCTGCTGCGCGCTGCACATAGCTGCACATATGCGCGCATTTGTGTGCGCCTATGCCGGCACATGCTCGTGTGCGCCAAGCTGCTTCTGTACCCTGGACATGCGCACCTGTGCCCACAGGTGGAGGGCGAGCGTGACACGCTGAAGCAGCAAGTGAGCGGCCTGGAGGCCGAGCTGGAGGCCAAGGCTAAGTCTGCAGACAGCGAGCACAAGAAGCTGGAGGAGCTGACGCGCGAGCGGGACATCCTGACCAAGCTGCGGTCGCAGGTGTGTGCGGAGGGGGGGGGCCACTGGGCAGCGCAGCCTGTGGCGGGTATGCTCTCGCTGGCAGGTTTGTGCGCTAATTGTGGCAGAGGTGTGCTGGAGCCCTAACACACGGCCCGGCCCCTGTGCGCCTCAAAAGCTGCAGCACTACAAGCATGCGCAAGTCAGCGTGCTGGCAATATGCCTGGGCTGTGGCCCTCAAGCGTTGGCGTGCTGGTAGGCTAGCCACTTCTGCACAAAAGCTGTGACGCATCAGCCGCAGCACGCTCTGACCTGCTTGTGCATGGCTGCGTTTTGTGTATGGGCTCAGGCTGAGAACTCAACCCAGAAGCAGCTGGACCTCATCAAGATCAACGACAACACCAAGCGCAACCTGGAGCAGGAGATCCAGGGCTACAAGATGGAGGCGCAGAAGCAGTCCAAGCTCATCTTCCAGCTGGAGAAGGAGCGCGAGAAGTATGGGGTCGAGGCCTCGGAGGCGGCGTCCAAGTATATGCAGGCAAGGGACTAGATCAGGCGGCAGAGGCCAAGCTCAAGCGCCTGCCTTGCTTCTGTGCTTGTGTGAAGCCCGCATTTGCTTGCGCAGTCCCCAGCTTCCCTCTGGGAGTCCCATCACTTGCGTGAACCTGTGTGTTCCTTGCAAATTCTCTGTCAGCCACGAGCAGGCAACACCAATCCCTGCCTGCACCTAGCATCTGCAAGAATCCATGCATGTGTACTCAATGCCAAGGAGTGGTGCCTTCAGGGGCAAAGTGGCAAAGCCTGCACAGCCTAAGGCCAGTTTCGAGCTTTTAGGGACATGGGGTGCTCGATGGGGTATGGGAAAAGAGGATGATAACGGCAGCAGGGGGGGGGGTATGCCTTCCACGGGTGCAGGGCTGCTGCGCAGCGAGTCTGCACCTCCTTGCTGCCGATTCTGGTACAAAAAAAAGACCAGAGGATGCCTGTGACCAGCCACCCCTCGCCTCCCTTGCATGCGCTCACAATCACAGCGCCCACGAGCGCTGCTGCCCCTCATGCTCATGCCGACTTCACTGGGTGTTATTCCGTACTGCAGGCCCTTGAGGAGGTGAAGCTGCGGGAGATGGCCATCATTGACCTGCAGAAGCGTATCACCGAGGGCGAGACCAAGCTGAAGCAGCAGCAGAACCTTTATGAGGCGGTCCGCGCAGACCGCAACCTGTACAGCAAGAATTTGATTGAGTCGCAGGATGAGATTCAGGAGATGAAGCGCAAGTTCAAGATCATGCAGCACCAGATTGAACAGCTGAAGGAGGAGATCAGCGCCAAGGACCTGGCGCTGGTGAAGGAGCACTTTGACCACATGAAGGTGGGTGAGCGAGCAAGCGCGTGCACTCACAAAGGGCTGCAGGCATGCATGACTGGCCAGCCATGGCTGCAAGTGTGGTAAGCGCTGTCTGTGACTGCGAGCTGCTTGACTTGCATGGTGTGACCATGCATGTAGGAAAGGTGCACTTGAGCGGGATGCATAGCCTTTGTCCGTGCTGTGCGTCCTGCTTGGGCAGTGCGCTGAAGGATCTGGTGCATGAGAGGGGCGAGCATGCACAGCATGCGCCTTCCTGGTTGAGGTTTCTTGGGCCACCAAACAAGATATGAGTGTGGATGAGGGTGCGGGTGTGCAGGTTGGTTGTGTGGGTGGGTGGTTTGAGCCCTGTGCACAGGAGGTCCACGTTTACTGCGTGCGCTCGGTCCAGCAGGGCATTGATGTGGTGGCTGTGGCGCGCATGCGTGTGTGGGTGCGTACAGGTGGAGAAGGAGAAGGAAGCCCTGCGCATGGAGCTGAACAAAGCCAAGCAGCAGATCAAAGAGGCGGACACGGCCATCGGCAGCCAGAAGGCGGAGATCGAGAAGCTGAACCACATCATCAATGAGGCCGACCAGGAGCGTATCAGGCAGAAGAAGGAGTACGATGTGGTGGTCAATGAGCGCGACATCCTGGGCACGCAGGTAGGTGTGGTGGTGGGGGGGAGGAGAAATGGGAGTGCCCTCACAGTTTTGCACACTGGTAGGCCCTTCCAGGAGGTAGCCTCCCATCCCCAGTCAACTTGCTCCAGCACTTTGAGGAGAGAGCCCTTTCTTAACTTTGAGTAGACTCCAAGAGGCACTCACCGACTGCTGGGATCTAGGAGGGGCATGTTGGCAGCCCTAGCCATGATCCCCTACCCTACCCCTGTAGCCCTGAGATGCCATGACAGCACCCTGAGGCTGCCGCTGCACACCCTGGTGCCCTGCACACCTGTGCACACCCTGGTGCCCAGCCCTGCACACCCTGGTGCCCTGCACACCTGTGCACACCCTGGTGCCCAGCCCTGTACACCCTGGTGCCGCTGCACACCCTGGTGCCCAGCCCTGCACACCCTGGTGCCTAGCCCACCTGTGCTCGGCGCAGAAACAGGCTTGCAACACACTGAGTGCCTTCCGAGCAATTTGTGAGGTGGACAGCTGCAGCAAAGGAAGGAAGAGCGGGTGGCAGCTTGGTCAAGTAATGTGATGGCTAAGGAACGCAACTTGTTGCATCCTTGCCACAGTCATGGCAGCATTGCCACCTACTGGTGTGGCTCCGCTTGCCACCGCCAGCACACTTGCAGCTGTGCCTCACAATGCCTCCCCACCACTCCTGTGTGTCCAGCTCATCCGCCGCAACGATGAGCTTGCGCTGCTCTACGAGAAAATCAAGATCCAGCACTCCACGTTGTCCAAGGGCCAGGCGCAGTACAGAGACCGGCTCAATGAGATCCGCGTGCTCAAGATCAAGCTTAATGACCTGAAGCGTGAGCTGCACATCCTGAAGTCTAGCGTGGCCAACATCGATGTGCTGAAGAGGGAGGTGCACCAGCTGGGCAGGGAATTGCTGCAGGTGAGCGGCCCATAGGGCATGTGCTGTTTGAGGTGCCAGAGGTCTGAGGGTGAAATGGAAGGAAGTTGTGGTGTATGGTCGAGCCTGGAAGGTATGAGGGCATGCTCATGATTGATTATGTCAAGTGCTGTGGCCCTGTCTTGTCCATGTGCAGACAAGTACCGATCGACTGAGCTGGAGTTAATGCTGGGGCAGTGCTTGCTGGGGGCAGTGCATGCTGGGGCAGGGAGGCTTCGCGAAGGGACCACAGACTGGCTGTTGTCATATGCATGCAGCTGGCAAGGTTGATGGAACGCCTGCAGTTCATGATGCCCTGGCTGTGTGCCCTCCCACCGTGTGCTGCAGGAGCGCACCAAAGTCAAGGCATTGAGCGAGGAGCTGGAGAACCCACTAAATGTGCACAGATGGCGCAAACTGGAGGGCAGCGACCCCTCAACGTACGAGATGATCCAGAAAATACAGACACTGCAGAAGCGGCTCATCACAAAGACGGAAGAGGTGTGTGGAGAGGCTGGCACTCCCTTTGGGTGAGGGTGTCCTAGCAGTACAGGTTATCTTGTCAGGAGCCAAGGTGCACTGATGCCAAGGCTTGGCATATGCTAGGACCTTCCCATACAGATGCGGCCCACAGATTTGGCATGTGATATCTTTGCGCGTACCTGAATACTGAGCTCCGTTCAGCAGCCATTACCCAGAATGTCAAGGATTGAATGCATCTTGGCAACGACCAGGCGTTTCTTCAAGACCAACTTTTTATGGTGTTTGGCCAGCTTATGAGGGCAGGCTCTCATCTCAGTGTCCAGAACTACTGAACAGCCCGTGTTACAGGCTTCAACCAAAGTCTAGGGCTGTTCATGAGAAGGTCTAGCCTTGATTGCAGGAAGCAATTGCCTTCTCCAAGGAAAAAATGCCAACCCTTTCTATGGCTACCTGCCTGGTGTTCCACACGGTGCAGGTGGTAGAGAAGGACCTGCTGATCCAGGAGAAGGAGAAGTTGTACATGGAGCTCAAAAATATCCTATCCAGGCAGCCAGGTCCCGAAGTGGCAGAGCAGCTCAGCATTTACCAGGTAAGTTCCTGTGGGCGATGCTGCAGCCCGCACGTGTCGGTTGTACGACAAACAAACAAAGCAAGAGAAATAGAACTCATCGGTGCCCTTACACAGGTTGCCATGCAGTTACCCCGACTGGCTTGTGCAGAAGCAACAGAGGAGGGCAAATGGGCAGCTTGCAGGGCCTGCTGGCATAGGGCATTCCTTCAGTGCCGCCTCTGATTTCTGGGTTGCTGCTGCCGGCTTCTAAGCTATCAGTTCCATATGCTGCTTCCTTGGTTGCATTGGTAGAAGCCTGGCTTGATGAGCTGGGAGGCGTTCACATAGTCTAAAAAACTCTCCTTTTCATTATGTCTAGACTCCCCGTTTCCGCCCATTTGCTACTCATGATGACAAAAATATAGGATGGCTTTATGCAAAGCCCAAGTACGCTATGGCCCAATGGTATAATATAAGCATGGTGTCTTTTCGACAACTGCAACCCTGTTTGTGTCCTTGCAGGCAAATTTGCGAGAGAAGACCAAGCAGATGAAGGCCATGGCCAGTGAACTGAATATGTACCAGGCACAGGTGATTATATACTCTATCCCCCTGGAAGCCTGCCTGCATCATGATAACATTGTGTACGTCATGGATTGTTGTGTCTATCGACTTAGCAGCATTTATTTCATGCTTCTGCTCAAAATTCTGACTAAATCACAGTGCAAGGGATCCAGAAGGGATCCAGAAGAGTTCTGTTGCGGTGCATCCTTTCAGACTCGGTTGAACGGATTGACTTGTGTTTGAAGGCTGCCCTCATTAAGGCGCAGTGTGCTTGACCTGGACTTATGTGCTCGCGGTGCTCATTTTTGCAGGTCAATGAGTACAAGTATGAAATTGAGCGCTTGGTGCGGGAGCTGAATGACATGAAGCGCCGCTACTTCGAGCAGAAAAGGAGAGACCAGATGGAGCGAGAGAAAGGTCTGAAACCGATGATGCCGCCTGCACCCAGCAGTAATCAGGCACGCTTCACTGGGGGAGGTTTCTCCTTGTCACAGCAGCCATGATGCGCTTGCATGCAACTGCAGAAGCAGGGATCCTCATGCATAATCAAATTACCTGTATCTCTTTGTTGGCACTGGTGTGTAATTTGCCTCTGGTACCTGAAATTAGTGGTTCAAAAAATATTGGGCACGTCTTCACGGAAAACAACGTGGGGGTAGGAGGCACAGTCCAGCAAAAACAAAAGCCTGCTCTGCACTGCCTTCCTTGTATTTGCTGTGCCAAACTAATCTTGTCAAGAAGTACTCGCCTGCTCGTAGAAAGCAAGTCATTCACGTAGGAAACACATAAGTTTGCGGTTTTGATTTTAGAAAGCAGACATCAAGGGATCCTGTCTCAGAGAACCTGGCAGATACAGCAATGTAACCTAACCTAACCTGTCTCAGAGAACAGGTGGGCATACTTCCTGCAAAGAGAGGCCGCCTGAGTGTGTGTACAATGGAATGTTGCCCACACTGGATATTATCATTTGCCTCACGAAGGTCGCAACTTAAGGAACTTCCTTGAATACCAGTGATTCCAAGTGGTTATCTCATAGCACAGAGCCCCAAAACGGTCTAAAATGAGCCACACTGTCACACCGAGAGACTGCTGCATCCAAACAAGACTCGTGGCATGACCATAACTCCACGTTTGTGAACGAGCAATGATGGGTGTGTGGACTGGCTGCGGACAGCGACAGTGTACACCAACTTGCTGCTTGAAGCAAACAGCAGGTTGCCCGCGATGAGACTGAGGAGCCTCTGATACCCTTATCCTTCCCTACACGTCCTCTCTCTCGCTTCAGCCTGCAATTAGGCAAGGTCAGCGCTGCATGCAGCTGCTGTTGGATGCACTCACAATGGACGGAGGACTGGACTGGACTGGGCTGGACTGGGCGCTGCCACGCCTGTGTGCCCCCCAAGGGCTAGAGGGGTACACTCCCTGGCGTACATGTTACAAGGTCGCTAGGAGCAAACAAGGTATTACTGTGAGTTCGTCTTTGACGTGCTCAAATACAGCTATAGCTGAACTGAGGATTAATTAATTCTAGCACACCCTCGCAAATCACCATGAGTAAAATAAATTACTATCTTTGAGAGCTCGCAGGGTATGGTACTTCAGCCACTGCCCCGCCCGGGCCCCCCACATGGACCCCCACGCCCCAAACAGGCAAAGGAAACTTTTTGATGTGGGTTGTATAAAACGGAAGCGCTCGGAGGGTTTATACGGGCTGCCTGGGGAGCTTTGTATCTGCCAGGACCCCACCCTGGCTCAGAGAGTTGCTGAGCGTGAGAGGGCTCGCTGCTGTCATTGCAGCCAGACCCCCTCCTGCTCCACCCAGGCCTGTGGGTAGGCCAAGGTTGGAGGGGCCTGCTCCATCTTTCATCAAAGAGAAGCATGTGGTGAGGGTTCAGCTGCTGCCCTTGCGGCTGCCCAGCCATCAGGTGCATTTGAGCTTGAGCCTGCACTCCTCAGGCAGAGCAGCAGCAGAGGCAGAGAAAGCTGCTGAATGGGACAAGCAGCAGCAAGTATGGTTCAGGTTGGAGGTGGGTGGGAAAGGGCATGTGCACGTGCAGCTACGGGGGAAGGCATTCAGGTAGATACCGAGCAAAGGGGGACTATTCAGCCTTGTGCCACTGACTTCAAATCATTTTAAAATAAAAGAAAAAACTGAAAAAGGTGGTTTGAGCCCGATGGAAGCAGTCATCCTTCAGAAGGCTGATCTGCTCCTGACGGAAGTGCGTGCACTCACGGTACGCAACCAAGAGCTTCGGGATGTGTTCATCCAGGAGCAAAGGAA
>LKMJ01002317.1_pt1 | contig 17413 bp, 19 predicted proteins | sample 643391 | NCBI WGS metagenome assembly LKMJ01 (sample SAMN04112250, study PRJNA286221) | soda lake metagenome | biome: soda lake; feature: Kulunda Steppe; material: water; isolation source: sample PL-Br10 brine of Picturesque Lake | place: Russia: Kulunda steppe | collected 2010-07
CCCCCCCCAGGACAACAGGCAACATCTTTTTTTGTTTGCCAGATGCTGCAGGAGGCTGCCTATTGCCAAGGTTTGGACACCGAGTCCACCAACAACAGAAGGTGCCTGAGATCAAAGGGTGCCGGATCTCCTCCCCTGAGGCTGTGCTCAGCAATAAGGCAGCTTGCTGCTAAAGCTTTTGTGTCCAGCATCAAGACCATCTGCCACAGCGGTTGCTTGTGCACGTGCGCAGCTTGTCCAAACATATGCTAGGGATGGTAGTCCGGCGCTTGGCTTGCATACCCACCAGCGGCGCCGCCCCATGACTGACTTGCTCCCACCCCACGACTGACTTACATACCCACCTGCGGCGCCGCCCCATGACCGACTTGCTCCCGCTTGCCCAGAACACAACCTACAGCATGGGCAGGGTGAGGTTGCATGATATGCCTAGAGGGCGCTGTGGTCAAATAGGTTTTCTATTGGGTGCCCATTTAACTGTTTATGGGTCCAGAAATGCAGGGAAAGTGCACAGATCAAAACTTTCATGAGTCCAAGAAAGCAAGGAAAGTGCACAGATCGAAGCATTTCATGGGTCCAGAAAAGCAGGGATTGTGCTCAAAACCAACCGTTCATGGGCCCAGAAAAGCAGGGATTGTGCTCAAATCCAACCGTTCATAGGCCCACAAAAGCAGGGACAGTGCTCAGAAGGCCATGCCAGCTCCGAAAGGCATGGCAAGAGGCGAAAACGAGGGTAGGGCACAATAAACAAGTGCTCAGCAACCAAACAAATCATGTGCTTGAGTGCACTTGTTGGAATACCCAACAAATAGGCTCTGTCTGAGCTTGCACATGAGAAAACCAGGAGGCAAGTCGCACAGCGTGCTCTCCCAGAACCATGCAACCATCCATCCAAAACAAAGGCAACACCAAAGGAAAAGCCTAAGCCACAAAAAGAAACATATGCACACGAGCAGCTCTGCGGCCAGCCCCGTACCGTACTCTCCCGGATCAGACTTTTGAGGTACTTTTCCACCGCACTCGCAGACAGGGGCGCTGCCAGCCGCACAATGTCATTGGAGCTAGAGTCCCTGGAGCCTTGCAGGTCGGCGATGGCCAGGAACTCTGCCGTCTGCGCATGCACAGGATGTTGGGGAGTGGGGGGAAGCATGCGCCACAGGGTATGCACTCTTCTGGGGGGAATGCGCGGCAGGCACCTCGGGACGTACATGGCATGTGGGAGCACGCATGGCAGGATGCGAGGAGCCGACTCAATGATTAAGCCTTACTTTGAACGAGGGCCAGAGGACAATGTGCAAGCAGGGGGACACACCTCCCACACGCACTGGATGACAGACTAATCGTGAGTAAGGGGCAGAGGACGGTCAACCAGGAGGAAGCAATTGTATAGAGCGTGCATTGGGTCTGAGCGCCTCCCTGGGAGCAGAACACAAAGGCAACAGGAGAGCACTTGACATGAACCAGAACTGAGCCCCTCCATGCGCAAGGGAAGAGGACAAGGTGGTGCTGGGTGTGCGTATCTTATGGGCTGCGCGCAAGCCCTGCTTCATGATACCAAGATGGCAGCATGTATGTAGCCACCAGGAGGAGGTGGGGGTTGGGAAGGAGGAGATGCAAGGAAGCGCCGCACACTTGCCTGCCTGTTCCTGCAGTGAAGGCCTTGTTGCATCAAGATGAGATGCAGCCAGGCAGGCAGGCCCGTACAGAACAGGCAGGCAGGCCCATACAGAACCAGGCGCTTGCATCCAGTTGCAATCTGAGCCATGTATGCCAGAAGCGCAGCACCAGGCGCATGCTGCTCGTTGCGCGCCATGCAGTGTCTGCAGCAGCAGAGGCCTAGTAAGGTGCTCACCTGCCCAAGCGGGTCGCCATCTGAGAACAGGCGCACGTTGGCCCCGCCAGACATGGCAAACGACACGCTCTGTGTGCCTGCGCCCCCGCGCTGTGCTCGCACCGCGAGCCGGTCAGGGTAGGCTGTAGGGAAGTTTGTGCATGTGTGCATACATACGTGTGTGCACATGTTTGCAAGCGCTTGCGTGTGTGCTTGTAAGCGTGTGCCAGAGTGTGTGTGATTACGCATGTGTGCAGGTGTGTGTGTTGCATGAAGTTGTGATGCATGCGTGTTGGATGCGGACTGATCAGTGCTCAAAACGCACCTGCATGAGTAACGGAATTTGCTTCCATCATTTGCCAGCACGAGCATGACATCAGCACCATGTCGCATATCCGCGCATAAATTATTCTCAGATCTTAAGAGCCTGTCTCACACCACAAATGCTCTGCGGCACGCTGCACGCCCGTTCCTGCCAGCGCAGCAGCTGCTCACCAAAAGCAACAAGTGCTCACCAAAAGCAACAAGTGCCCCAACCAAAAGCAACAATTGCTCACCAAAGGAACAATTGCTCACCAAAAGCAACAAGTGCCCCAACCAAAAGCAACAAGTGCTCACCAAAAGCAACAAGTGCCCCAACCAGGCCTTCGCGCCCTGCCTGCAGACGCCACGCAGCATCAAAATCACCGCCGCCGCCGCTGCCGCTGCTGCTACTGCTGCTGCCACCCCTGCTGTTACGACTGTCATAATCGTCTGCGTTGCCACTGCCTGCTGTACTGCTGCTGCCACTCAACTTGCCCGCTACCGTGCCCCAAGCCCCCTGCCCACCCGCCTCCTCCTCACCACTGCTTCCCTCACCCATCCACTGGCTCCCTTCCTCGAGGGCCCCGTCCTCCAGCCCATCCACCCCACCACCAGCAGCATCTCCACCCCCGCCCCCGCCCTCCCCTTCCTCGCGCCCCTCCGCCGTGGAGGCCGCCACACGCGCCAGCTGCTGCGCACCCAACAGCACCCATCTGACCACGCCCTTGTCTGCGCGCGCGGCCACATGCGGCAGCGGAGCCTGGAGCGCGCCAGCCAGACCGCTGCCGCCGGCCACGTCAGCGGCGTCTCCCCCTGCCGCAAGCGCCAGGCACACCAGGCGCAACACCAGGGACGCGCTGCCGCCACCGCTGGCTGCGCCCCTCAGCATGTCGCGCTCGCTCAGCGTGCTCCCCAGCACGGCGGCCAGCTCGGTCGCACCCAGCCGCCCGCCCTGCAGCACCATGTGCGCAAACCTGCCCACGCACAAACACACGCACGTAAGTCTGTGCCTGCACCCATGTTTGCACGCTCTCATCCAGCGGTCTTCACTTAGGAATCAGGGACACGCATGCCACGGTCCAGCACCATGGGCCTGTGTGATGGTCCTGTGCCACGGTCTTGTGTGATGGTCTTGTGTGATGGATTTGTGCCATGGTCTTTCGTGATGCTCCTGTGTGATGTCCTGTGCCATGGTCCTGTGCCATGGTCTTGTGTTATGGTCCGGTGCCATGGTCTGGTGCCATGGTCCTCTGTAATGGACCTGTGTGATGGTCTTATGCCATGGTCATGTGCCATTGCCTTGTTTGATGATCCTGTGTAACGGTCCTGCCATAGTGTGATGGTCTTGCGCGATGGTCCTGTGCGATGGTCTTATGCCATGGACTTGTGTGATGGTCTTGTGAGATGGCCCACAAATGGCAGGGGGTCGCTTGTTGAAGTGCAGCTCAGGATACTGGCCTAGAAACCAGGGGTCCATTGGAGCAAATTGAAGCAGATCAGAGCAGATCGGAGAAGATTGGAGCAGATCAGAGCAGATCGGAGAAGATTGGAGCAGAGCAGAGCAGAGCAGAGCAGAGCAGATTGGAGCAGCGTGGTCGAGTGTGCTGACCTGGCTGTCTGTGAAGTGAGAGGTCAAAAGCGCAGCAGCAGCAGCAGCAACAGTGATCCGGAGCAGATCGGATCAGATCAGAGCAGCATGGTCCTGTGTGCTCCCTTACCTGGGATGCAGGGGCATGCGCGACATGGTGCTGCCCTCAGGTGTGATGCGGCCCTGCAGGCGCACAGGGGAATAGCGGGCTCGCACAGATGGATGAGGCCCCCCCCCATGCGCATGCACATCCACGCCCTTGTTCCCTTGACAGCATGTGGTCTTGGCATTTTTTGCATGCTGGCCCAGTCATATCGCGCGGAAGCACAAGTACTATGCTGAAAGCAGGTGACGCGCAGCTCCGTGCATTGCTCCAAAGAATGTTGTGATTTGAGCGGTCTAGCCTAGGACTGCCGGCAGCAGCAGCGACCGCAATAGCAGCAGTGGCGGCAGCAGATAGGGGCAGCAGCGGCAAAGCCCTCCCTCCGTCCTGCCGCTGGATGCAGGCAGCCCACACCTCGCAGGAGCTCAGTCGCCCCTCACACCTTGTCATCTATTGCGCCCAGGCCCTGCAGCAGCTCAGCCGCGGCACTCAGCCGTGGCCGCGGGGGAGCATCCAGCCAGCGCAGCCCCCCTACTGTGCCTGCACCGCCGCCAGTGCCGCTGCATTGGGCGGCGGCGGCGGGGACGTCCACGCCCCACTGGGCCAGCTGCAGCCCAAGGGGAGCGAGGTCTGCCTGCCGCAGTGGCATGCACAAGTGCATGTGTGTGTATGTGTGTGCATGTTTGTGCATGTGGGTTTATCCATTTGAGTGCGCGTGTGTGTGTGCGTGTGTGTGTGTGTGTGTGTGTGTGTGTGTGTGTGTGTGCGGGCGCAAGGATGCTTGCCAAAGTGGCTAAGACACAGCGCATCCTGGTTGTTGGCTGGGTCTTTTGGACAAGTATACATACGAATCTGAGTGACTTGAAGGGCAAGCCATCAACGGCTCCTGAAGAACTGGCAACCTTTGTGCTCACCTCCAGTATCTCGGGCGTTGTTGTCTCTTCTAGCACCGTAGACTCATCCCACAGGCGATAACACAGACCTGCAGCAATGCAACGCAAGGCACTTGAGTTGCATGCATATGAATAACACCAACCTCTGCAGCAATGCAACGCAAGGCACGTGAGTTGCATGCATATAAATAACACCAACCACTGCAGCAATGCAACGCAAGGCACGTGAGTTGAATGCATATGAATAACACCAACCTCCGCAGCAATGCTGACAAATGACCTGCATTTGTGCTCCCCAAATACAACAACACCTTACTCAAAACGGCATCTTCAGATGGTGAGCTTTTGGAGAACCTTCCCCTTTTTTCTGGCTCTTGCTTACATCTGACACCCCATAAGCATTCATGTTTGTTAAACGCTCATGGCTAAGCTTCCTGCATGGCACATGCCCCCTGCACCAGTGATGGCATGTCCACCACACCTGGGCCTGTGCGTCCAGCTCTACCTCGCCTCTGTTCAGCACTTGATGCACTGCACAGAAGCAGTAAACAAAAAGTATGTACATAGATGGGCAAGAAATGGGTGCTTTTAAGCAACAAAAAGTGCAACTGTGAAGGAGATGGCTGCATGAAGAACTTGCTGTAAAAAAGAGGGTCCTACAGCTTGCACACCATCAACATCAGCCCTCGAAGGTACTCAAGGGTAAACACAGACTGCAGTACATTGTCAGAGTGAGATGCAGCTGTTGGCTCACAGAGCTGAAGAGGAGCAGGTGAGCCCAGCCTCCGGTTGCACGGCCTCGGTGCACTGTTCACACTCTTGTTTACATGCTTGCACTCATAATAGTGACACCAGTACACCCTCACAAAAGTGCTCTTCCCACTTTGAGACCTGCCTGTACCTGAAGTGGCCTCCCTACACCTCGAAAGGCCGGCCTGCACCTTTAGAAGTGGCCTCCCTCCTCCCCTGAAGACTGACCTGCACCCTTAAGAGGCTTCCCTCAATCCTCGATGACCAGCCTGTATGTTGAGAGGCCTCTTTTCACCCTAACAACCTGCACACTCAGTGGGTTCCCTAAATCCTTAATGGCCCACCTTCCCTTTAGCAACCTGCCCACACCCTTGGAGGTCAGCCAACATACTCAGAGGTCAGCCCACAGATTTGTTGATGTGCCCACATCCACAGCAACCTGCCCACATTCTTGGAGGTCAGCTGACACACTCAGAGGCCTGCCCACAGACTTGGTGATGTGCCCACACCTGATCCACGATGTAGACAGTCGGTTGATGCCAGTTGATGCATCATAGCGAGGGGCCTTGCGGAGTCCAGTATCAACCACTGTGGATGCCAGCAAGAGGGTAACAGGGGCAATGTCAATACAGGGGAAGAGCAGAGGGGGCTTGCAAAAACCTAGGCAGTAAATGTCAGGGTGTGGGCATAAGAGGTAACGCAAAAAAAGTGCGGAATGTGGAGTGAACAATCAGGAGCATGTTCAAAATGACCTTGTTGCAGTATGCAAGGCTTCAGCACAGATGAATGCGTCCAGCTACACGCAATAGGGATGCTTAAACACTGGCATGCCCATTCAGCTTCCTGTACGCTGCTTGAGACCTTCGTAGCAATGCCCCTGTAGAGTCAAAGTGCAAGGCCGAGAAGAGACATCTATCAGACAGGTGGTCTAGGGCTTTTGCACTGAATTGCCGCGTAAATTCGTGGCATCCATGACTCTCTGGAAAACGCAAATCCAGGGAGCCCTGCCATATCTACCTGCCACAACTCCCTGGATGGTGACGGATGACTCCGCAACGGGAGTGGACAGGATGATGCGCTGCCTGCAAATGCAAAACACGAGGCAATGCCACTACTTCACCAGACTGAACGCACACCCCACCTCCTGTATGGAGGATGGTATGAGCAGCTGAAACGCACACAGCCAGAGGCCGCTGAACAAGCATTTACACGCTGAGATGAATTTAAAGGAGCAGCTGGCTACAACAGCACCCTTAGCCAGCGGATACGAGGCCTATGCCTGAGTACGCACATGGTTCATCAAGGAGACACCTTTTCAAGTGAGTCAGCTGTGTAGGCAGCCGCTGCTGCGGCCCCTTGCGCTGGACTCGGAGACCAGGCTGCGATCAATGCTACTCCTTGGTCAGGTCTAAGCTCAGTCGCTGGGTGCGTCGCGCACACTCTGCTCACTTGCAGCCTGTCCGGCGCCAGACCACGGCGTCTTGGTCTGCAGGGGCTAGGCTGCCATGCATCTCCACTACCTCGACGCCACCTCCGGGCTTGAGCTCCTGGTCCAGCAAGCGAGCTGTCCTACAAACGTGAGCACAGGAGCAAAATGCAAGAGCGGCCCACGCGTCGCTTTCTGTTTAGCAGGCAAGGCATGCAAGAATACACAAGCACAGTTCAGGGAACAGATGGAGGCGCGCAATTCGAGTAAAAGATCCTCGGCGTGATGCGCCCCCATCAGGCAATTTACAGTGACTGGAAGCTTTGCAGAATAACTGCTCCCCCTATTCCAGGGTGCTGCCTACCTTGCTGGGAGGTAGCTGTGACAGCCTGGGCTATAAAAGAGGGATTAGCTGTGACAGCCTGGACTGTTGGGGGGGGGGGAGCTGTGACAACCTAGGCTGTTATGGGGTTGATTAGCTGTGACAGCCTGGGCTTTTATTGGGGGGTTAGCTGCGACAGCCTGGGCTGTTCTGGGGGGTGAGTGAGCCTTGCAAAGCGCCTGCCTCCAGCAGGGTTCGGTGTGGCTCTAAATACAAAAACACAAGCGCCTTGCAGGCCCTGCAGACCCCTGTTTGCCAAGCAAGTGCTCAGCCCCCTTGCCCCCAGCCCCAACCTTGCGCCTCTCCAGCCACGGGCATGGAGATGCACCAGCCGACGGAAGCACACATGCCACGCACTCACTGCCTGATTTCAGCAAGGCCCGGGAGGAACACCAGCACGTCGCACGCCCCCTCGCTGCCCAACCCCTCCCGAAGGACGCTGTTGCACGCCTTTTGTGCCGCGCCGGCCGCCGCCCGCTCCAAGCCCCAACGCTCAGTCCTGGATGGCGTGCCTACAAGCAGTAAGACAATGACAGGGCAAGGGCTGCAGCTGACTCTCAGCCGGGTTGTAGGGCTGACAACTTTGCGGCTGATTTTGCTGCATGCAGCCGGCATATGGCGTTGGGCTGGGTGATGTGGGTAGACTGTGGCAAGGGGGCTGGCAATTATTCGAGTTGTAACGTGCCTGTCTGGCTGACCACCGACAAATGAGCCTGCAAAATTGACCATGATTTGCATCTGCTGGGTCCAGCATAGATGGTGCCCAAAATACATGCATCCAGCAAGGAAAGAGCCCGTGCCGGGGTGTGTGTCCAGCTGTCAAGGCGCGCGTGTGCTGTCATGATATGGGCTTCTCGCATGCAGGCAGGCACATGGATGCAGAGATGCACGCATGCGCTTGCTGGCAAAAGCGCCTGCCACGTTCACACAGGACACTTTCAGGCCTCTGCAAGGGCACTGGATGGCCCCCTGAAAGCGCACCAGCCCAAGTGCAAACACGTGACGACGTTTGCGGGTGGACGGGAAGCATTTGAGCACAGCCTACCCCCCGGTCCAGCTCATCGTCCAACCAGGCGCTTTCCTCCAGGTGGATATTTGATTGCACAAGCAAATTCATGGTGTTATCAAACATCAAATGCCTCCCTCAGGTACATCTCTGACTGCGCAAGCAACTCAGGGTGTGATCAAACTTCAAACGCGCGAGCACTGCAAGACCCCGTCATGGTCCGACGCCCACACCTAGGTACATGGTCTTCACAGGGAAGCTGCGGCCTTGGCTGCTGATGCAGGGCACCTGGGTCTCCTTGCTCTGGCACTCCGTGTCTGCCATGAGCGTAGCCACTTGCTCGGCCAGCCCCCCTCCCAGTGTTGCGCTCATGACCACCAGCCGCAGGTCGGGGCGCCCAATGGCCTGCGGGGCGCGCATGCGCCGCGCACAGAGCACACGTGCGAATCACGCACAGCATATGTGCGCATGCCCACTTGCAGCAACTGTGTCTCTTGATGTGTCTGCAGCTTTCATAAATCAAACCAGCAATAGACTGCCGTTTTTCCTACATAAATGCCTTGAATTCTATGAGTAGGCTAGCATTCACGCTTCTTGACTGGAGGCCTCATCCTTGTAATCTGTGTTATCCTTGTAGCAAGAGCGTGCGCCGTGCAGAGCATGCGTGCATTGCACAGAGCACTTGCGTGCATATCATGCGGAGCGCGGGTGTGCACGCCCACAGTGGCCAATGGCCCACGGGGCGTGCACTGCTGGGAGCGTGCCACATGCTGCGTGTGTCTGCAAGGGCGGGCAGGAGGTGGGGCGCGCTGCCACAGGCATTTGTGTAGATGTGGGTAAAAACGGTCTGATCAAAATGACAAAGAGGCTCTATAGAGGCTCAAATGGGCTCTAAAGAGGCTCTACAGAGTCTCGAAAAGGGTCTGCCAAACCCTATTTACCCATCTGTTCAATGTGTCCCACCTGCAGATCCAGGCACAGTGATAGGGCGAGGTCGGCGTCCAGGTTCCGCTCATGGAACTCATCAAACAAGATAGCACCAATGCCCGTGAGCTCCGGGTCAGACTGCAGGCGCCTCAGCAGCACGCCTGCAGACGCGCGCACCGTCGCCACATGGAATACAGGGGGGCAGGGCGGAAGCGTTGGAAGTTGTGCCGGGACGTGCGCGGTGCTCCCTTGCCGTGGCTACTGATGCATGCCTTGTTGGCCTTAAAGACTGCACGCCTTGTTGGTCTCTGAGGCTGCATGCCTTGTTGGTCTGTGAAGCTGCACGCCTTGTTGGTTTCTGGGGCTGTATGCCTCGTCAGCCGTCAAGGCTGGTGGGTAGTGCCATCGCAGCCTAGGCATTTGCTGCTCCGTGAGCATGGCCTCTGGCTGCCTTGGCGGGGCAGTGACGCGCACGATTAATCCTTGGGGCAAGAACGGGCACAATGCACATCACCAGCCAGCAAGATACCCTCTGATACTGGGGGAGGGGACAAGTTCCCCACAAGGCCCTTTTCGAGAGCAAAAGGAACTGTTTGATGGGGATGCAGCGCCACAAACGTTTCAGCACTGCAGGCTGCCACGTTTCCTGCTTGGCACAAGCCAACACCGTGCATATGAACATCCCATGTGAACCGCACACCCACACACATGCACACACATCAAAAGGCCGAACTTGCACACATCCTACGGCTGCGTGCTGACTTATCATGTCCAGTCATCCCCAGGACAAACCAGAGAGCAACGCAAGCACACAATCCGTCGCGCGGCATATGCCGCCACCACTGCTATTTGCCGCCGCCACTCCTATATGCCGCTACCGCTCCTACATGCCGCTACCGCTCCTACATGCCGCCATTGCTCCTATATGGCGCCGCATTGCCCTTGCGTGCCCATAGACTTGCCTTGCTTGATGAGCCTGTTTTTTTCCTGAACTTCCTTTTGAGCTTCTTCTGGTTTGACTCTGAGTTTTGCTTTTCACCAAAACCTCTAGCTTTCGGACAGAATCTTTCTTCTCATGTTTGCGCCTCTTTAGATTGGGTCCAGGTTGCAGGACTTCTAGATTTCAGCTCAGCTGCCTTCGTACGGCGGATATAGCTATGTAACTTAACATACATACTGCCGCCGCTCCTATGTGCCGCTGCCGCTCCTGATCCAGCGTGGCACCACCGCACCGACCCTCCCCCATTTCGCACCCTCTGTCACGACCTCAATCCTCGTGGCGGCGGACACGCGGCTGTCCAGCCTGACCTTGTAGCCTACAGTTGCCCCCACGCTCTCCCCGAGCAGCGCCGCCATCCTGCGCGCCGCTGACCTGTGGTCCATGCAGGCGGAGGCAGAGGGCGCGCAAGAGTCGGGCGCATATGGTCACACAGGGGATCGAGTGCCCCCCCGTCATGTTGCATGATGAAATTCAAAGCAGACCTGAAGCCCTGCGTGTGGTCGCAAGGGTCCTGCGATGTTACAAGGGTATTGGAGTGTGCCCGTGCACCTGCGTCATGCGGGGGCCCTGGGAGCAGCAGCTCAGGGCACCGTTCGCTGAGCACCCTTGTCCCTGTGAAGGATGTGATTCTTTGGAAGGCGATACTTGTTCTAGAAGGTGATACTAATCGTCAACAAGCTTGGAGGCGATGCTCGAAGAGCTTGGGAGGGTTTCCTGCAACCAGGCCGGCCCTCATGCACAGCTGGCAGCAGCCGCCAGTGGCAGCAGCCCCATCTGCTTGCGTCCACGGCAGGGCAGTGGTTGCAATGTCTGGGACATGCGTGTTCCAGCATGCCGTGGAACAATGCAATGGCAACGGCCGCGCGAGGTCGTTTGACTGGCCGCGCGAGGTCGTTTGACTGGGCTGGGCCCCACAGGACGGCCTGCCAGGTCCCCACCCCCAGGACGGCCTGCCAGGTCCCGTTTGACTGGGCTGGGCCCCACAGGACGGCCTGCCAGGACGGCCTGCCAGGTTGACTGGGCTGGGCCCCACAGGACGGCCTCTGCCAGGTCGCAGCCTGAGAGCGATTGGGGCCAGGAAAGCGCTCTCGATGTAGCCTGCTCCTGGGAAGGGTCACTTTTGGCAGAGCTATCACTCTGCTGGTTGTTCTGCGAAAAGTGGGCAAAGTATCTCACACAGCGCCAGCATCCTTGAGCTCGCATGCAGCTTGCATAAGCAATCATCCCCGGGCATGGGGCCCTTACTTGGCTGCAACGATGCGCGGCTCCAGCACCAGGATTTTTTTGCCGCCGCTGAGGTAGGATGGGGCATGCAGAAGCAGTGCAAGCGGGAGGGTCGTTGTTTTGCCAGCACCAGGAGGAGCCTGCGCGCCACGCATGTGCCTGAGATCAGAAGCTACCAAGGATGAGCACACACCAGCACAGCACGCCATCAAGAACATTCTGCTCAGAGTACAAAATTGCACTAAAATGTTACCTGCAGAACCATGCAGGAGGCCTGGTCGAGAGCAAAAAGGCACTGTGGCAACACTGCCCTGCGCAGGGCAAAGCAGTTTCCTATCAGTTACAGAGCATCGCACACCATTGCTTGTACTAGCGCAACGATCAAACAGTGGGACGACGTGTGTGAGAGCTCAACAATGTGAAATGTTTAGCGTGCTTGCGTCCATTTGCTGGTTTATGGAACTGACCTGATTGGCAAGTCGAGGACAAGCGATTGCACCCTAGGTGACAGGTTGTCATCTGTCACAGTACCAGGTTGCACGTCTGAGGTAGCAGCAACAGCCCTAAGCTCTTGATCCTGAGGATGCAGCAATGGCGCAAACCGCCGCCTGGCCCTTCTGTGGCTTTGGTCAAATTTTTGGACCCGGTTGACACAAGGGGCATCCTTGCGGTATTCTGGTTGCCACAAGTTTGCTACAAAGCTGGGACCAGTCTTGAAAAAACTTGTTGCGAGCATGGGAGAAATGGGAGGAGAGAGCCTCCTTCAACACTTATAATTACATTTTAGTTGCAAAAACCTTGTATCAACTCCGGCCATGTCTGCATGCAATGGGTGATTCAACAATACAAGGAGCATTCAATATTGAAGTGACTGGCTTGAAGCTAGTTATGACGTTTTACTGAAATTTGATGCAATTTACGGTCAGCCTCAAACGACAGCCCGCCTCCAGTGCATCTGAAGATGTTTATCAATGTGTTGGCATCTACAACTGTTTGTTATCGCATCATTAAATCCTCACATTACAAAATAGTGCGCATGTGTATGTATGCGTCATTGTTCGTACTTATGGACAATGGCAGGGCACTGCTCCGGATGCTTGTATGTGGCTTGTATGAGTGCCAGGCACGGGCACAATACAAGCAGTTAGAAATGTACTGCAACGGGCGGATGAAGGGTTGTGGGGCTGCACTTGTGTCCTGTGCATGGTAGGTCTGATCACCTGTTTTTGTTGCACCCTTCTTTGGGGACCATTGTGGTCAAGCTGAATTGAAAGGGTGGAGTGAGATGGAGGGGCACAGGGTGATAAGGTATGAAAGGTGGGCTGAAGGTGCAAAAGGCAAGGATGACAAGAACCGACTGTCTGGCCTTGGGCTCCTCATTCCTGCATAAGTTGTGTTGCGCACATGGGTACACACATGTTCCCTCATGCGTGCTTGCGCGCATGCAAGCACATGTACAAATGCACACAAGGAGACCCCCTTCCCTCCTGCACACCCAACACACACATGCGTGTACAAGCGCACATGCACACATAAAAGTGCAGCGCACACACACACACACGCACACACGCACACACACACACGTACACATAAAAGTGCAGCACGCGCACACATGCAACTTGCACAACCACTTGCACGCATGCAGTGCAGGAGCTGTACCACATGCGCTTTCTGCCCCCCAAGTTCCAGCTGCTGGAGCAATTGCAAGCTGGCCTTATCGCACTGACTGATGACGGTCCTCTGTTAAGGACGGTAAGTAGGTTGCAGGATGAGTAGCTTGCTGCCTCTGCCATGATTTCTCTCCGTGGGTAAGGACCGGTTGTTCATACAATCACCTGTGGTCCATTCTTGTGCCTGCTCAAGGCCTCAAGTGCTAGCATGCTGTTCCAGTTCCTTCGCTGTCACTTTTAAGTGCTGTGCCAATCATCCCTGGGTGTACCAATGCGCTGTGGAAAAGTGAATCAAAATGCTCAAATCGCTTGAGGTTGTGCGTACCTGCCTGTGCTGCGCATGCCTGCCTGTGCTGCATAAGCTGATGGCCAAACAAACCGCTTGCTCTTTCGCATGATTACACTGGCCACTTGCCCTTGTGCTTGGAGTGACACAGCATTGTGTGCCTGCCAATATCGATGCCCAAAGTAAAGCTTGCCGCACAAACGCACCCCACGCCTTGCAATCCTGTACTCATACAGCCATGGGGCCTTTCACTGCTGCAATCAGCTCTGCACATGGGCTCCAGCTCAGTACATCTCTACTTTTTGTCTTTGCATGCGAACACTTCTGCCCTTCAACAAGCATGCTCAAGACTTTTGCCATCTATTTTTCTTGCGCAGTTGCCACACCTGCCTCAAGTGCAGCTTCTGTTAAGCTAACCCCGTAATCATGCCCTTTGTGGTCTTGCAATCACGCTCACCACACCGGCTTAATTGTGCACCTCGCTCATTCTTTGTTGCTTTTTGGCGCGCCTGTCTCGCAGTCCTGCAGCCGCGAGGACCTGCTGCACCTACCCTTGTTCCTTGTCCTGGCCAAGGACTTACCCTTACCCATGCACATGCACTCTCCAGCCTCCTGTGCAGCCTGTTGAGCAAGATGCTGACAGACGCAGCCTCCCTGGCTTTGCGGCCCATTGGGTGAGTGCATGGTGATGCTTTCATCTTCTTGGTTGTCAAATGTGTGTTGTGGGCAAGTGAAGCACCTTTAACTAAAGCCTGGCTTTTCTGTCATGGCCATTGGATCAGCTGACTGTACATCAGTCGACAGCCCAACAAGTCAGTGCGCAGCTAGTGCTGTTGTGGGGCTGTCAAGCGATGCAAAAAATCCTTCGACCGCTTTATGGACATGGGGCTGTTGACACTCTGCCTTTTTGGCTGTGGTGATGAGGGTAGCCTTTGAGTGCGGAACAATAGAAGGGTTGGAGGTCTATTTTGCTGCAGTGTCAATCAGTTTGGTCTGTGGGGTATGGTGGCTCACTCCTTGCGCATTTCTTGCCAAGTGCAGTCGGAAATCATGGCCACCATGTGGCCTGGCCTCAAGTGGATATACAGGGCCTCTGTGAGCCTTGTGCGGCCGTAAGGAGGCTTCTAATGCCAGGCGGCTGTGCCAGAAGCACCTCCCTGCGATGGAGCCCCAAGCCTAGACTTTGCGCGTTCCCTTGTGCGGCATCCTTGCACAAGCTTCCCCCCTCGTCCGCCTGTTCCCCTAGTCTTTGAGTGAGGCACCCTAAACTCCCTGTTGATGTTTTATGCGTCCGAGTGTGCGTGAGCGCGACAGGTCTGGACATTGTGCAGCACTCCTGGACACAATTAGTGATAGCGGTGCTGTTAAACTGGGTGCTGTGCAGTCTTGGCTACATATTCTACAGGGTGTACGTGAAGTGGTACACATTGAAATGCGGCACTGGCAGTTGCTGGTCAGTCATGCATGGGGTTGTAGCTCATCGGTAGAGCATCTGCTTTGCATGCAGAGGGTACGGGGTTCGATTCCTCGCAGCTCCACTTTTTGGCTGGCTCAGGTTCAAGCAGCTGGTACGTACTGGCACGTGTGGATGTGCACGTGTACACATATACTTAACACACATACATAGGCGGTGCACAGACCCACGCAGCTGTGAAACATGATGGCATGCCCAAGCACACGCTTGTGCCCGCACACGCCTGAAGAAGGCACTGTGGCCTCATAAGGTCGGCTTCACTCAACAAGTAACACCTGTTTGCGTGGACTTACGAAGAGGTTTATATACATCTGGTGCAAGCGAAGTAGACCACCCCCCACCATCAAATTAGGAAGGAGGTCGTTAGTGGGCCCCATGTCGGAGGGTTCTGAAAAGAGAAACACTAATTCTATTCAATATGCAACAGGTTGTCCCCACCACTGAGTCGCCCCTTTCTTAGGCAAACGTGGCCAAATAAGCCTCTCAAGGCATAACTTTGCATCCACCGCACCGTTTCCTGACCTGAGCACATCATCAGATAGCTTATATTTTTCTGGTTCTGATGGTGGTCTTGGGGTCGAAATTGGTGCGGTGAGTGGAAGGCAATTTCGGAAAAATGGAATGTAAGGTTGAGGGATTGTGCGCGCTCTTTCCCACTCCAAGCCCCAAACTCCGAGATTGAGATGCCTGCAGATGTGTAATTTTGGGCCGCACATCCTGTGTGGATTTGGGCGTGGGAAGCTCTCCCGTTGAGCTGTGCACTCAAAAGAGGCAGATGTACTGCAACATTTTGGCCCGCCGCTTTCCACCCACACCCTCGATCGGCTCCATTTTCAATTTCCTAGATTTGAATTTAATTGGCCGCAACCCTCAGACTTGGTCTGGCTTGAAAGCATGCATGTGTTGCGGAGTTATCGCATTTCCTGTGTTTGGGCCCTTATCCGGACGCGACAGGGTCACCCACGGAACACACCTTCCCGAGCGCCTCCCCATAATCCAACTTTGCAGCATTAAATCATCCTGAAAAGCGGCAGGATTGGAGTTTGGGATGCACCATTTGCCTGCCAAAAGTTTGGGATGCACCATTTGCCTGCCAAAAGGGTGCAAAATGGTGCCAGGATGGCCAAAGGCGCACACGCTGCGCCCCCACCTCGCATTTTCTCACAAAGCCCGACTTTTTATGACATATGTACATGTTGTGCATGGTTGGGTCTGGAAATGGGGCCAGCAAGTCGGCAGAAATGCTAATTGGCCATGTTTGGGGGGGTCCAGTGGTGGGGACGACCATCAGTATCATCAAATAATACAAGTAGGAGATTGAAAAATATCAAGGAAAGGACTTATGGCTCTTTTCATAACTCCCCATAATTTTCCTCCTAGTTTGATGGTGGAGGTTTGCCTGGTGCTTGCACCAGATGTAAACTTCTTTCTTTATTCACACACAGGGGTTAACTTGTAGGCATAGTCTTTTCTTTCCTAAAGCAAAGGCAGACTCATTTCCAACTACACCAGTTTGGGCTTGAACTCTGTAAGGAAGTATTTGATCATCATGGAGATAATTTGTACCATTAGTTGCGTGTGCCACTTGTCACATTTACAAGTTCCAACCGCCAGCTTGGATGTTAGGCTGAATGTTTGTGGCTGGTCTTTGCCAGGCAAATTGAAATCCGTATATTTGAGATGAAATAGGAAAGTTGTTGTGCCGTTGAAAAAAGAAAACAAAGACGAGCTGACTTGCCAAGGCATGCACAATATAAGGGGCCTTCACAGAAAAAGACTGGAAAAAAGTTAAAATTACAATGGGCTTAGTCCTCCAGCCAGATGGGTCGACTGCTGGGCTTGCTGGTCAATGCCAGCCTGACAAAAAACATCCACAGCCTCAGAAATGTATTTGTTATTTGCTTCGAGAGAGACAAGTTCCGAATTTGAATCAAGAGAGACAAAAGAGACATCCTCAGCACTTGTGTTGTCAAAATAAAAGGCCTTTGTGCCTCCGATATAAATTCTATCAGCCAGGTAAAATCAGTAAATTATTCTGCAAATTTCCTTCTCTAACAGCACATTCCCAGGCAAGGGCATAGGTAAGGTAAGGTTTCAAGGCTGTATCCGCCGAACGAGGGCAGCTTAGCCGGTTGTGGCCTCCAGTGAGGTTCGAACCCCAAACCCACAGGTTGCGAGGGTGGATAATCAGCTTCCCATCTCTCAGGCAAGGGCGTAAAGAAGCACATGTTTTCTGTCCTGAACATCATCCAAGCCACATTGATCACAGTGCCTATTTGCAAACATCCAGTCTCAGCTCTGGGGTACAGACACGAAAGCAAAACCGAGCAATCTTGCACGAAAATCTTTCTGAGAGTGCTCCGAGCAATGTCGTAAAGTAACCCGTCGGAATGTTGTAAAGCGTTACCAGTGTGGATTACCATGCCTACTGGCCCGCTTTCCGGCCCAGAAAGCCGGCGGTAATCGTGCTGGTTACTGACCTGGTAAGCGTGCGGAAATCGATGGTAATGTTCGACGACCCTTTCCAAATTTTCTAAACGCGAGTAATCC
>LKMJ01002318.1_pt1 | contig 17412 bp, 26 predicted proteins | sample 643391 | NCBI WGS metagenome assembly LKMJ01 (sample SAMN04112250, study PRJNA286221) | soda lake metagenome | biome: soda lake; feature: Kulunda Steppe; material: water; isolation source: sample PL-Br10 brine of Picturesque Lake | place: Russia: Kulunda steppe | collected 2010-07
CCTCCAAAATCGCCTGTGTTCAAAGTCTTGATGATGAGCCTGGAAGCAATGTTATGTCTTTCAGTCACCATGTTTTGAATTGAAGCATGCTGACAACCAGAGAGCATATGGATTTGGCTGTCTGCAACAGTCCAAGTGTGTAGTCCAAGTACAGTGTGAGCAGAACACGTTCCTGAGAAACTGAGATTCAGCCGCTGAAAAGAGAAAAAGAGAGAGTCAAGCAGGGCCTCAAGTTCCGTGATTGCCCAGTCTGCAAGCCCGCCGTGCTTGCGCGTTGTGTACACTGCCCGCTGTCCGCAGCCAGTCCACACAACAACACCTCATGCTCTAAATACGTAATATGTAGTGGTTATGTCTAGAGGCTTTTCTGCATGCAGCAGACTCTCGGCCTGACAACCCCATTCTTACAACAGGGCAAAGAAACGGACAATCCTTTACAAAAATGGCTGATGACAGTGCCCAAGAGGATTCTGATGGTCAAGGACACAACCCCTTTTTGGTGCGTCATGGGCGAGTGTGGTCTAGAGCCTCTACAGTTCAATTGGTTCTGGGCGGCAGTGCGGCTATACAATGCTTTAAGCCAGAGCAATAGCTCCACTGCATGAAAGATCTTACAAGCTGACATGCAACTGAGCTCACAGTGCGATGATTGTTGGTCATCCCACATCCTGTCTGCTATGAATGGTCTTTCACATTCCTACTTGTTCAAGGAAAGGCTGCTGAAGTGTGATCCCATTGATCTTGGTCGTTTTGTTGTGGACCTCAGGGAGAGGTACTTGGATTATTGGACACCTTGTTCTGATATACATCCATGAGAGCGCAACAGCAAATGCTCCACTTACCATCAATGGTGCGCCCTCCCTACCAGGAGGGCCCTGGTCACACATTCGCCACTGGCATACACCCTTCCTGTATACATGCTTCTTGATCTTCCTTGCGACGTTATTCGCAGCGTGGCTCGCTTCAGACTTTGTGCCCACTCTACGAATTGAAACTGTGACCTGGACTTACAATACTTCCCCTACTTATGACTTGTGTAATGCTCATGATGTACAGGATGAGCAACATGTCCTTTTGCACCCATTCACACGTGGTCTCGCTCCTAAGGAAGGACTTATGCTTCCCTATTTCCTTCCGCAGGCTTAAACAATGTGTCTGCTTTTCTGGGCCAGGAAAACAATTAGCTATATTTCTTCCTGCACTGATACTTTTGCACTGATACTTTTTTATGAGCAGGCTAGCAGTCGCACCACTTGACTGAAGGCCTTTTTTCTTGTAACCCTGTTTAGACCTAAGCTACAGTGTTTTTTTAACCTAAGTTACAATGCAGTTTAGACCTGAGTTACAGTGTAGTTAAGTCAAGTTATAAGTTAGGGTTGACCGCCAGCCAGGTCGTAAGGCTGCTTGTTTTGTTGCTGGTCTTCGCCAGCCAAAAATAGTCCATAACGTCCGAAGCAAAATGGCAGAGTTTGATGTTCCATTGAGAAAGAGAAGTGTAGTTTAGACCCGAGTTACAATGGTTTTAGCCCTGGGCCAGTGGGTAAATAAAGACGTAAAAATGTGCTCTATACAGACTCTATCTTGGAGTTACTAGCTAGTAGCTGTACTTGTGATCATTCAAGTACTCAGCTACCCAACTCCAACCAACTGAACATGGAGTGCAGCACAAATTTGGCTGCAGCGCTTATCTGGCGTGACATCACAACCTGATAACCTTTAAAAAGTCGTGTCCGAGGAGTCCTGAAAGGTCTCCAAATCGGATACCCTCAGGGTAGTTCTAGGCTAGAACTACTTACATTACTATACTAGGTAGACATACAGTACGGACCAAAGTGTCTCCTTTTCCTTAATTGATGTACTACATCTAGTAGGGGGTGTTTCACTCCCTACGTAGTTTGGACCTCTGATAGAGTTCCAAGTTTGGAAGTTCCTTTGAGACCATCTGGGGAGCAAGCACATTGCTTACTCATTTGGGACTTCAGTTGTCTCGCTATGCCCCTTCGCCAACATTGCTAACTCATTTGGGACTTCGTGACAACTGATGATCAGTTGTCTCGCTATGCCCCTATGCAAATAGCCTCATTCCTTGCACTAGCTTATTGTGTTATGCCTAAAGAAACCATAGTATAAGCTTTGAAGATCATCACAGTTTTACCATCGCCTCTCTTCTAGAGATTGGTAATGCCATCAGTGATATCAGTTTTAGTGATAAGCAACACTTATGACAACCTGAGCATGTTTCATCTTTTTACAAGACGCGCACTTGAAAGAAAATGCTCTCAAAGCCTTGGTCTGGAGCAAGGGGCTGCCAGCCACCCTTCAGATCCCCACTGCTCATTGGTGTATCATATGATGAGACTGCACTTCAGGCCAATGTGTCTCCTTTTCCTTTATTGATGCAGAGTGTCTTGCTGCCTGCATAGTTTTTTTTCTTTCCTCCAGGGGCAGTTACCAGATGACACATATCATAATAAATATATTTTCATTCATGTCAGGTCAGGCGTCCCTCCCCAACAAACTCTCCAGCCTACTCGTTCTGTGCCACACTACACACCGTGTGGATCCCTCACCCTTCAAGGTTCAACAACTTGTTACTTGCTTTAGGTAGGAGGGGCGCATCAATGCACAGGTGCACAATCCAGCCAACTGGAAGACCCACCAAATTACATAATAAGTTGTCCCACAATATTGGCAAAAGTAATGGTGGCAACAAGCAAGTGCCCTGGACATGATTCCTGTTCCATTTCTAGGCTAATTTCTGGCCCTTCAGAGTTTTACCCTAACCGTCCTTACAGGCAGATATCATGTACGATTCCTGTCAGAAGCTCTCATTGGTCATAATGCAGGTTATTCACATGCCAGCATCAGCATCCCAGTCCTGGTCTCTCACAAGAATAAACAGAAAAGGACTAACCAGCGGCGCACCTCCACTGCTTTGCCCCTGTTGACTCCACAATAGTGGCACCTATCCTATAACTCACAAGGGCATGAGACAGAATTCTGTTCCACGCCGCTGTTTCCTCAAGACCACCTCCGCTGTCGTCCATGTGGCACACTTGCTCAGCGCAGCCACCACAGGCCCCCAAACTTGCGGGACCATGCGAGCTCAAAACTCTCTCAATTTCGTCACAAAAAAGATGCGAAACATTCCCTTATCCAATCCTGTGCCTGCACACCTCTCTCGCCACACCCAGGAGTCGCTCATCCGAGACTCCCCTTGTCACCACCCTCTCCAACCAGGCAAACAGGAGGCAACCCCCTCACCATGCCCAGCTGTTGTGCCTGACAGATGTCTGCTTTCCCCCGGTCCCTTGCCCCTGCCCTCATCAACATGACTCATCCACACAAGCTGTCTGTTTTCCCCTGGTCCTCGAAACCCGCCCTCATCAACGTGGCTCAGCGACGAGGTTCAGGCAGGCATTCTCTGCTCAGCATCCACAGCCCTAGTTTGCTTGGATTGGTGTGGCCATGAGATCCTTTTGGTACGGCCTTTAATCCCTGGGCCCTGGCCCACCCTGTCAGCTTGACCAGATTCTTGGTCCCAGCGAAGGCGGGCTTTCAATGCACGAGCCACTTTAAACCACACCTCAAGCATGAGTTAGAGTGGGGGCTTGTGCCCAAACCTGGGCGTCACCACACAGCAGCACGCCTGCCCCTCTCAAACCGCACCCGCCAGCTGCTGCTCCTTCCTCTCCAGCTGCACCACCTGGAGGGCATGCAGGAAACGTTGGTGCGGACGTTGGTCAGCCATGCAGGGAGCTTTTTGGGGGCTGACTGGCCAGGTTGTGCCTTGCCAGCACACACACATTGGCAAAGTTTCAGGTCACCCTTCTGTCTGGCACACAGCCTGGGAGGCAGGCTCCCCTCAGGGTGGCCTGCCACACGGCACGCAGGGCTGCAGGCCACTGCAGGACACCGCAGGCCACTGCTGTATACGGTCACCAGCTCAAGAGGAGCACTTCTGACACCCTCACGCAGCAGCACGCTGCCTACAGGCGCACCTTGATGTAGTTGCGCAGCATCTGGAACCCAAAGAAGGCTGCGCCCAGGAAAGACGTGGTCGCGCCAGCTTGCATCGCGCTCACGCTCAGCACCGTCCCCACGTTGACCAGGCAGGAGGCCAGCAGGGCGGCCCCGATCACACGCTGCCATGCCTGCACATATGCATGAAAGTGCATGCGCGCATCCAGGGGTGCGTGGCTGACAAGCCAAGTGCACAGACATGGGTGCGCGCCTAAGCTGCATATGCATGCACACGTGATTGCAAGCACACCCTGGTGCTGCCCTAACACATGGACACGCCGGGTACAATGTGCACATCAAATGGAAAGCCCCCTTGACTTGCTCAGGCTGGCTCCGTGGAGGCAGCAGCAACACACTGACAAAACGCACACGTTTGGTGTGCATGCAAGCCGGCCCAGCCCAATGCCTGCAGGCAATCACTACCCCGGCCTCACTTCACTGGAAGCCACCAAACATGGAAAGCACACTGCACTGCCCCAGTTCCTGTTCGGTTGCATCTCAGTTGCATTGGAGGCACACATACAGTGCAGGACGCAGGCAGCGACGCAGGCACAGAGGCCCCACCTGCACCCGCGTCAGCGCCCGCTCCGTCTCCAAAGCACGCACACGCAGCTTCAAGTCTCCACGCTCCAGCTTCTGCAGGCACGCAAGTTCGCGTCACATGCAAGCACTTGATAGTCAGCACAAATTCGCTGTGCCATTTATCACATGCCTCTTTGGTGGTGCAAATGGTGGGCAAGCCTACTACTCGACGGCCAGACCCACAGAAGGAGCGAATCTTTGGGAAGCATGTCAGGCAGCGGAATACGCAGAGCAGCACATGACGATGATCCAGGCCACCCTCAAAGGATGTGGCACAGACAAATGTTTTTGCAGGAGAAAACCACAGACAAGCCCGGAAGCCAATCTGACATAAAATGCACTCAATACTCATTTACTCTTGTTTGGCTTGGAGCGTGTCACAGAGACGCCCGGCAGCCATTCTGACATACAAAGCACTCAATATTGGGCACTCATCGGTGCAATGTCTGATCGGCCGGGCCTTGAGGACTGCCAGGGCAGTGTCAGGGCAGTGGCTCTTGGGCTGAGCGGGGGGGCATGAGCATATGCTTCACTTGTGCCCTGATGCTTTGCTGAAGCATGGCCGTGTACAGGAAAGCCCTTGCACGTTCGATTGCCAGCATATGGACATCACCAACAATGCATGCATGCGTGCACTTGCTGCTTTTGCTCGCCAGCGCCCGGCCCTCATGCACCACGCTTGCCCTGAGTTGCTTCCTCGCCACAGCCAGAGTGTGTTGCATCCAAGGAGTCAGGTCACCTGCAGCGTGAGGGCCACCTCCTCGATCTTGTTGGGGTTCTTGAACAGGTTGGCGACAGCGCGGTTCTGGTTGGCCAGGCCCTTACCAATGAACTTCTGCAGCTTGGAAACCTGTGTGCACACATGTTTTGTGCACCGGGGGGGTAGGGCTCAAAGAGCTGCGTCTGCTGAGCAGAGGGGCCAACGGGAGAGGGCGCTGTCCTGGTCTAGTTGGGGCACAGGTCACGAGGCGGCAAAGCAGGCAAGAGATCAGCGGGTTGTTGGGACGCCCTGCCAGGTCAAAAACCTGCTCCTGCAGCGGAAGAATGCACACACGCGAGTTTGGACCACCCCAGCACTGCACATCTTCCTGAAGCAAAATGAGTCCATGCAAATTATGGGAACCTGAGGCAGCTTAAGCACACGCGTGTGTGTGCGTGCGCGCGCATGCGCGTGTGCGCTTGCAAAACTGGGAAGGGCGCGCGCGCCGTCACACGGCCCGGCAGGATGAGGGGTAGAGGGTGGAGGCAGTGTACACCCCTGGAAAAGCAAGACAGGGCGCCGGGGTGGCGCAATGCAATGGAGGACAAGAGCCCAACAGCGGCGGCAGCAGCGGCGCGCGCCTGAGTGGGCGCAGGGGCAGCAGGTGTACAGCCACATGGTCGGGAGGGGAGAGGGAGAGAGGCAGGAGGGAGGCGCTGGGGGCATACAGACCTGGGGCGAGCCCTCCAGCAGCAGCTCGCGCGCGTACGGCGCCGCGATCTCGCTGATGTCAAAGCGCGCATCAAGGGACTTGCCAATGCCGTCTAACACCGTGAATGAGCGCACCACAAAGGTGAAGGTGGCCGGGAACCTGCGCACGCCACGCATATGCACAAGTGTGTGGAAGTGTGCATGTGTGCGCATGCATGGATGTGTATGCGTGTGTGTGCGTATGCGCACGTGTGCATGCGTGTGCCACAGGCGATGTGTGCCTTGTGCGCATGCATGGATGTGTGTGTGTGTGTGTGTGTGCGCGTGCGCGCGCGCACGCACATGTGCCTGCGTGTGCCACAGGCGGTGTGTGCCTCATGCGTGTGTACAAATGCGAGGGGGTGGTCCCCCACCTGAAGGGCTGGTCGTTGGCGGCCAGCAGCAGGTCCTCGCCGATGGTGGTGAGGATCTCCTTGCGCTTGGCCTTGGCCTCGTCCTTGGAGCGCTGGGGCTTGAAGGACTCGTTGTACTTGGAGCCCTTGGCCTGGCGCTCGGCCTTCTGCGCATCCAGACGCTCCTGCGGGGGCCCATGCAAGTTCAGCATCGGAGCCTGCTTGGTGCTGGTGCGTGTCGGCTTGGCATCAATGCCTGCTTGGCGCTGGTGCGCGTTGGCTCAGCGGCTTTGCCTGCTCGGTGCCGGTGCGCGCTGGCCCCTGGCGCTGGTGCTGCGTGTCTGGCGTGTCTGGCACCCTGCCCTTGTCCTAGTGTGGCCCCCGCCTCTGCTGTAAGGCCCTTACAGGAGGGGCCATCCTGTGGGTGGCCGCGTCGCAGGGGCACGTCACGCAGGAACCAGAGTGCGCACGGTGGGTGCCCATACGCAGCGGAGTGCCGCACGTGCTGCCGTCACAGGCCACGGAGGAGCACCACGCTGCTTGCAGTGGGCATGCTGTTGGCGTGCCCTCGCTGGGGCTCCCTCCTTTCCCCCCCTCCCCTGGGGCTTTTCTTGCGTTTGGAGCTTCCCTTTCCCTCAGTGTTCTCCCCACCCGCTGGCGCTGGCCTGTCCCCTCTCCGGGGCCATCCATCCAACCCTCCAATGCTCACCTGGAAGGAGCTGAGGAAGAAGTCCGCCGTGCGCCTGACCGCTGTCTTGTCTCCAGAGGGCACGTACACGCCCATCAGCGTCAGCGCCTGGATACACTTGTCCGAGTCACGGCTGCAAGGCGTGCACAAAAGCAGGGGGGTGAGACGTGATGCGCGTGGCAGCGAGCGCGCGCACGCAGGTGCGCGCCCCACCCTAGGCCTGATCAAGCATGCAAGGCCTTGAGTTGGCGAGGCTGGAGCGTGCGGGGGCAGGAGGCGGCCCTTGGCTGGAGCGTGCAAGGGCTGGAGGCGGGCCCAAGGCTGGAGGATGGCGCCTCTCCTATGCAGCTGCGCACCCGTGCATGCAATGGGCTGGACAGCAGCTGTGCCCTCTGCCCAAAAAAGTCTGTTATTGAATGGAAGGCATGTGAGTTGATGCTGGGGGTGAAGGGCGTGCATGCGTGCTGCAGAGCGTGCCGCACAGCATGGCTGAAGTTGGAAGCCCTCTTGGGCAGGAAGCAGCCCATGACTTTCCCCACAGCAAATTGAACGTAGGGATTGGATTCTCCATGTTTGGAGGGGACCCTGACGGCGTCTTGGGCGTGAGGAACCAACTTCCCTCAAACACGCATGTCCACCGCTGATGTTGAGGGACCCATGAGACAAAAGTTAAAAAGCGTCTGACTGTTTCACAACAGGCAACCAGGAGCCAAAGGACCTCCTCCAGCAACTCACTTGAAGACACCGTAGAACAGGTCCAGCAGGCCCTCGCGGATGTTGGCTGCAGATGCAAGGCCCAGCAGGGACCGGGGTCACAGAGCAAGTATAGTATGCTGAAGCAGGATGGGCGATGCGGTTGGCAGGGCCGGCAATGAAACGAGTGAGCAACAGAAAATTGAAAGCGGCTCAAGCAACAACAGTGCGCGAAAAGGCCTGGCCACACACCCAGCCCCTCAGACAGGATGCTGTGTAACGGCATGCCCTGAAACGGGATGCTTCAGGCAGGAAGTGCTGGCAAACAGCAGCCAGTGTTGCCTGGTCTACGCAGCGCGCGGCTCCAGCAGCAGTGTCCAAAGCACACACTGGACGGGCAAAAGGCGTCAGAGGGCAGGAGCGTGTGCCTGCTCGTGCGCCCACACGCGCTCCTGCGCCTCAACGCCGCAGCCACTCACGTGCAAGGGTGCCCATCATGCCTGCAGGCAACCAAAGTGGGCACGCACAAGGGCACAGCGTCAGTCAGCACATGGAGGGGCACGGTAGGATGGAGGGGCACAGTGGGCACAGAAAAGGGCACACAGCGCCAGCACATGGAGGGGCATGGCAGCGGCGGTGGGCACGGGGGACAAGGCCACACAGCGCCAGCACATGGAGGGGCATGGCAGCGGTGGTGGGCATGGGGGACAAGGCCACACAGCGCCAGCACATGGAGGGGCATGGCAGCGGCGGTGGGCAAGGGGGACAAGGGCACACAGCGCCAGCACATGGAGGGGCATGGCACCAGGGCCCAACGTGTCTGCAGCATCACGACACCTGACACAGAGAACACTTCAAGCAGTGGGCCCCCAAAATTGTCCACACAGCACACGTCTGTGTTGCTCCCCAGCTGCCCATGCATGCTGCGCTCGATGCGTGGGAGTTGGTGCGCGGAATGGTGCGCGAGGGAGGGGTCAGCGCAGGTGCGCAACATGCAGCACAGCGCTGCAGGCCAGCAGGCACAGCATATGGAGCCACAGAGGAGGGTCTGGGTTTAAACCACAGAGGAGGTTCTGGCAGGCATCGAGGGAAGAGCACGGGCAGGGCGTGGCCCTGGTCCAGTGCCAGCTGAACACAAGCAGGCGATGCACGTGCCGGCTGAACACAAGCAGGCGATGCATGTGCAGGCACCTTCCCCTGCTCTCCTGCCAATTCCTTAGCTTCCGAGGTGAGGGCTACAGCTGCGGCAATTTGCTGCAAAGCCATATAAAACAGCCAGCGGGCACTCACCAAAGTCGTAGTAGATGAGTTTGCCGTCCTTGTCCACCGCCACGTTACCCCTGGATGCAGGCACCGTCACACAGGCGTACTTGAGCCTCAGCACTGTCACAGTTGAGGCACTTGAGCATTGTCACAGTTCAGGCACTAGAGCACTGTCACAGTTGAGGCACTTGAGCATTGTCACAGTTCAGGCACTAGAGCACTGTCACTTGTTGAGGCACTAGAGCACTGTCACTTGTTGAGGCACTAGAGCACTGTCACTTGTTGAGGCACAAGAGCACTGTCACAGTTGAGGCACTAGAGCACTGTCACTTGTTGAGGCACAAGAGCACTGTCACAGTTGAGGCACTAGAGCACTGTCACAGTTGAGGCACTACAGCATTGTCGTGGAGGGACGCAGAGCTCCTGCCCCTGGCAGTGGCAGCCAAGCGCTCTGCGCCTGCTGGCTTGGGGCACACACTGCTGGCTTGGGGCACTCCCTGGTGAAACACCTTCCAGAGGCATCTATCTGAAAGCCGTGCTTTTGGTCCAGGTACGAATTACCCACACATTATCGGTGGATGTCTGGCAGTACTGTCAAGGCAACACTTTCTTTGAGTTGATCAGGACTGTTCTCACTTGCTTTTACTTGGCTGCACCCCTGAACCGGGACCACTGAGTGTTTGGAAAAATCATGGTTATCATGGTCAACAACCACGATTTTACCAAACCCGGTTCAGGGGTGCAGCCAAGTAAAAGCAAGTGAGAACAGTCCTGATCGAGTTATTGAGGAAGGACAGAAACAAGGTCCTTCTGTGTCCACCCTTTAGGTGACACATAAGAAAGGAAGGAGACAAGGTGCGATTTGACCTGCACTACAGCAATGCGGTGTAGGTACATGACGTCATCTTCGCCTTCACAAGAACAGGAGGGTGACTGGACTTTTCGAGCATGACTTATCTTCACCTTCACAACAGAACGGGAGGGTGACTAGAGTTTTTGAACGAGTGAAAGCGCTCATTGAGGGCGGTATAGCGCCATGACCATAACCAAGCCACCTGGTGGACGCTTGCTAGACAAAATAATTTGAAAACACATTGGCGCGTGGCGCACTCAACGCGCGCGCGTCCTCGCCAACTGCGCCACTCAGTACTCACGGGTGGGGGTCGGCGTGGAAGAAGCCGTAGCGCAGGATCTGCTGCAGGTACGACTCCACAGACAGGCGGGCTAGGCGGGAGCGGTCCAGGCCCATGCTGTCCAGGGCCTCAGCGTTGTTCACCTTCACGCCTGCATGGACAGGCACGCAAATGTGTGCGTGCATGTGTGTGTGCGCGCGCTTGTATGTGTGTCCGTGTGCATGTGTGTGTGCGTGTGTAACCATGTGGGCACACACAGCTGACCAGCGGCATGTGGGGAGCAACTACAAAAGCCGAGGCCGTCTATGCGCCAGCGCTGCCTTGATTGGCACAGAGCAGGCCGATGCCAGCGCTGCCTTGAATGGCACAGAGGGCAGAGCCCTGCCCACCTGACCTCGCCTCTTCTGGTCCACGCTGTGTGCTCCACACAAGTACACACGCACGCAAGCACACACACACATACACACGCACACAAACACGCGCACACACACACACACCTGGCATGTACTCCAGCACCAGGACCTCGGGGGATGAGTACTCCCAAAACACCTTGGGCACCCGGACCCAGTCTGTGTTCCTACGGGCACAGGCAGCAAGCCAGGAGCAACAACCTCGGTGGCCTGACAACTGCTCGCGCAGCGTCAGTAAACTGCCCGTGGGGGGTGCGCGTGAGGAAGAGGAGCCAGCGCCGCGCAGCAGCTCAGGCCCAGGCAGGGTTGCACACCCCAGAGGATTTGCTAATGAGTGGTAGCTCCGGGCTGGGGAGCGCTCCCGTGTGCAGTGTGCCGGGACTACTGTGCTGGGGCAGGGGAGCAGAGGTGTCCCGAGCTGGTGGGTGGTAGCCTTCATGGCCGGGCTTGTAGGCACAGCATATGATTGACACACAAAGCAGCAGCGGGCCGGCTGGGCAAGCTGGGCGCAAGTATGCATCCTTCCTTGCGTGAGCCAAGTGGCTGCACGTTATAACCCAAGTGAGTGTGAACAATGACTATGCGTTGGTCTTGGCACGAGCCAAACCCCCAAAATGACCGTGGCTGCTGCTCTAAGTGAGCGCAACGCAGGAAGATGACCGCTGGGGTCTGCATGTAAGACATGCAAGCCATGCAAGCTGCATTGCACACACTGTCAGAGGCATGCAGGCCATGGAGGGGTGAGTCATCGTCGAGGCTGAGTTCCAACGCGAGGTGTGCAGATCATGGAGGAGGGGTCTGTGCCACCAGCATTGCGGTGGGCAGGTGAGCAGCTCTTCCTCGCTGCTGTACCTCTGGTGGCTCCTCTCCCTGCAAGGCGTCCAGTCCAGTCCAGCGCCAGGCAAATCCATACCCCTGCCCACCGCACCCACTTGAAGTTCTCTCTGAACTTGTCTGCGTTCTTGCCCTCCAGCGTGTAGTCGATCTCTTGGTACAAGATGCGCGAGCACTCGTCGTAGATGGCCACCCAGTCGCGGGCAGCGCCATCGGTCTTGGGATCCAGCTTCTGCAGCCAGACTGCCTGCGGCGCGGCGCCGGCGGCGCAGGGCGGGCGGGAGGGGGTTTGGCCTTGCGATGCCCTGCCAGGGCACGATGCCTCACACATTGCAAGCATGTACACTGCACCGTGCCTTGCACAGCACCGTGCCTTGCACTGCGCTGTGCCTCAGGCAGCAGTAGGTAGCTGCACTCAGCGGCAGACCTCCTTGCAGGTGACAAGGTATGTATAACAGAGGGCGCAGCTGCCTGTTGCTGTTAGAGGCATGGTGCACTGTGAGGTACGGGGCAGCAGGCAGCCTTGCCTACACGGCTCCCTTTTTGTGGGGCACGCTGCCTGTGAGGTAAGTGTTGGGGTTGAATGACGCAGGGGCGCACACGAAGCAGGTCAAGGGTGAGAACACGGAGGACGAGAAAGCAGGTGGAGGGTGAGAACATGGCTACGGCACATGTAGCCCGGGAGGTGCCCCCGCCTGCTGCAGACCTGATCCTGGACGAGCGTGTGGGGCCCATAACCTGTTGGGTCGAGGATCGTTTCCCTTTAAATGCTAAGCAGTGGGGGCAGCACTGCTCTGACCGTAAGGTGCAGCACTGCTTAGCATTTTAAGGGAAACGATCCTCGACCCAACTACATGACACAGTCCGGAGCTGCTAACACAGGACACTGGCATGAATGAGTGGTTGCGAGGGCTGGAAGATGCACCGACAAGCAGACGAGGCAACACAGTCCTCATTTTGAGCCCATCCTTGAGGCTTGGGTGGGAATATGCTTCAAACAGCATGGTTTGAAAACTAAGGAGCAGCGGGAACTGGCGGTGCAGCTGAATTCCTAGGAATGAGGCGCGCCAGCAGCCACTCACCAGCTGCCTGACGTTCTTGAGGTCGATGTCAAACAGCTCCTTCAGCCCGGGCCTCTGGACTTTGACCACAACCTTCTGGTCTCCAATGCTCGCCAAGTGGACCTGCAAACGGACGCACGTGTGTATGTGTGTACGTGTGTGTCGGAGGGGTGGCAGGGCCTCACGTCATGCAACATGTCCACATCGAAGTTGAGGCACCACAAAAATTAGCGAGGCATGTTAACGCTTAGTTGGTGAAATTTCTCTTCTAAGCGGAGACGCGTACAGGCAACTTGAAGAAGTGCGCCCATGCTTGTGGGCGTGAAACTATTTCAACCACAATGAGAGTGCGCGTAAACTCACAAGTCCCGTGGAAGACACATGCGCCACACCTGCTTTATTTGCTCAAATGGCCCTGGAGCTAGGACATACAATCCCCACCCTGAGCCACACCATCCTACACAGTGTGCTCTGGTGTGGGACCAACAGCTGCACTCAGGAAGGGGTCAGGGTACACTCACTGAACAGGGCTGAGTTTGTACAGGGCAAGGGAGCGTTTTGCCTACAATTGCTCTGGAGCTTCCCCAGTCACGGGCTTCCAGGCCCTTGCCCCAGCCCTATCGGCTGAGTGCTGGCATTGCTTCAAGCCAGGCACGTGCTGGCATGGCTTCACGCGTGAGTGCTGGAATGGCTCCACACCAGGCGCGTGTCCAAGGGGTATGGCCCACCCCGTGTGCCCCCTCCCACTGCCAGGGCTCCTTTAGCCGCGTGGTCCTCTGAGACAGCCATGTTCACTTCCCCACCCATCCGCTGCCCTGCAAAGACCATGATGGTCTTCTGCTTTGATGCGCGCCCGTCTCAAACCCCTTAGCTCCAACGCATTAGGCGCATGCCCACTCACCCTCACTGGTATGCCTCGAAACTCTGCAGCCAGCTCACCTGCCCCAGGGACGCGGCAGCAATGGGCTGCTCCTCAAAACTCGTGAACACCTCCTTGATGGGCTTGCCCAGGCTGTACTGCACGATCTCCTCGGCGGTCTTGGTGTCAAATGGCGGCACATTGTCCTGCAGAACGGTGGGTGAGGTCCCAGAGGGGGGTGGGGTTGGTGCAAGAACAGGTGCAGGTAGAATGGACGGGGAAGGCAGGGCTCCCGCGTGCGTGCAGCCTGACACTTGTCAGCGCATGCTGAGGTCTGTGTGGCCTGAGCGGTCAGGCACTGCGTGCAGCCCGGCACTTGTCAGCGCGTGCAGAGGTCTGTGTGGCCTGAGCGGTCAGGCACTGCGTGCAGCCCGGCACTTGTCAGCGCGTGCAGAGGTCTATGTGGCCTGAGCGGTCAGGCACTGTGTGCAGCCCGGCACTTGTCAGCACGTGCTGAGGTCTGTGTGGCCTGAGCAGTCAGGCACTGCGTGCAGCCCGGCACTTGTCAGCGCGTGCAATGGTCTGTGTGGCCTGAGCGGTCAGGCACTGAGTGCAGCCCGGCACTTGTCAGCGCGTGCTGAGGTCTGTGTGGCCTGAGCGGTCAGGCACTGCGTGCAGCCCGGCACTTGTCAGCGCATGCAGAGGTGTGTGTGGCCTGAGCGGTCAGGCACTGCGTGCAGCCTGGCACTTGTCAGCGCGTGCAGAGGTCTATGTGGCCTGAGCGGTCAGGCACTGTGAGCAGCACACACAGGGTGTCCACAGGGCCAAGCAGCGGCGGAGATTTAAGCGCCCTTTCAGTTTTGCTGCCCTGCCAGAGCCCCAGTGATCCATGCTAGTGCATGCGAGCCATGCGCCTCAGTGAGCACACGACCAGATTGGAACGCGTTAGCCTTATTAGAACAACACTCAGTGTCAGCGGGCTGCGCTCACCGAGGGCAGCCTCGCACACCTCGCCCACCCACCTGCAGCTTCTCCAGCTCCTTCACAAACTCCGGAGAAAGGACGTCCACGCGCGTGCTGAACTGCTGCCCAATCTTGATGAAGGTGGGACCCAGCCGCACCAGGCCCTCGCGCAGCCACACAGCCACCTCCTTCTTGCGTTCACTCACCGCCTCCTGCCGCAGTGCAAAGTACTCCAGACAGTGGGACAGAGCAAAGCAGAGCAGAATAGTGCAAGCGCAGGGCGAGTTCCTCTTCCTTCTTTTTCTATTTGACCAGCGCAGCTGATCTCCAGTGCGACAAGGCAAGGCACAGGGGTGCTCTGCGTTGCATGCTGCGTGCACGCACCGCTCAGCTTGCGACAGTGGTGTGAGGATTCTCTTGAGCATGGGTAAAGGTGCGGCCTTATGCGCTGGCAGGGGCGACAGGAGCCCACCGCCACGCAACAGCACTGGCGGCACGCAACTCATACCAGTTTTTATTTCTCAAAACAAAGAAGCAAAGAAGCAAGCAGAGCATGCCGGCTGAGCCCCTGCTGACAGTGTCATGCAGCTCCATGCCATTGCTGCCAACAGGAGGACCTTGCGCGCAGTCAAGCCCCATGCTTGGCCTTTGGGACAGTGGCACTTTCACAGCACGCATGAACTCATGCATCAAATGTCCTCCATACTAACGCCCTGAGGCCCCCCCCACCAATGCTGCAGGCCCGTGCCCTTCTGGCCTTGGTGCATGCCAGAGAAGACTAGCGCGCAATGAACACACCCCTGAAGCCCCCTCTCACCCTTGCCACACCAGTATCACTGCCACCACCACTACGCTGCAAGCGCAGCACGCGGGCGCGTGTTAGCAACATGCACGCACCGGTGTCATGCCGTCCTTGCCCTTGTAGGTCCACTTCTTGCTGATCAGGGCATACTTCCAAGCAAACTGGATGGCAAACGTCCAAATCTCCAAGGTCCGCTGCACACACGCAGCAGCAGCAGCAGTATGACCGGCCACACTTGCTGTGAGGGCCTAGCCAGGCTTTGGCTGAGTTTCCAAGCATGCTGCATGCCCAAGCACCGTTGCAGGGCTCATGCATGCAGGGGATACTTGGGACAGGGCGCGCAGCGTCCTGAGACTGCATTCCCTCAACAACCTCTCTTGCCCTTCAACTAACTGTGCAGGCTCCGGATCTGGGCCTCATGCCAGCACGAGGTACATCACAAGCAAGGACACACACACACACCACCCCCTCCTCTCCTTTGAGATTGATCGGCCAACAGCACCAGGTCTGCACGGGCGGACTGCTTGCCGCCACAGCAAGCAGCCAGCTGTCGGCCTGCCCGCCAATTCCATCACCACCCACCCTCAAGACGGAGTAGTTCTTGAAGTTGCTCCAGCGGCCACCGGGTGCCTTGTACGGTGTACCCTCTGCGGTCTTGTTCAGCCGGCGCTGGTTGCTGGCTGGCGCCGTCACTGCCTCCAGCTCAATGTGGCCATCTACTGCAGGGCTCGCAGCCTGGGGCGGAGCACTAGAAGAGGGGGTGGGTACGGAGGGGCTGGGGGCAGGGGTGGGGGGAGCGGGGGCTGCTGCAGAGGTGGTGGTAGCAGCAGGTGCCGGGCTGCTGCTCCCACCGCCACTGGACCCGTTCAGGGCGGCTGCGCCCGTGCCATTCAAAGACGCAGCACCATTGCCATTCAGGGAGGCAGGGAGGCCTGCAACGCTGGCCGAGGCGGAACTGGCGTTGTTGGCAGCGGCTGCGCCATTTGAGTAGGCCTTGCCATTACCGTTCAAGGGTGTGCTCATGTCCGCTGCCCCATTGCTGGCACCTACGCCGTTTGCTGGTGCGCTGCTCGTGATGACAGCCTGCTGCGTTGAGCCAGTGCTGCTGGCTCCGTTACCATTCTGGCTTGGCACACTACCGTTGCTGCTGGTGTTGGCCATGGAGTGGGAGGGTGCCTGGGATGCTGGGTTGTGCGCAGCATTCGTAACGGGCTGGGGGGGCGCAGTACCGGCGGGGCTTTCCTTGGACGCCCCATTCCCATTCATATGAGACCCCTCAGCGGCAGAGTGGTTGCCATTGAGAGCTGCCTCGTGCTTTGGGGTGATATCCGGCTTTGTGGTTGTCTCCTGCGTGTCCGTGGACACGGCCTGCAACCATGCATCAGAGCACCCATGGTCATAAGGGCACAAGGGCAAATTGACGTGCCAGCGTGGAGCTGGTGAAAGCCTGGTACGCCCAAGTCAACCATCGCTGTGCAAACTAACTCCCGCGCTAATGAACCGGGAGAGGAGCAGGAGCGTGGGAGCCAGAGGGCGATTCGCTAGACAGGCTGGTGCAGGAGCGAGATACTATCGCCACTGCAAGAACTAGGCTGGGGCCTTCCCTAGCACCTCAGGGCCGCACCTCTCGGAGCAGCACGCCGAGCCTGCGTGGTGTCCGTAGGCCCACACATAGCTGCCGCTGCTGGGGCAAGCACAAGGGCCGGGCGGGAGCGGCAGGAACGCACGACCTCCTCGTTGCCTCAGAACCGAGCAGGGAGGGCTGGCGCCCAGCCCTCTGCAGGTTCTGCAGCATCACTTCACTTCAGCAGTACAACGGGTTGAGCGTCAGTCAGTCGACAAGAACTGCTCAATTCAGTATCCACAGTTGCCTTCGCAATTAGTGTAAAACTTGGAAGGAAAAAATGTTCAATTAAGATGTGAAAGTTTTGTCGCCTAAGCGTGTCGTGATGCACACTTGCAGAGCAGATCCCCTGCCTCATGCAAGAGAGCTAGCAGGGGATGCCTGGCATGTGCTTTGCGGTGCACAGCAAGAGGAAAATGCAGCTTCTATTGTGCATGCCTTGCAGTCGCTCTCTGTACAGAGGTAGGCACGCACAACAGTCTGTTTCAGATCGAGCTGTGTACGAAGATGAATGATCCACACAATATGCAACCATATACACACACATACTTACACACACATGCGCATTCGTGTGCACACGCATACGCGCGCGCGCGCACACACACACACACACACACACACACACACACACACACACACACACACACACACACACACACACACACACACACACA
>LKMJ01002319.1_pt1 | contig 17410 bp, 32 predicted proteins | sample 643391 | NCBI WGS metagenome assembly LKMJ01 (sample SAMN04112250, study PRJNA286221) | soda lake metagenome | biome: soda lake; feature: Kulunda Steppe; material: water; isolation source: sample PL-Br10 brine of Picturesque Lake | place: Russia: Kulunda steppe | collected 2010-07
CCAGAACGCTGATGCCTTCGAGTGGGCTGCTGTCATGGACCTTGCCTGCGAAGAGCGGTTTGACGACCTTCTTACGAAAAAAGAGCGTATGCAGAAAACCATCGAGAACACTGTCGAGCAGTTCTCATACGACCGCCGCTACAAGCTAATTCCTGTGCTACAAGGTCGCACGGTGGACGACTGGGCGTGGAGCTATGAGCAGCTTAAGAAACACGGCATACCGTTGACAGATGTGGGCATTGGAACCGTCTGTCGTGTCTCGTCCTCGTTCAGACTCGTGGAGATAGAGCGCAAGATACGTGAGCGGTGCCCAGAGATTGAGAACATCCACGGGTTTGGTGTCAAAATGACCGCATTTTCGTGCGGCGTCACCTTCGAGAGCGCAGACAGCTATGCTTGGTCATACCCCGCGAAGTTCGGACGACTGTGGGGCATGGACAAGGCTGGTCGCCTACAGCAGCGTGAAGCTTCTCACCTATCCGCCACGCTACGAATGTGGGCCTGCTTCGTTAACTACTACGACGTGGTGAGCAGGCTACACGAGCGTGCTACTGCACCTGAAGAGGTTGGAATAAGATTCACATACAAGTGGGGAACAGACTGGTAACACAATCTTTTTATAGCTACACCCCCTACAAAAAGTATGGTGAAAGTACGACTGCGCGTCGAGCGCATGAGTGATGGTGATGTTGTCGAGCTTGATAGCCTTGACGGCCTTGTCGCCGTCGAGTCGACTGGCACGGTGAGCGCAAAGTTGTTTTACTTGGAGAAAGTCGATGAAGACTGATAAAACATACGTCATGGATTACGTGGAAGCACGGACTGGTGAGGAGTTTACGGTGCCTGAGGCAGCACGAGAGGTTGATGTGGAGTATCGTGAAACAGACGCTGGACAAAAGTACGTCCGCGTGTCGTGGCTCTACCCTGTTGGATGGGGCTCAGTACAATGATAGGATACATCATCGTGGCTCTGGTCTGCATGGCCGTTGGTGGATTCATCGGCTTCACTGTCACCACCGCACAAGAACTACGCGCCTTCACGGCTGGATATACCGAGGGAGCGGGGCTGGATACGGGGTGGACGCAGATGTTGCCAGAAACACGGCAGCCCTACATCGAGTGGGTGAAAGAACGTAACAGTTAAATACGTTCACCTCGTAGTATAGATACAATGATAGAACTGCGCGATTTTGATGTGTATGCAACCGAAGACGGAATTTTCATCGTGGGCGACAGCGACACCGCAACGAAAGTCGCAACACCGTCCACCGCACACGGGCTTTCTCAGGAGCTACGAGAGGCGTGGAGAGACGTTTCTGACTCAGCAGGTAGTCTGAGTCGTCCTGTCTCGAAAAAGTCCTCTACGAGCCGCACAGGGCGTTCTACAGGCTCTGGCGATTACGACCCAACGGCAAAGCAGTGCCGTGACTGCCAAAGCACGAACGTGCAGATAAACGAGGGCTGTCTCACATGCTCTGAGTGTGGTTGGAGTAAGTGTTAATCCATACGAGTTAAATACCCATACACCGCATCGGATGTGGGAGAAGAGCCGTAGAAACCGAGTGCGAAACTGTTTTTTGAGTAAACCGCAACCCTTATATGGGTGTACCTCGTATTGTCTAGTACATGAGCGGAATACAAGTCCAGAAGGAGCCAGAAGTTGACCTTCACGACGAGAACGTCCTCTATGACGTAGTTGAACACTCGCGCTCGAAGCAGGTGTTGAACGAGGAACAGGCATCTGTTGTCTTGCTTACATATATCACGGGGCTGCTTCCTGACCACGGTGACTACGGTGCAGCCATCATCACAGGCGGCTCGTCTGGTGGGAAGACCCACATGAAAGAGAAGGTTATAGACAAGCTCTTCGCACTCAAAAAAGACTGGCTGTTTGACATTACTGCGGGGTCTGACAAGTCGCTGATTGACCATCCCGACTGGGACGACGCTCGTATTGCAGCACTCAACGAGCTTAACAAAATCCCTGAAGAAATGTCTGAGTTTCTCAAGTCTGCCCACGGTGACGACGGTGGTTTCAACTACAGTCGTAACGTGGCTGACCCTGACGCTGAAAGTGGACGGACCTCCGTCGACATTGAGCGTGAGCCGAAGCCGATTATTTTCATGTTGGCTGACGAGAATAAGATGGAAGTCGAGGCCGAGTTACAGACTCGTTTCTTCGATGTGAAGGTTGACGAGACTGAAGAGAAGAACGCTGCTGTTCACCGTATGCACTGGGGTGAGACGGGCATCAGTCTGCCGTCGAGTGACCATCGCTACATCTTCGACGCGGCTGATAGGACGTATGCGCTTCAGTACCACATCTCGAACATCCCCGTCGACACGCCCGTGCTTATCCCCACTGGCAATGGGCGACACGAGGGTGACGAGTGGAACGCGGGTGCGGTCACAGAGCCGATGTTCACGTTCAAACGCTCTGAGTCGACCCGTGCCAGCCGCATGATTGCAAGCCTCGTGAAGGCCTCTGCCCTGTTGAATTATCACTCCCGTGACCGCGTGATGGTCGACGTTGATGGTGAGGAGGTAGAACACATTGTTGCTGACCCTGTTGACGTGGCGAACGTCATTGCGTGTCGGAAGACCCTGCTTTCGTCCACGCACAATCTCAATGAAAAGAAGATGGCCATCCTCGACGCCATTATCGACAACGGTGCTGAGTTGGAACACGGCTCTGCCGCACTCGCCTGCAACCTGAAGTCGATTGAAGAGGCGCTACAGGACAACCCGAACATTTCCACGTTCGGCAAAAACGAGTTGCGTCAGCTTCTTGACGAGATGAACGAAGAGTACATCATCGACATTCGAGATAACCCCAACGACCTGCGTGAGAATCTGTACGTCTACGATGGTGGCAACGCACTCGGGAGTCCGAACATCGAAGACTACTGGGACCAGTTCAAAGATGTTATGGACCCCATCATGGACCAGCCCATCTCGGAGACGATTAAGCAGCAGCAAGAACGCCTCGGTGCCAAGAGTGCTAAGGACGTACTGACGGCCTCTGAGGGCACTTCTTCTGCACAGAAGGGTCTGGATGGTACCACGCTCGGAAACGAGCCTGAGTCGCTTGGAGAGGCGTCTGAAGGCCTGCCAGACCTACAAAAGACAGTGCTTGCACTCCTCCGTGAAAACATCGCTGGAGAGAGCGTGTGTGACACAGACCTCGATGATGTAGACTTTGAACACATGCTCATTGATGGACTTATGGAGACGGGTAAAGACGGCTGCCTTGTGCCGAAACGCCCACCAACGTCTGACGACATTGCGGGAACCATCTTCGACCCACAAGACCCCATGTGGAACGGTCACAACCGTGGTGAGGTGAAGGCAAAGATTGAGCAAGCGATTGCCTCGCTGTCTGACAAGAACCTGTGGTACATGGAGAACAACGGAGACGGTACAGTGACCATCACCGCACAGACCGTATAACCACAACCTTTTTATAGGCATACCTCCTAGCAGTAGTATGGAAGAGGTATACGAAAAACCGTCACTGCACCGCGAGATTGAACTTCTCCGTGACAAGTTTGGGCTTCTTTATTCCGTTGACCCGTGGAGTGAACAAAATGTTGAGGCGCTTGAGTACGTTGAAGAGGTCGTTGACGAGTACGACGTGCCCATTGACCCTAACCGCATCACAGTGTTGTACGGGAAGTTACCGATATTATGTCACGGCATGGCATCTGCCATTGGCTGTGGTGAATACACGTATGAGCAAAACGGTTGTCTATCTGAGAGCGTTTGGAGCGTCGAGAACAAGCCGCGTGAGTATGTCATCTGGGTAAACAACGACTCCTCTAAAGAAAAACAAACCATTCGACACGAGTTAGCACACATCGTAAACTGGGAGGAAGAACAGTACACGGTTGAAGGCCGTGGTATCCACAAAGAGTGGCTCGAACACCTTGATGCGCTCTAATGGCCCTGTGTTTTGAGTGTTACCCGTCACACTACGGTCCTGAAGTTGGACACTGTGATAGGTGTAACGAAGACTTTGATTACACGAACAGACGGCTGCGAAACAAATAATCGTAACACTTATACGGTTGTACCTCCTAGTAGGGGTATGGACCTAACAGAGCTACGCACGTTTGCTCAAGACTCTCAGCCCATCGAGACTGACACGGAGGCTAGTCTGCTTTTGTCGACAAAGGTGGGACAGCTTTCCCGTGTGTTGTTGCAGGAAGATGCTGGTACTGTTGAGTCTGAGGAGGCCGTGAAGCAGGCTGTTGGTGGTGTCATCATGGCAGCCATCCACGTTGGTGAGTACCACGATGTTCACACCGATGAGGCCCTGCATAAAATAATCGAGCAGGTAGAAGAGCGACAAGCCACCGCACAGAAGATGGAGGATGCGATGGACGCACTCGACTACGAACGCATTGCTGAAATTATGGGCATGACCGACGAAGAGCCTGAGCAGATTGACGTAAGGGAAGATACGGAGGCGTTTTACTAATGAACACACAAGATATGTTTACCGAAGCACACGAAAACACAAAGACTATCCAGTCTGCCTACAAGATTGTTAGCGGTGAGATTGACGATGGGCTGGACGAAGACGAATCAAACACGCTGTTGGCAGCTTCTGGGATTGTCGATTCGTGGGCCGATTCGATGGACGACGATGCGCCAGACAAAGAGATGCTGAATGACCTCAGTCACGACCTCAACGTGTTGCCAATGTTACACAGTGACAACCAGCCTGAGTTCTCTGAGCGTATCGAGGATGATATGCGAGACGTGTACTACGCCTTTGTTGTCCACGCGACCATGTTGTATCTCAACGCACAGGACCAGCCAAGTGAAAGCATCGACTCAAAGAGGATGTTCCAATGAGCGACTGTGACCACAAAAAGCTGGTGTTCTTTGCTGACAGCAATGGCGAGGACACCACTGAAATCTGCCCCGTTTGCGACGACGTAGAGTTTACGACCATCGGCACTGACAGTGAAATCAATGAGTAAACAAGAACACTACATAGAAGACCTTGAGGACAAAGAGGGTTTTGAAAATATAGTTGATGGGGCTCGTGAAAAAGTCGCGCTGTTCGCCGAGGCTCGTGAAGAGCTTGCCATTGCAGTGAAAATGAGTAATGAGTTTCTTACAGGAAACATTACTATTGAAGCATATGAGTCAGCACTTGAAAACATGCGCCAACACAAAGGGCGTCTAGCCATTGATGAGCTATGAGCGGACAACAGTGTACGTCGACGGTGGCAGTGCAATGAAGAGCGAGTGCCCCGAGTGCGGTGGGAGCCTTCGACCTGCCCAGTCGTACCACGGTGAAATGAAAATGTCTTGTAGCTCCTGCGGGTGGAAGGGCACGTAGCGATGAACGGGCATGCGACAAAGGGTGCAGTCGCGGAAAGTGCAGTCATCGCGGCGTTGACAGATATGGGATACGTTTGTTCGCTTCCGATTGTCCACGCTGCTCGGTATGACCTCGTAGTGGAAATAGACAGCCTTATTAAGGTGCAGGTCAAACATTCGTACACTGGCGCTGGCGGCAAGCTTCGCACAGAGCTTCGAGGCCGTAACAGCTATAAGGGAAAGGAGCCGTACACTGCTGACGAGGTTGACGCCTTTGCGGTGTACGATGGAGAATCAGTATACTGGATACCGTTCGAGGAGGCTCCGTCGACGGGCATCAAGCGTCCGATAGAGTGGTATCAACAATACGAACTATCAACACAACTACCAAATGAACGACTATAACGGAACATTTATCACGATTGAGGGGATAGACGCATCGGGGAAATCAAGCCTCACACAGGCCCTCGGAGAACAATACAGCGCGACAACCACACAGGAACCATCCGACGAGTGGACTGGGAGGGCGTTACGTGAGGCGCTACAGGACGAAGACACGCCGCCTCTAAGCGACTTTTTCATGTTCTTAGGGGATAGGGCCATGCACCTTGAAAACACCGTCATACCTGCGCTGGAGGCGGGTGAAACGGTTGTCTGTGATAGGTACATTGACAGCACCACGGCCTATCAGGGACACATGCTTCAAGACGTGTTTGAAGCTCCTGAGATGTTCATTGAGTGGGTACAAGCTCGGTGGGTTGTCGAGCCAGACCTGACACTTTACATAGACATTGACGTAGAAACGTCTGTGCGCCGCGCTGAGGGCGTTGAAAAGTTTGAAGGTACCAACACCCTCGAATCAGTGAAAAGCTTGTATGAGGAGCGTGTGCGCCCTCTGAGCCGTGTTGTAACAATAGACGGTGAGCAAGACTTCAACAAGGTGCTAGACGATTGCATCAGGGCCATCAGCGCATACGAGTCTGATTCCACCTGTGTTATGAGTGACCATGTGGGGAAACATGTGTAACGGAAAGCCATACGACCTCTCAGAAGCAGAGTGGATAGCTCTTAGCACGGAGGAGAAGCAACGCTTTTTCGGAGAGTTCCGTGCAAGGCTGTATACCTTTTGGTTCAGGCAGGCGCAACACGACAACGACAGCGGCTCGGGTGACTTCCGCGTTGATAAGACGCTCAAATAGCTAATCGTAACACTTATATACACACATCCCCTACTATAGATTGCATGAGCGAAACCATTGAGATTACGACCGAGGGCGAGATTCGTGAGTACATTGAGGACAATGAGGGCACGGCTGTGAGTCTCGAACTGGGGCCGTCTATGGCCATCTGGTTCGTAGACGCCGACGGACAGTTCTGTGTCGTCACGCGACAGGGCCGCGATATGGGAGTGTCGCCACCGCAGGGTGATGACACGGAAGTGACCAACGACGGTGAGTCCATCGAGCTTGATGTTGTCGACGTTGACGCACAGCCCTTCGATATTGACGATGTAGTAGAGACGATTGAGCAGAACGCAGAGGGCTTCTAAGGCGGTTCGCTTCACTCTCGTCTGTAGAATCTAAATAGATTCTAAGACTCCTGTGCAGCTGCTGGCGGTGTTCGGAGGAACAGAGGGGCTGTAACCCCCTTACGGCGGGTGCAACTCCTGTCCGTCAGACTATATGCAATACATAGGACTTGTACACCAAGAGACAGACACCCGCGTTCGAGTGGCTGTTGACGGTGCTTCATATTTTCTCGAACGTGAACGCATTGAAGTTATCAAATGTACTGATGGAAAGCGCCATGCGTACTTTCCCCCACCACACCATCGTAAGGTTTAAGAAGACTACCCACATACAGTATACATGGTCAAACGACTACAACACGAGGATTGGCAAGAGCGTGAGTCTGAGCCGTGGAGATTGCGGTGCCCATCGTGTAATTCAACAGGCTGGCGAAGAAGGGTAGTCAAACCAAAGACCCGTCGGATAAACTGGCACAACGATACAGAGGTCCAGCATGAAAATAGAAAAACACCCATGAAGGGACAGTATTGGTGCCCGTCATGCAAAGAGCAATCTGTTGGATTATACGACTCGCGGGAGGATATTCTGGTGTGTCGGACAAATGACTACGTGCCCCAAGAAATTATCAAACACAAACCAAGCTCAAAAAACTCGGAAAGTGCGCCATCGGCACACTACCGTGCATCAGTAAGTGGAAAGAAACGTAAAATTTAAATACGCATGTTCCCTAGCATTGGTATGGGAGAATTAACCGCCCAAGACATTGGCTGGTTTGCCTATGATGTTGACAACGACTTTGCACGCACAGTCATAGACAAGCGGAAGAGGGTGGGTGAGAAAGAACTTAATCTGGTCAAAGACATTGAACACGCTGCCAGTGGACCGTGCTTCGGCGCACCACGACGCTGTAAGTCAGACAAGCATGGTGAGGTATTAGAGATTGAGCTATACGGTAACAACCTCAACATCAAATACATACAGGAAGAGGTTAAGGCGCAAAACGACATTCTGCTCGGTGGCATGTACATGATTGACGACGGGCACCTACCCGCCCGACTGGTCATCATCGTGGTGGACGTAGCAGACGACAAGCTTTGGGCCCGAGCGTAAGGTTTAAGTACCTGTAGCCCCTAGTATAACACGCAGTAATGCAAGCTGCATAAACTGAAGTGGCAAGGTACTCAAAACGCTACCCTCGGAACTAACCATCCGAAAGTGTAAGCGTATGTGGTTAGTGGCAGTTCGATACTGTCAAGAGGGAGGTCCACCAGCGGCAAAAGACCGTTGGTGCGTCACCCCCTTGCTGACGCGGCACTAAAGCATAGAAAGCGATGTGCCTGCTTTGTAAGCAGGATAGCGGGGTGCATGTCCCCGTAGTGCCTTACGGGTGTTGCTTGGCATCCTCAGTACCGCGCTGACGAGTGTGGGAAAAAAGCCCAACAACAGGGCACAAGAAGAGTTAGCAGGGCCATCACCCTGAAACCTCACGGCCACTTTTGAGGAAGATGGTCTAATCTGGTATGACGCCTCGCTTACATCGAGGAGACTCGGGGTTCAAATCCCTGTCTTCCTATTCCAAAAGACTTATAACCCTATACCCCGTAATAAGAGTATGGCACGACTTGGTATTCGGTTCGAGGCGAGCTTTGAAGAGGCGGAGAAGCGTGTGTCGAAAAACGGTGCTGGCATCGTCACAGCGACTGGTGACTACTACCGTGAAGAGGATGTATCAATCAACATGTTCCAGCAGCTTCGGAACATTGCTGAAGACGACCCAGAGGCCACCATCGAGTTGGTGCAGTTATGAACAAGCGTCAGAAGATTCTGGCGTTTATGACAATGTACGCCGCCTTTGTAGGTGTTATGACAATGTACGCCGCCTTTGTAGGTGGTGTGAGTGCAGCCCTCGGCGTCGTTGGTGTTGCACTCTTCTGTGTGGTACAGCTACTCCTCCTCACAGCCACTCTACCGTAAGCTTTTTACGGTTGTAGCTCTTACGCTTGTGTATGGAAGCATACGCAAGTGGTCCAGACGAGGTTGTCGTAACGTTTACACTTAGTAGCAGCGAGGCAGAAGACCTTGCGACAGGCTTTGGCATGCCTACGGTTGACGAACAGAAGATTTTTGACGCTGTTCGTGAGGCACAAGAGTGGCAACTAGAAAAACTTGAGAGCGAGGCCCTAAAACGGGCAGAAGACCGTGCAGAGAAGGCACAAGAGTGGGACCACGGAAACGCGAATTGGTAATGAATACACGAGACTGGGCCCACGCTCTTGGCATGGTGATATTCTACCTAACAGCCTTCACCGCGTCGGTGACGTGTACCGTGTACCTTGGTGTCCTATTACTATCGTAAGCCTTATACGTGGGTAGGCCGTATTGTGTTGTATATGGGATTAGGAGATTTTCGTAGCACATCATCGGAAAAACGCTTCCGATTGATGAACATTGAGAAGACGACTGAACACGGTCGTCCGATTGTACACCTGTTTGCCCGTGACTCCACAGGTATGTACAAACACTTTGAGGTTGAGGGACATGTTCCATCATTCTTCATTCACGAGAGTGAGTACAGCAGTAGGACTGAGAACCACCCGTCTGTACAGTACGTTGACACTGGGTATCAGGACATTCACGGTGAGGAGCTTGTCCGCCTCTACACCTACAGTGCAGATGGTGTGAACGATGCCAAAGACGCCTTTTCACGGACGTGGGAAGCCGACGTGTGGTTTACCCACAGGTTCCTTATCGACAACGAAATTTACACTGGCTTCAGTGTTGACATGAACCACGTCCGTGATGCACCAGACGGTGACCATCGTGTGAACGTGCAGCATGTGTCATCTGCACAGCCGCCTGATGTGGGGCCACGTACTGCAACGGTTGACATTGAGGTGGCGCGTGACGATGGCTTCCCCCATCCTGAGCGGGCTGAGTGGCCTGTGGTAACGATTGTCGCGCACGATAGCTACACGGACCAGTACACGGGATGGATGCTCCATGACGACGCCCACGACTCGACCGCCGATGACATGTCAGGTAAACTAAACGAGCTTGCAGCCGAAGACATGCGGGTGTTCACCGAGGAGAAGGCGTTGTTAAATGACTTCTTTTGGTGGGTGCAAAAAACTGGGCCAGACATTCTCACTGGCTGGTATTCAAACGACTTCGACTACCCGTACCTCATCAACAGAGCCGAATACTGCAACCTCTTCAGTCACAAGGACATGTCGCCGCTTGGACAGGTCTATGTCTCACGAGGATGGGGCGACCCGACCATCAAGGGAGTGACATGCCTTGACATGTTAAACGGGTACAAGAAGCTGTCGCGTCACAAGCTCAAGAGCGGCAAGCTCGAAGACATTGCACAAAAAGAGCTTGGACACGGCAAGCTTGATTTGGAGTACGAGTACGCTGAGATGTGGCGGCACGAGCCGATTGATTTCATGCGGTACAACATCAGGGACGTTGAGGCCGTGGTCGAGATTGAGGCAAAGAAGGATATTCTCAACACCTTCGCACACCTCCGTGATGTGACAGGTGTTCCGTTTGCCTCAACCCGTAACAATATCAACATGATTGACATGCTGATATTACGAGAGGCGGCTGCTGCTGGCATACGGCTACCTACCAGCGCCACGCCCGAGGAAGACTGGTATCATGGCTCAAAGGTGTTCACGCCGAGTGCTGGATTACACGAGGATGTTGTCTACCCTGATTTGTCCTCGCTGTATCCCAACATGATGTTTCAGTGTAACATGTCACCCGAGACAATTGTTGGCACGAAGGCAGACCTGTTCATGTCGCAGTACAGCGAGCAGAACTGTGTGTGGTCGTACATCGACCCTCGGCCTGTCAAGCGTGTGCCGCGTGGAGAGTCGTACAACCAGTACAAGGATGGAGAATACAAAGCCATCATGCGTGAAACAAAGTCGGGCGGATGGAAGACCGTGTGGTCTGACGACCCCGAGTACGTCAAGCTATATTACGTCGACAAAGACGTGAAAGAAGGCTTCGTCTCAACGGTTGTCGGAAAGCTGTTGAAGATGAAAGACGAGTACCGTGGGACCGCACGCTATGACGCGGTGAAGGCCGTGGTTAACAGTGTCTATGGTGTCTTCGGTGACAGTAACTCCTTCGGCACTGGCTTTCGCCTCTTCGACTGGCGTCTGGCAGAGTCGATTACGCTCGGTGGTCGAAAGGTCATCACTCACTCCGCAGAGGTGTTCACCGACTACCTCAATGACTACAAGCGTAGTGCCGCCATAGACGGCCCTGACGCGGCCATTGTGGGTGGTGATACAGATTCGGTGATGACCTCCCTTGGCTTCGCAAAAGACTCTCAACACGCCAATACGCTCGCTCAGGAGGCCGCTGCACACACTAACCAGAGTTACGATGCCTTCTGTTTCGCAGAGTTTGGGCTACGCGAACACGAGATGGAGATAGAGGTCGAGTCGTATTCACCCCGCTGTCTCTTCATACAGGACAAAAACAAGGCGAAGGGTGTCGGTGTCAAGAAGCGATACGTCACCGAGATTACCATCGAAGACGGCGTGGTGCTGGACGAGCCGAAGTTCAACATCAAGGGCTTCGAGGCGATTCGGTCTGACGTGTCACAGCTTACCATTGACATACAGACCTACGTCTTCGAGCAGCTTATGCACGAGAGCCTTGAGACGGCGAAGGAGAATATCTCACAGAAGCTCGCTCAGGTCTACTCACAGGCCCGTGACGGCAACGTTCCTGAAGATGACCTCGGTATCCCGTTCGGCATTGGGAAGCAGCTAGACGAGTATGGGACGCCCTCACGGGCACCGCTACCCCAACACCGTGGGGCGAAGTATGCCAACCAATACATCTACGGTGATGCACGCATTAAAGAGGGTGACAAGCCCCTGTACTTCTACGTCAGTGACGTGGGTGACAGCCTGCCTGCTCGGTACAGCGCCACCACTAACGAAGACGGCAGAGCCGTCGACGCCATCAGCGTTGATGAAGCCAGTGACCTCCCCGACGACGTGGTGATAGACTACGAAAAGATGCTCGAAAAGACCGTCGAGAAGCCCATCAAACCCATCACGGACACGATGGGGTGGGACTACGAGCAGATGAAGTACAGCAACTCACTCGCAAGATTCATGTAAAGCGAAGCCTTCATGACACCGTAACGGTTGTTAACCGTGAGGTTCATGTAATTAGTAAGACTTATATGTAAGTGCCCCATAGAGTAAAATGTAATGAGCGAACACAACTTCGGGATTGACGGTGAACTAAACGAAAAAGACTACGCTGAAGACCTCCTTGACCTTGCAGATGAAGCAGACAACGGCTCGACTGGGACCAGTATCAAACATGTGAATGTTCAGTACGGGTATATCATCTTTGAAGGGTTTCACTATAACTACAACGGGTTTTTCAAGCTCGCCCTTGAACACGGTTTTGCAGTGTGTGCCGTGTACGACCCCGAGATGCACAATGGTGAAATTGCACTCTACTTCAAGCCGCTCAACAAGGAGATGGTCGAACGAGAGGTCGTTGAAACGCGGGAGGTCGTTAAAACCATCGAAGAAGAACAGTACATCTTCGATTACTAAGATGCTTGGTGTGTTGTTTGTCAGTGACGGGACGCTCAATAAAATGCCGAGAGAAACACACCACGGCATTGTTAATGTCAGGAGTGTGACGCCTGAAATAATAGACCATGCAAGAGGTACACATCCAGACATTGTGATTATCTGTGGGGAGGTCGAGCAGTGGGTGTTAGAGGAAATACACGCACTCGACCCTGACACGATACTCCAGAGATAATCGACACCTTTTTACGTCTGTAGCTCGTAGTATAGTACGTAATGGTAGACATTGGAGATTCTTACGATAGCGGCATTGAAGTTGTGGAAAAACTTGAAGGCGGAGAGGGTGAAGAGGCGTATCTGATTCACCTCCCGAAAGCCATCGACCCGCAGATTGGTGAGACGGCTGGCTCGGACGTGCGTGTGCTTGGCTTGACGCACCTTATCGTCGTTGAAGTCGACGCACCTGTGGATGAAGAGACGGCTGCCATGATGCAGATGCAGGGACAGGAGGCACCTGACCGTATTCAGCAGGGCATTGTTGCGGCCTCGAACGAGGATGGAGATGCGGGCCACGCCATTGTGCAGGTCGAGGGGGGTACGCTCGAAGAGATGATTGCTGAAGCTGAGGCGCTGCTCTAATGGTCCTTCGCGTTGGCGATACCGTGCGCGTGCTTCACAATGGCAGGATTGGCACGGTGAAACAAACAGGCGTCTCTTCAAAGGTTCAGATTGAAGGCGCTCGACGCATTACACGACTCGAAGATGGAAACACAGTTGTCTTGCTCCACTGGAAGAAGGACGGTGGAGGAAGTTACGCTGACGGTCCTCGTCAGTTTATGGTCGTGAACAAAGACATGCTCCAAAAGCGGTAGACTTTTATACGTATAGCTCGTACTATTCTGTATGCCGTGTACAGAATGTGGTGAGTCTGCGATGGAGAAGCATGGGGGTGTGGTAGGCGGCGAGCTTCGATACGATGAAAGCGGCACTGCCCACTACATTTGCCTTAGTTGCACCATTCGACGGATGAAGAAGCTAGATAATGAGACGTGATACCACTATTGACCCAGACCAGTTGAACAGACCAGAAGGCAACAGCCTTCAGGAGAACTACACGCTCCACGACAAGGGTGAGCAACACATTATGATACTGCTTACTGCACAAGGATACCGCGTCGAGCAGTGGGGCTTACAGGCCCGTGATGACGACGGTGATGGTGTGTTGTTCGATGACAAGATGGACCTGAAGGTCTTTGATGGTGAGGAACTTGTCGGCATCATCGAGGTAAAGACCAAGAGCAAGACACGCCACCTCGGGATGATGAATGAACGCCACTTTGATGACTACCAACAGATTGCCACAGAACGCGCTGTGCCCGTCGCTGTGGTGTTTTTGTCCCCTGATGGTAGGGTGGGCTATCATGCAGAGTGGACGCTCTTAGGAGACGACTGTGAGCCTCTCAGAGCATTTCAGTGGCCAGACAAGAATCGTGGTGTTGAGGTAGAAGCAACACACACCACCCGTGAGATACTCACCCTACTCAACCAACAGACTTAAGTACCTGTAGCCCTTAGTATAATATGCAATGGGTAAAGTTAGCGTAAAAGAACTTCGACAGGGAGAGTATCCAGTAATTGATGCTGTTATCAGTGACATTAATGACCACGGTGAGGTCCATGCAACCTTTGAAGAGCATGACGAAGAGGTTGAGCTTCGCCTCGGCACCACGACCGTCGATGGTCATCGCGAGCAGTTCATCATTTACGGCGCAGATACCGAACACTACTTTTCGTTCGACAGACTTGTGAGCTACTACAGACCGACTGACGTGTATCACGACTAAACCGACACCTTTTTAAGGCTGTAGTCCCTAGTATAGTACGTAATGGTTGAACTAGAATTTGACGGTGCAGTGTACGAGTTGTCTGGCGCTGGAGTGTTTTACCGAGAGGCGGATGAGGAAGACTACCCTCGTGAGCTTGTCATCAAACTGACGGTTGATGTTGATGACATTGACGAGGCCCTGCTTCAGTCGTTCCACGCAGCCCACGAGACGAAGCGTGATTACATCGCTGCTGTCGGTGGTGTGGTCTACCGTGGTACGTTCCACAAGACGACGGTAACGAATCAGGAGTATACGGACCCGCAGTCTGGTGAAAGTCAGCGTCAGCTTGAGGTTGCCCTCGTGGCTGATGCCTCGCAGGTGTCTGTCGACTTAGAAAACTAATCGTAACTGTTTTATAGACACCTTCCCTACACTGTAGTATGGTAGAAGACTTCGACGCCGTGGTAGAGCGAGTTGAAGAGCGACACGAAATTGTTGACATGTCCACGGATAACTACCCGAGATACATCACCATTGACGCGAATAAAATTGGTGTCCCACTCACGGTTGGGCTTATCGAGATGGGGTGGGCTATCACCGCGTGTATGCGTAAAAATGGTGGGCTACGTGTGTGGTTCCGACGTGTGCGGATTGAAGAGGCTGGGCGCACGGGCACTGAGCAGGTTGTGACTTTCTAAAAATCGAGACACGTCAACGTTTCGACAACTTTTTATACGTGCAGCCCGTAGTGTATGCTATATGACTGCACAGAAAGCGGGCTTGAGCTACGAGAAAGATGTGGCTGCGGATGTGGAAAATAATACACCAAAGAGCGTGCGTGTCGTCTTCGGTGGCGGCACGTCTGGGAACGTTCGTATCCCGCAGCCCGATTTACACATCACGAGCGGTAGCTTGGGTGCTGTCAGTGTCCACAACATCGAGATAAAGCGTAGCACACAGGACCGATTCTACATCGAGGCCGAGGACATTGAGCAGCTACAGGAAACAGGGAACGGGTATACAAGCCTGTTTTTTATGATGAAGTTTACACGGCGAGAGCCGCTTGTGTGGCGCATAGAGCCGTCTGACGACGCCGCTGACATGGTTTCGCGGCTACCTGAGTGCTTTGACCCTCATGTAACCAAAAGTGGCTCTCTACGCCTCTCAAAGCCGTCTACGTCCGACTGGCCCTCAGCCACCGCTGGCCGTAAGGACTGGGACGCCCTGTGCCGTGACACTGGTATTCTGTAACACAGAGCAAATCGAGGACGATTTGTGATGTGTTTCACAAGCGAACGCTTGCTCAACACACCTATTACACAAATAGTATGACGGAGATACACAGGATACCAGAATCGTTCCGCGGGTGGGAGCTTGTCGAGGCTACCTTCGTCGGTACACGCGCAGTTTTTTTATACCAACAGCGTGGGACTGACGTGTGGTTCTTACTTGAAGAGACGGCGAATGACACCTACATGACGGCATTTTCCGAGGACGGATACACCACGGTCCTCGACTCGGAACTACGGATGTTTGCCAACAAGCTGAACGTCGAGGCGGGAGTTACCGCACCCGATATTGAAGTCGTGAACGGCGGGGTTGAGGCAGCATACGTGTACAGTGGACTCCAATGAGTGATAGATATATCAAAGCAGGCAGGCGGTATGAACATGAAAAATACGGTGAGGTGGAGGTCATCAGGGCGTGTACGCTCGTCCACTTTGACGTGATAGATGGCATACGTCGAGCAGAACTGCATGACCTGTTTATCGGCAACACAAAGCAAATCGGGGACGATTTGTGATGTGTTTCACAAGCGAACACGAGCAGACTCATAAGCAACACTGCAAGATAGTGTGTCCGCAGTGTGGAGCATAAACGTCTTCATGCCTCTAAGTAGGTCACCAGACGCCTGTTGGAAGTGTGGTTCAAATAAACTCTATTTTAGACACTGTAAGTGCGTCTGTGAGTCTTGTGGCGTTGTGTTGCAGGACTGTGCTGATTAGTTCAGACCCATTCTATCCCGCCTAGCAGCCGCACACAGCTGTTTTTATTCGGTGTAAGTGGTTTGCTACTCGTTGAGGCAAAAAGCTCTTAGCAGCCGCTCACGCGCGTTAGAATAGAATTGACTATATTGGGCTGTTATTGTGTCATGTGACTTACAAGTGCCATTATGCCACTGTGTGCTATGTATGCCAATGTGTCAGCGAAAAAAGTTGTGCCAAAGTGACACGGCTCAGGGATGTGCCAAAGTGCCACGCTGTGACGTGGTGCCAATAAGTCGTATTAGAATATCTGGCGAAAATCGTATCGAAATTTCAGGCGATATTAAAACTGAAACTCGCCTGTATCGAAGTTATATTCGTATTTTCCATCGCCCTCGTAGGCGACGGGATGACCACCAACAGCGTAGGGTCGTCGGCCTTGTTTACGAGCTTGTTCTTGCCCACGGTCCCACATTTCCCACGGTGGAATGTACCACGTTCCTTCAAATGAACCGTGTGGTGTAAACCCGCAGTCGGGGCAATACAGCTCACCTGACAAATAAATGTATTCAGAGTCGCAGCTGTGGCACGGGCGGTCAGTAGATTTTGCGTTAGACGGCACGTTACTGCTGTGCCCGCTTTGAGAGTTGTTTGAAGGTTTCCCACATTTCCTCGTTCGAGTCGTATTCAAAGTTTCCGTACTTGTCTTTGTACCAGTATTGTGTTGTGTGATGTTCTGTTGGTGCTTCATGGCTGTGTACTTCCCACGTTTCCGTGTCGGGGTGGATTCGGATAACCTCTACTCGGTCAACCTCCTCTACGTCAATCGTATCATCTTGTTCAACGGCTTTTGCGTATGCAACAGACTGCAAACGGTGTTTTTGTCTGAGTCCTGAAGAGGTCTTCAAGTCTGCAACAACGACGTTTCCGTCAGGGTCTTCATACAGCAGGTCGCACTGACCACCGTATCCTACCTCGTCATTGAGCATAAACTGTTCAACACGAATGACAGACTCTTCAGTAATGCCGAGTTTTTTACAGACTTCATCGAACGCATCAACAAAATACGCAACGTCCTTTCGATGAATGTCCATCAAGGTGTGTGACTCGTACTTGTTGTGGTAATCGTACCAGTCTCCAACATACCCGTGGTCTTTCAG
>LKMJ01002320.1_pt1 | contig 17407 bp, 17 predicted proteins | sample 643391 | NCBI WGS metagenome assembly LKMJ01 (sample SAMN04112250, study PRJNA286221) | soda lake metagenome | biome: soda lake; feature: Kulunda Steppe; material: water; isolation source: sample PL-Br10 brine of Picturesque Lake | place: Russia: Kulunda steppe | collected 2010-07
ACGTCGGTTCGACATCCCGTCGAGCACCTGCTGTCGGCACGATCGGTATTGTAGGGGTCTAGTCCCCCATACACCTTTTCACCCAGTTTCGTCCGGAACACGCCTGTTACCGCCACCGAGCAGTGTAGCTACCGACCCAACCCGACAGTATATGACACACGATCCACATTCACCCTATCAACCACGAACCGCCCGACCAACCACCTCTCGAGGAGCCTGTCAATGAAAGAATCCGCAAGCCAGACGACTGCTGAGGCAGCCTCACAGACTGACGAGGTCGCCAGCGAAACGGCGACGACTAGTCCACCAGTGACCGATGGCTCAACATCGATCGTTCGAGCGCTCGAAAACGCGGGCGTCGAACACGCTTTCGGTGTTCAAGGCGGCGCAATCATGCCCGTCTACGACGCGCTGTGGGACTCAGATATCGAGCACATCACGATGGCTCACGAGCAGGGAGCCTCTCACGCCGCCGACGCCTACGGTGTCGTCGCCGGTGCACCCGGTATCTGTCTTGCGACGTCGGGGCCCGGTGCAACGAACCTCGTCACAGGCATTGCCGATGCCAATATGGATTCGGACGCAATGGTCGCCTTGACCGGGCAGGTTCCGAGCGGCATGGTTGGCTCGGATGCCTTCCAAGAGACTGATACAACCGGCGTGACGATGCCGGTAACCAAACACAACTACTTTGCGAACTCCGCCGACACCATTGGCGACACCGTTGGTGAGGCGTTTGCACTTGCCGAATCCGGCCGACCCGGACCGACACTCGTTGATCTACCAAAGGACATCAGTTTCGAAAAAACCGATGTTCAGCCGGGCAAGCCGACGCTCCCGGCCAACGCCGAGCCACCGACGACGGCCGATCCCGACGCAATCAAAGCGGCCGCCAGCGCAATCGAACGCGCCGAAAAACCGCTGTTGCTCTTTGGTGGTGGCATCATCAAAGCCGAAGCCTGCGAGACGGCCCGAGCGTTCGCACGCGACTTCGGAATTCCGGTTGTGACGACAATGCCCGGAATCGGGACCTTCCCCGAAGACAAAGAGCTCTGTCTCTCGTGGGCAGGCATGCACGGAACGGGCTATGCCAACATGGCGATTACCCATACCGACTGTCTAATCGGTGTTGGCACCCGGTTCGACGACCGACTGACCGGCGGTATCGACACCTTTGCGCCGGAGGCCGAGGTTGTCCATATCGATATTGACCCAGCAGAAATTTCGAAAAACATCCACGCCGACTACCCATGTATCGGCGATGCTGGATTAGTGCTCGAACAGCTCACCGACGAACTCGATCACGCGCCCGACGCCCGCGAGTGGCGCGAGCAGTGTCAGACCTGGAAAAGCGAGTATCCGATGGATTACCCGGTCGATGAGAATGCACCGCTACGTCCCGAATTCATTGTTGAAGCCTTTGACGAGGCGACCGACGACAACACCATCGTCACGACCGGTGTCGGCCAACACCAGATGTGGGCCGCCCAGTACTGGGAGTACACCGAACCCCGAACGTGGGTTTCGTCTCACGGCCTCGGAACGATGGGCTACGGACTGCCCGCAGCGATCGGCGCTCGGTTCGCCGCTGACGACGACCAGACGGTCGTCTGTTTCGATGGCGACGGCTCGTTTTTGATGACGCTTCAAGAGCTGTCGGTCGCAGTGCGCGAGGATCTCGATATTACGATTGCCATCCTCAACAACGAGTACGTCGGGATGGTCCGACAGTGGCAGGACGCCTTCTTCGACGGTCGGCACATGGCCTCGGAGTACAACTGGATGCCCGAATTCGACAAAATGGCCGAAGCCTTCGGGGCTCGCGGCTGGCGGGTTGACAACTACGACGAGGTTGCCGACGCCGTTGCGGAGGCGCTTTCCTACGACGGTCCCTCGGTTATCGACTTCCATATCGATCCGGAAGCCAACGTCTACCCAATGGTTGCAAGTGGCGCACCAAACGGCAAATTCGCCCTCTCGGAGGATCAACTATGACGCAGAACGAACAGGGCCTGCAAGGGCCACGACCGGAGGACCGCCCGCACCCGGACGGACGGCGAAACAGCCAAGGGATTCGGATCGACCCCGAGGTCGAAGCCGAACCGCGAACCAGAACCGCACTCGTTTCGGCGCTCGTTGAACACGAACCAGGCGTGCTTGCGCGCGTCTCGGGACTGTTCTCGCGGCGACAGTTCAATATCGAGAGCCTCACGGTCGGCCCAACGACCGTCGAGGGCAACGCTCGAATCACCCTCGTTGTCGAGGAAACCGACCCCGGCATCGACCAGGTGAAAAAACAGCTCGCAAAGCTCAAGCCCGTGCTTTCGGTCGGCGAACTCGGCGACAGAGCGATTCGTTCGGAGCTTGTCATCCTGAAGGTCAACGGCGACGAACCCGACAAGGTTCACGCGATCACGCAGATGTACGACGGACAGACGCTCGATGCGGGTCCGCGAACGATCACCGTCCAGCTGACCGGCAAACACGACGAAATTGAGGACGCCCTTGATGCCTTCCGCCAGTTCGGCATTATCGAAATCGCCCGAACGGGGCCGACCGCACTCGCCCGTGGCGACACGCCGACGACTCCCGGCGAAAAGCCAGCCGCACAGGCGACCCTTGGCGTTCCGGCGACCGATGGTGGCGACAACGACAGCCACTCGGCCGAGAACCAAGACGAAACCACCAACTAAGAGGAGCGAAACTTCACCAATACAATGGCAGACGAACTCGACGCAACAATCTACTACGACGACGACGCAGAGCAGGAATATCTCGACGACACGACGGTCGCGGTGCTCGGCTACGGCAGCCAGGGTCACGCCCACGCACAGAACCTCAACGACAGCGGGGTCGACGTGGTCGTCGGCCTCCGAAAAGGCTCCTCGTCGCGTAAAGCAGCCAAAGCCGACGGCCTGCGGGTGGCAACCCCCGTCAAAGCGGCCGCCCAAGCGGAAGTCGTCTCGATTCTCGTTCCGGATACGGTTCAGCCAGCCGTCTACGAGCAGATCAAAGACGAACTCGAACCCGGCAACACCCTCCAGTTCGCTCACGGCTTCAACATCCACTACAACCAGATTCAGCCCAGCGACGACATCGACGTAACGCTCGTCGCTCCAAAATCGCCAGGGCACCTGGTACGACGGAACTACGAGGCCGACGAGGGAACCCCCGGCCTTGTCGCCATCTACCAGGACGTCACTGGTGAGGCGAAAGACAAGGCGCTCGCGTACGCGAAAGCCATCGGCTGTACCCGCGCGGGGACCATCGAAACCTCGTTCCAAGAGGAGACCGAAACCGATCTGTTCGGCGAGCAGGCCGTCCTCTGTGGCGGCGTCACCAGTCTCGTCAAAGTCGGCTACGAGACGCTTGTCGATGCGGGCTACAGCCCGGAGATGGCGTACTTCGAGTGTCTCAACGAACTCAAACTGATCGTCGATCTGATGTACGAAGGCGGGCTCAGCGAGATGTGGGATTCGGTTTCCTACACCGCCGAATACGGCGGCCTGACTCGCGGCGACCGCGTTGTCGACGACCACGCTCGCGAGCAGATGGAGCAAATCCTCGAAGAGGTCCAGGACGGCACCTTTGCCCGGCAGTGGATCCTCGAAAACCAGGCTGGCCGGCCGCAGTACAGCCAGCTTCGAGACGCCGAAGAGAACCACGAGATCGAACAGGTCGGTGAGGAACTGCGCGGGCTGTTCTCGTGGGCCGACGCAGACGAAGAGTAAAGCCGACAGATGACCAACGAACACACAATCGGAGCTAACAGATGAGCAAGGGAACGCTGTACGACAAAGTATGGGATCGACACACGGTCACGACGCTGCCGACCGGACAGACACAGCTGTTTGTCGGGCTCCACCTCATTCACGAGGTCACGAGTCCCCAGGCATTCGGCATGCTTCGTGAGCGCGGGCTCGACGTTGCGTACCCGAAACTGACTCACGCAACCGTCGACCACATCGTCCCCACGGCTGATCAGTCTCGTCCCTACGGCGACGACGCAGCCGAGACGATGATGGCCGAACTCGAAGCAAACGTCCGAGATTCGGGCATTGTCTTCGACGACCCCGGCACCGGCAACCAGGGAATTGTCCACGTCATCGGCCCCGAGCAGGGAATCACCCAGCCAGGGATGACGATTGTCTGTGGAGACAGCCACACCTCGACCCACGGCGCGTTCGGTGCACTCGCCTTTGGGATCGGGACCAGCCAGATCCGCGACGTCCTCGCAACCGGGACGATTGCGATGGAGAAACAGAAAGTCCGCAAGATCGAGGTCACCGGCGAACTCGGTGAGGACGTCACGGCTAAGGACATCATCCTCACGATCATCCGGAAACTCGGCACCGATGGCGGTGTCGGCTACGTCTACGAGTACGCCGGCGAAGCCATCGAGAGTCTCGGGATGGAAGGCCGCATGAGCATCTGTAACATGTCCATCGAGGGCGGTGCTCGCGCGGGGTACGTCAACCCCGACGAAACCACCTACGAGTGGCTCGAACAGACTGATGCGTTCAAAGACGACCCAGAACGCTTTGCCGAGCTCAAACAGTACTGGGAGTCGATCAGCAGCGACGACGACGCCAAGTACGACGACGTCGTCACCATCGACGGCTCGGAAATCGAGCCCGTCGTCACCTGGGGAACGACGCCTGGTCAAGGGATCGGCATCTCCGAGCAGATTCCGGAGCCAGAAACGCTCTCAAAGGAAAAACAGGAGACCGCCCGCGGCTCAATGAAACACATGCGCGTCAAGCCCGGCGAGTCGATGGAGGGCTACCCAATCGATGTCGCCTTTTTGGGCTCGTGTACGAACGCCCGGCTGCCCGATCTGCGCGCGGCCGCCGAGCTACTGGAAGGCCGAGAGGTCCATCCCGACGTCCGAGCGATGGTCGTTCCGGGTAGCCAACGCGTCAAGGCCGCCGCTGAGAAGGAAGGGCTCGACGAGATCTTCAAAGAGGCCGGCTTCGACTGGCGCGGTGCGGGCTGTTCGATGTGTCTCGGGATGAACGAGGACCAACTGCAGGGCGACGAAGCCTGTGCCTCCTCGTCGAACCGGAACTTCGTCGGTCGCCAAGGCTCAAAGGACGGCCGGACCATCCTCATGAGTCCGATTATGGTCGTCGCCGCCGCAGTGACCGGCGAGGTCACTGATGTTCGCGACCTTGAGGAGGTGGTGACCGTATGAGCGACGGTCCCGCAGAAATCGTGACGTCCGTCTCGGGAACCGGTGTGCCGGTCCGCGGCAACGATATCGACACCGACCAGGTCATCCCGGCGCGCTTTATGAAGGTCGTCACCTTCGAAGGACTCGGCCAGTTCGCCTTCTTCGACCTGCGCTTCGATGACGACGACAACAAAAAGGACCACCCGTTCAACGAGCCGCAGTTCAAAGAGGCCAATGTTCTGGCGGTCAACAACAACTTCGGCTGTGGCTCCTCGCGAGAACACGCCCCACAGGCGCTGATGCGCTGGGGGATCGACGCCATCGTCGGCGAGAGCTTTGCCGAGATTTTCGCAGGCAACTGCCTGGCACTTGGAATTCCGACGGTCACGGTTTCGCCCGACGAAGCCGAAGCACTCCAAGACTTCATCGACGCAAACCCCGAGGCCGAAATCGAGGTCGACGTCGAAGGCGAGACGGTCACCTACGGCGACACGGTCGTCGAGGCAACCGTTGATGATGCCCAGCGGAAGGCACTCGTCGAGGGAGTCTGGGATACCACGGCACTGATGAAGTCAAACGCGAATACGGTTCGCGAGAAGGCCAAGTCGCTACCGTACGTTCGGGACAGCGAGATTCCGGCTGACGACTGAACAGACTGTCGCGAGCGTTCTATTATATTTTCAATTTGTACTCGGGATAGCGCGGTTTGCTTGGGGACATACGGTTCATTTTTCGAGTGACGGTGAGTTGATGTGTGGTCTAGGCCACAGTACGTGAACTCCTGAACATCGACATCCTCTTTTCAGTCCTCTACAGAACCTCTCTATGAGCTACCAAATCGCCGTCATCGAAGGCGACGGCATCGGACAGGAAGTTATCCCGGCAACACTCGACGTGCTTGACGCACTCGATCTCGACCTCGAATTCGTCGAAGGCGACGCTGGCGACGCCGTTAAAGAGGCCACCGGCGAAGCACTCCCAGCGGAAACCTATGAGCTGGCCGCCGAGGCAGACGCCACCCTCTTTGGGGCAGCCGGCGAAACGGCCGCCGACGTGATTCTGCCGCTCCGGGATGCGGTCGAATCCTTTGTCAACATCCGACCCGCCAAGGCCTACCCCGGCGTCGACGCCGTCCGCCCAGAGACCGATCTTGTCTTCCTCCGGGAAAACACCGAGGGCGTCTACTCGGGTCACGAGGATGACCTCTCGGACGACCTGTCGACGCTCACCCGCGTGGTGACCACCTCGGCCTCCGAAAAGCTCGCCGAATTCGCCTGCGATTACGTCGAAGAAAACGACGAGTACGAGGATTTCAGCGTCGTCCACAAGGCCAACGTCATGCGGAAAACCGACGGCCGGTTCCGCGACGGCGTCGTTGGCGTCGCCGACGACCGCGGTGTCGACACCGACGAAGTCCTGATGGACGCCTTCGCGACGCGGGTCTGTCTCGACCCAACGCAGTTCGAGCTTATCGTCTGCCCAAATCTCGCGGGCGACGTGCTCTCTGATCTCGCCGCGGGACTGGTCGGCGGGCTCGGCCTACTGCCCTCGGCGAACATCGGTGACGACAACGCGCTCTTCGAGCCGGTTCACGGGACCGCACCCGACATCGCCGGCCAGGGAATCGCCAATCCAATGGCAACGGTTCTGTCGGCTGCGATGATGCTGAACCACCTCGGCTACAGCGAAGAAGCCGACCGGGTTGAGAACGCGGTTGAAACCGTGCTCGCAGAGGGGCCACGGACGGGCGATCTCGGTGGCGACGCCGACACCGAGGAAGTGACCGCCGCGATTATCGAGCAGCTGTAGACGCGTTCTGAAGCCTATTTTTGTCGACCCCTGATTGGTCTGAGTGGCACTTGAGTCGTGAAAACGGGCAATGTGAGAAGTGAGTCGACAATGTTGTATCCGCGATCGACCATATTGTGTCCACGATCGACTATGTTGTGTCCGCGACGATTGATCGACGGTGGAATCCGCACCGTTGGCAGCCCGTGGGACAGCTGCCGCCGGGAGATTGGACCCGCCGCCGCAGGAGGAGCCCAATACCAAGAATCGAAACGAGTGCGGCGATGATACCGAATCCTGGTATCTCGTCGTCGGTCGCTTCGACAGCATCGACAACGGCTGCATCGCCTTCTCCGGCGTCACCTGAATCGTCGTGTGGCTCATCGCCACTCGACGGCACGTCGTCGCCATCAGTAGCTGGCTCCCGTGTTTGGTCGTCGCTATCGGTGGCTGACGAGGAGCCAGAACCGGACGATGATGACGATGGTGACGAGGGCGACGATGAAGACGGTTCACCGTCGACTGCGAATGTCGTCTCGTAGGTTGCCGTGTTGCCCGCGTTGTCGACAACGGTCACGGCGGCGGTGTAGCTCGTTCCGTCTTCGACACTGACGGTGTGTTCGGCATACTGTGAGGTGATCTGTGTCGCCGAATCGTCACTGATATCCGCTCCATCGAGGTGGAGTTCGACTGCCGATACATTGACGCCCGACATCGAGTCTTCGTACTCGAAGCGGATCGTCGTCTCAACAGTTCCCGCTACGAGCGTTTCGCCATTGGCTGGACTGACACTCGTGAGCGTCGGTGCGTCGTTATCTGCGAGGAGCGAGCCGTACGTCGAGAAGTGCGTGACCGTCGATACGAGGAACGCATCGTTACCGACCGTCTCGTAGCTGGTTTCAACCGGATCCCAGCTTCCGGTTGATTCATCGTGGTAGTGGATCTGTGCGTCCTGCGGACTGACGCCGGTCGGGAGCGCGTCGTCGTTGACAGCCAACGAGATGGTCGCCCCTTCAATCGTACCTTGTTCGAGGTGGTAATCGAGGAAGCTGTCCAATTCGGCGGTGATGAAGCCCACGCCGAGGTCACCACCCGTGAAATCACTGTTGACGCTGTTTTCCGAGAGCGCGATGAACAGCTCTTGGGCCTTGATCGCGTTGTCTGCATCATCGGCAATGTCGAAGACAATCGAGGTCCCCGACTTGTCGATGATGACTTCACCATTGTTCAGCGTGAAGCCGGTGTCGATCGTGACTGACGAGGTATCAGTTCCCGTGTTCCCCGCACGGTCGACGGCGACAGCAGTCACGCTGTACTCGCCGGAGTCGTCGAATTCGAGCGTACCGGTAAAGCGTCGGTCGGTGGCTCGGTTCATCGTGATTGTCTCGGTCAATGTTGAGCCGTTCGGCGCGGTGAATTCGGCGGTAACCGATGACAGCGCGTAGAGCGGTTCGTTGCTTTTGACAACGACTGTTGCGTCGTTGCTGTCGACATCCTTGATCGAGACCGACGTCGATGGGCCGTTGCGGTCGATCACGAGCACCTCGTCGGACGCATCAAAGCCGGGCGTCTCGAGTACATCAGTAACGACGACCGACACGTCGTACTCGCCGTCATCCGGGATACTGTCGACCGGAACTGTCGCACGCCACATGTTGCCGCCGGTGTGAGTCGCCGGGGTGCTGATTGCGAATCGCGTTGCACGTGACTCGATGAGGAGATCCACGTCGTCGATTTCGAGATCGGCAATGACTCTGATATCAACCGTTGTATCGGCATTGGTGTAGACAAGCGTCTCACCCGTTTCGGGTTTGATCGCGGTCGAATAACCGTTGACAGCCGTTATCGTGGGGTTGACAGCTGATGGGATGACCTCGACGGTTCCGGCGTCGCGGTTACCGAGTTCGAGGTCGTAGGTGCCGGGTTCCGTGAGTGCAACGGAGATGTTGACCGCTCCAAGATGGTAGAAGCCGGGTCGAAGCGTCGCTTCGTGGCTGCCGAGTGTTGTTACTGCGCCGGTCTCGGTGTTCGTCGCGGTGAGTTCGATTGCTTCGGGGCCAGCGATTGTTCCAGCTTGGTAGAGACTACCGATGACGTACAGCTGTTCACCTTCGATCACGTCGTCATCCGAAACAGATGCGGCGATGACGTTGATGCTGGATTCGGCAGCAACGACGGTGACCGTGCCGGCCGGTCGTCCGCCGAGTTCGAGATCGTAGGTACCAGGCTCATCGAGTGCGAAGGAGATGTTGACCGCCCTCGGCACGGAGGTTGCTGTCGAAAGCCAGCCAATTGCACTCGATTCGATTCTTTTCGACGCGGTCGATCAGTGCAATCGGTCGGCACCCGGAGTGACGGTTACCTACAGCGACCGGACCGATGAGTCGCCGACGGTCAGAACCTCTTCGATGGTTTCGACGGCAATTCGGCGATTATTGATGGCGCTTGTCCCGTATGCGACACAGCCGGATGCGAATATTTCGGTTTCACTCACCGAGAGCGAATCGGCGGTGCGGATTGTTATTAGGGGTGTTCGCGTCCCAACGAGTCGGCGACAGCAGCCCCCCAGAGAGACCGTGCAATCTTCGGCGAGTGAGATCGACTCGAACATCCGTTCACCGCGTCATTCAGCACTGCCAATCCGATTGCAGCTGATTGAGACACTTATCGAGCAGTCATATGCGGACCTCCAGATAGAACCCGACGGGCCTGGTGCTGGAGCAACAACCGCCGGTACGATGGTTTCGCTCAACTTCGAGCGGGCACAGACTACAGCTGACATCGATTCCGAACGGAACACCTCCGACTCGTGATGGCTTGAGACCGACGCTGTATCGTTTTGACGCCAGTCCAGTAACACATGAGTCACCGAATTTTGGTCGGAAAACTGACCAGGCTGTTAAGCAATTGGCGACGGTATACCGGGTATGGTACAGATCGAACTCGGCGAGCAGACCGTTGAGCGGCTTGACGGGCTTCGTGAGGAAGATGAATCCTATGACGAGATCGTCACAGAGCTCCTCAATATCTACGAGGTCGAAGAGCTGACACTGTTCCGGAGTGGCGACGGATAGTGGCCGCCGGGTGAACGATTACCGTTCCTCAAGAAAGGCCTCTCTGGCCTGTTCAAACCGGTCGTTCGCTTCGAGATGTGACTGGAGCATGTCTGCGTATTCCTGTGTGAGCGCCTCCGCATTCGCCAATTTTTCGGGATCAACACCGTCGCCACCGTCACCGCCCAAACCGAGCGCTTGCTTGATCGAACCGACGATTCCCCCGCTCGATGAGGTTGATGACTGGGCCCCACTTGGAGCCCCACCCATTGCGGACATCTGTGATCGGATATTCGCCAACTCGGGGAGAATCGATTCGACCTTCTCGGTATTGGCGACGATTCGGGCGGTTTCGGGGTCCTCAGCGTTCTCGATTTCGAGGTTAGTCGCGGTCATAATCAGCCCCCATTCTTGACTGCTGAACGATGAGGCCTGTACACGGTCGGTGAACTGCTGATCGACGGCCATCCGGTCGCCGACAATCGTATCCGTCCAGTGGCTCATAGTGCCTCTACGGTCGCCCGCTGTTTCAGCGTACCGGGGCGTACTTGCGGCTCGCTGGGTGGTCGAAAATAGTCTCACTGATTACCGCAAGGCGCGATATATCGCTATGGATGAGAGGAGTCATCGGCGAACCGTGCTTGCATCGATTGGAAGTGCAGTGACACTCGGACTTGCGGGCTGTCTCGGGCTCGGTGACGACGGGGATATTGAGGAGGAAACGTATGGCGACTGGTTCCGCGGTGCCAACGGGTTCGAGGGGACTGTTGACCGGACCGATGTCGCCACCGTCACCGTCGCTGTTGGGGCTGCAAACGGGCTCGCGTTTGATCCCGCAGCCGTCCGGATCACGACCGGGACGACAGTCCGCTGGGAGTGGACCGGCCTCGGGGGAAGTCACAATGTGCGAGAGGAAGCAAGCGAGTTCGAAAGCGCGTATTCGATCGAGGAGGGCGCAACATTCGAACACCAGTTTGATGAGCCGGGTGTCTTCCGGTATGTCTGTGATCCGCACCGGACCCAGGGGATGATTGGTGCGGTCGAGGTTATAGAAGCGTAGCAAAATCGAGTCAGCGGGTGGCGATTTGCTGTGTAAGCCTCAGTACCGCTGGAGCGGTTCGAAGAACGCACCGCAGAGGCCACCCTCAGTAGGAACACTCATTTTCCCATCGCGAATCGTCGTTGGATCGGCACCTAAATCCGATTCAAGTAACGACGCGGTTGCAAGGCCACATGCCGCAACAGTCGGAATCGCGGCCGCAACGTGGACGGCGGCTGTCCGTCCGACAACAGCATCGATTGTCGTCGTGACGATCGGGTCGACACCGGCCTCTCGGGCGGCTGCTGCCGTCTGTATTGCCTGCAGCGGCCCGCCAAGAGCCATCGGCTTGAGGACGAGCCGATCGGCCGCACCAGCGGCCACAATTTCCGAGACGCTGTACTGTCGGAGTGACTCATCGAGAGCGATTCCAGCACCCCGGCCGCGGAGTGCTGCGTGTGCCTCAAGCGCCGTTGCGTCCAGAGGCTGTTCGATAAATGAGACCCCGAGGCGGGCACAGCCATCGACCGCCTGGCGTGCTTTCGTCTCTGTCCATGCACCATTGGCGTCAACACGGAGTTCAATGGAGTCACCGACCGCCTCACGGACCGCTCGGAGCCGCTGGAGGTCGTCGTCGACCGACTGGAGACCGACCTTACACTTCAGACAGCGATAGCCCGCCGAAACGGCGGTGTTCGCCGCTCGAACCGTTTCCGCTGTGGTCCCATCACCGATTGTCGCATTGACTGGCACTGTCGCGGGGAGTGGTTTCGTTTCGGTGTCGAATGCAGCTTCGCGGAGCAGCGCTGCCAGCGGCTTGTTCTCGTCTCGCCCGCGTGCATCAAGTCGTGCAGACTCAACAGCGTGTGCGGCTGCCGGTGTTGACTCTGGGTCTGGGGCCGTCGCTGGTATCTCGGAGTCGTACGCGGCCAGTGCTTCTTGACACGCATCGTGAGACTCCGTCCAGCCGGCAAGCGGTGTTGCCTCGCCGAGTCCCCAGGAGCCGTCGGTTTCGAGGCCGACGAGAAAGCCGCGACGGGCGGAAATAGGCCCGTGAGCGGTCTGAAGCGGCGAGGAAAGTCGGAGCGAAAACGGATCGATCCACATCAGAGTGCGAGCCCCACACCGAACAACAGCGAGTAGAGCGCCAGCAGTTTCCCAGTCGTCTCAAGTGCCGGGTTGAGCGCGGTGCCGGCCGTTTCGGTCCGCACTGTGTTCGCAACGCGAACTGCCAGTGGAAGCGTTAGCAGCGGAAGCAACACCGCGGGCGAAAAGCCAGCAGCGAGCCAGAACCAGCCTGGAACTAGATAGGCCAGCGCGAACAGCCCGACATACTCGGCGCGGCTCGCTCGGTAGCCGAAGCGAACCGCAAGGGTTCGCTTGCCGGTCGTCGCGTCTTCGGCTCGGTCGCGGATGTTGTTGACGACAAGGATGTTCGTCGAAATCGCGGCCACCGGGAGGCTGGCAAAGAACGCGGCGATGGTTACCGTTCCCGGCGGAATCGACAGCGAGAGTGGCTCCGCAAGGAGCGCAGCGGCTTGGACGTAATACGTGCCCATGACGGCAATCACGCCGAAAAAGACGAAGACGAACAGATCACCGAGGCCGTGGTAGCCGAGTGGATACGGACCGCCAGTGTACGCAATGCCTGAAATAACCGATAGCAGTCCGATAATCAGGATTGGAAGGCCGCCGACATAGACCAAGTAGGTGCCGACGAGGATGGCTACGGCAAACGTGAGATACATCGCTCGTTTGACCTGTGGTGGTTCGATCAGCCCCGACTGTGTGACACGCGTAAATCCTTCACGGGCTTCGGTATCTGCGCCCTGAATCGCGTCGTAATAGTCGTTGGCGAAATTGGTTCCGATTTGGATCAGTGCCGCACCGACAAACGCCGCAAGCGCCGGGAAAAAGGCAAAGACGCCGTCGTTCCATGCGAGGCCGACGCCAACGAAAATCGGGGCGGCGGCTGCTGGCAACGTCTGAGGCCGGGCGGCCATGAGCCACGCCCGCGTCTGTGAGAGTTCCGAACCACTCATTGTCCTCACTCGGGTCGCCGCAAGAGTGAATCTTGGCATTCACGAGTGCCGACATTCGGAACCAACAGAACCAATAACCTACTCGAATCAGCCTTTGCTTAAATATTTACTCGGAATATAATAACTTTTCGGAAATGGTGTTTTCGGCGGACAAGAGCCGTATCGACGAACACCGGTACTATTTGTGGGTGCGCACGAAGAGACCCATATGGTCAGTTACGATACGCTCCACGACCCGAATGCGGAGTATACAATGCGTGAACTCTCATCGGAAACGATGGGTGTCACGGGCACGCGCGGTGGCGGCCGCGATGTGAAAATCACCGACGTACAGACGACGATGGTTGACGGCAACTTCCCGTGGACGCTTGTCCGCGTCTACACCGACGCGGGGATCGTTGGCACGGGAGAGGCCTACTGGGGTGCAGGCGCACCCGAACTCATCGAGCGGATGAAACCCTTCGTCATCGGCGAAAACCCACTCGACATCGACCGAATGACCGAGCACCTCGTCCAGAAAATGTCCGGAGAAGGATCGATCGGGGGAGTCACCGTCACCGCTATTTCCGGCATTGAGGTCGCCCTCCACGATCTGGCTGGCAAGATTCTCGATATTCCGGCCTACCAGTTGCTCGGTGGCAAATACCGCGATAAGGTTCGCGTCTACTGTGACTGTCACACCGCCGACGAAGCCGACCCAATCGCCTGTGCGGACGAAGCCGAACGCGTTGTCGACGAGCTCGGCTATGATGCCCTGAAGTTCGACCTCGATGTGCCGTCGGGTCACGAGAAAGACCGTGCAAACCGACACCTTCGCGGCATCGAAATCGACCACAAAGTCAGCATTGTTGAGGCCGTCACCGAGCGCGTTGGCTCCCGAGCGGACGTTGCATTCGACTGCCACTGGACCTTCTCGGGCGGCAGCGCCAAACGACTGGCGAAGGCGCTCGAACCGTTTGACGTCTGGTGGCTCGAAGATCCGGTTCCACCGGAGAACCACGATGTCCAGCGCGAGGTCACCCAGTCAACGTCGACACCGATCGGTGTCGGTGAGAACGTCTACCGGAAACACGGCCAGCGCCGACTGATCGAAAACCAGGCAGTCGACATTATCGCTCCCGACATGCCAAAAGTCGGCGGCATGCGCGAAACCCGGAAAATTGCTGATCTCGCGGATATGTACTACGTGCCGGTTGCCATGCACAACGTCGCCTCACCGATTGCGACGATGGGCGCAGCCCACGTCGGCGCAGCGATTCCGAACGCGTTGGCGGTCGAGTACCACAGCTACCAGCTCGGCTGGTGGGAGGACCTGGTCGAAGAGGACGTCATCGAAGACGGCTACATCACGATTCCCGAAAAACCCGGCCTCGGCGTAACCCTCGATATGGATGCCGTCGAAGAACACATGGTTGACGGCGAGACGTTGTTCGATTGAGCGTAACGAAATCGAACTCGTAGCGCTTGCTCTACGGTGTTCGACGAAGCTATGCTTCGTCGAGCTGGAAAATCTGTGACTCGCCCTCCCGTGACTACGCGTGCGCTTCGTGTTTTTCGAACAGTCACACCACTTACCCCGATCGTGCAACACTGACACACGACAGAGATAGATATAGTCTTAGTTGGATAGGATCACTGGGTATGGCAACGATCGAATTATACGACCGGCCAGATTGTCCGTACTCAAAACGTGTTCGACGTGTTCTCGAAGTACTGGCGGTTGAGTATGATGAAATCGTGGTTCCGGAATCGAAAGCCGACCGCGACGAGCTCGAACAGCTGACCGGTCAACGCGGTGTTCCCGTGCTCGTCGACGACTCGTTGCCAGCAGGCTGGCTCGGCGATAGCTCGGAGATTTCGTCGTATCTTAAAGAAACGTATCAGTAAGCTTCGTTAGTCTATAATGCGACGGTCGACAAACCGCCGTCAGATTCCTATCGCAACCACCACGATCTGTTCTGAGACAGTGACAACCACCCGCAGACAAGGGTTAACTGACTGAACCATCAGTCACTAGTATGGATCTCAGAGGAGTGTTGGATGGGCTAACCAGTACTCGTGAGTCGCCACGAACAGCGACCTCCGAGCCACGCCGTGCGGTCCGAAACGAGCGAAACGTCTCTATCGACTACCGCCTCCGACCGAACGGGGCGGCTCGATGAGCGACGCCCTCCGAGGAGATCGTTCTGTCAACGTCATCGACGGTGCGCTGGTAAAACCCCTAATTGTCCTCTCGATTCCGATCGTTCTCACGAACCTGCTACAGGTCGGCTACAACCTCGCAGATACCTTCTGGGTTGGCCGGCTTGGCGAGCCAGCAGTGGCTGCTCTCTCGTTTTCGTGGGCGATCGTCTTTCTCGTGATCAGTCTCTCGCTTGGGTTTTCGGTCGCTGGAACCGTGCTTGTCGCACAACACAAAGGAGCCGGCAATATCGACCGTGTCAGCCAGCTTGCCGGCCAGACGATCACGCTTGTCATGTTTGTCTCACTGATTTTTTCGGTTGTCGGCTATCTGTTTGCCCCACAGATGCTCCAGCTCGTCGGTGCAGAACCGGCAACACCAGCGTACGCGATGGCTGTCGAGTATACTCGAACCATGTTTATCGGTATTCCGTTTATTTTCAGTTTCTTTGTGTTTCAATCACTCCTGCAGGGCTGGGGCGACACACGAACACCACTGTACCTGATGGCCTTCGGTGTTGGACTCAATGTGGTTGTGGACCCGTTTTTCATTCTCGGCTTTCAGGACAATGTCGTTTTTCAGTGGGTCGGGCTCCAATCGCTCGAAGCAGCACTGTTTGCAGCAACTGGCTTTGATGGATTTGGTGTTCAGGGTGCGGCGATTGCAACGATCATTTCGCGAGGCATTGGAGCAGTCATCGGCATCTGGCTGTTGCTTTCAGGAGCGGTTGGAATCGAACTCTCGTGGAGCGATTTTACCCCACAGCGTGAGACGATTAAAAACATCTTCAGGATCGGCGCACCGGCGAGTCTCGAAATCAGCACCTCGGCACTGAGTGTGACGATTCTCACCGCGCTTGTCGCTATTGCTGGCTCGGAGGCGGTTGCGGCCTATGGAATCGGAAGCCGTGTGACCTCAATGGTAATATTGCCTGCGGTTGGGCTGGCTCGGGGGGTCGAAACCGTCGTTGGGCAGAACCTTGGAGCCCAACAGGTCGAGCGTGCAAAGCGTGGTGTCCACGCAGCTGTTGGCATTGTTGTGGGCTGTTTTGCGCTCTTTAGCGTTGGTGTGTATCTGTTTGCCGACCAGATTATCAACGTCTTTATCACTGGTACCGGGTCGGCGACGGTTGTCGGAATCGGCTCGGAGTACCTCCGGATCGTTGGCTTCAGCTACATCTTTTTGGGCGTATTTTACGTGGTTCAGGGTGGCTTTCGCGGCAGCGGCAACACGCGGCTCGCGTTGGTCTTTGCATTTATTGGCTACATCGTGCTCCGGTCGGTCTTTGCGGTGGTGTTTTCACTTGGACTTGACATGGGGGCGACTGGAATCTGGTACGGCGAGGCCGTCGCCAACGTGCTGATGGCGCTGCTCGTCGCTGCCTTCTTTATGCGTGGGACATGGATTGGAAGCGTTATCACTGACTCCGAAGCACCGGCGGAAAAAACAGCGTCGAAAACGCGTTCGTCGCAATCAGAGCAGCCGGCCGACACCGACTGACTGTACAGATGGGTGGCCGCTTACCCTACCCGAGAAGGAAGCGGAGCCACGGACTATTTTTGACGATCTCGGTTTCTTCGAGCACGCGGTCGACACCGAGGAGTCGGCCCGCACCCCAGGCCCCGAGGCCGAACAGTAACAGCATGTAGACAAACGAGCTATCAATGAAGTAGCCGTTGTCCATCGGGAAGCCCGCAGCGAGCCCACCGTTCCACGCGGCTGTCCAGAAGAAAAACATCTGGAGCGCCCCCATCAGTGCCGCAAAGCGGAAGAACGCGCCGAACAACAATGCGAGTCCAATCAGGATCTGTCCGAAGATGACCATTGGATCAAGGATGGCCGCATAGTCTGCGAAGAACAGGAACAATCCCTGTAACGGATTCGCATCGGCGACGGCATTGTTCAGGAAGCCAGCCGATGACCACGCCAGGGGGTCACCGAGGCCGCCTTCGAACAGCTTTGCAAGCCCGGCTTGGAGAAATACCCACGCCATGACGAGCCGAAGCCCAAGCATTGAGTACGCCAGCCAGGTCTCCGAGTAGTTGAAGTTCACTTCACGACCGAGTAACTCCGATTGGAGTGTCCGTTCAGCTGGTTGTGATGACATAGGTATGCACCTACATAATCACA
>LKMJ01002321.1_pt1 | contig 17402 bp, 23 predicted proteins | sample 643391 | NCBI WGS metagenome assembly LKMJ01 (sample SAMN04112250, study PRJNA286221) | soda lake metagenome | biome: soda lake; feature: Kulunda Steppe; material: water; isolation source: sample PL-Br10 brine of Picturesque Lake | place: Russia: Kulunda steppe | collected 2010-07
AGCTAGTGGCTCTGCCGTAAAGATGGGCCATTTTCTGAGTGTAAAGAGTACCCGTTCTAAATTTCATGACATTCCTTTTCTGTGATACATTAATCCTTGTATTGTTCCAAAAAGAATTGCTAGTTGTGAGATTCACAAAGGTGAGCAGTCTCTTCCAATAGTTACAGTGACCTGAGTTTGTATTAGCATCTCCAAGTCTGTGATGCTTGCTCATGTGAGCTTTTAGTTTGTCCTTAATGTTTTGTAGTGGTGCAAGGCTGATTTTAGTGGTAGTATGAGTAGTCTCATTGTTCTCTTCTGCAAGCTAATGTATATGGGCGAAAAGATTACCGTCAGGTGATGGTGGTGGAAATGCTTCGTCACGCCCATAGTTATGGAGAGCAGCATGTTTAGCTATAGCGTCGGCAAATTCATTTCCAATCACACCAATGTGGGCTTTAACTTTGTAAAAGTTGATGGGAGTATCTGATTAGTTAATCGTGGAGACAATTTGTTCCAAGAGTTTTCTATGTATGTGCTTACTGTGTAATTCAGGAAACAAGAGTTGTTTCCTTATCTGAGTCAGAGAACAAGCGCTTTCCGTGGCTATGTGGGTACACTTTGCCCTTAGTGCAGAAGCTATGCCAGTCAGTTCTGCTCCATTTATGGTATTGCTTATCCCAACTCCGCAAGAGTTAACATAGATGGCTGTTTTTGTCGCAGGTATAAAGACTCCTGCTCCAACACGTTGTTGACTTATATATGTCAGGCAACTACCATCAGTGTAGGCCCACAGACGCAAGTCTGGAACCTTCAGTCTAAGATTATTATTTGTAAGCGCAAAGCATGGAGGAGTACAAGCTTAACTCTGAAGGGGGCAAACGGCGTGGCAGCCAAACCATCGAGGGAGAGGAGCATTGGGTAGAGTATAATCAGTGTTGTGTAGAGCTTTGTGAGACTGTTCTAATCTGTGTACACAAGGAAGAGAAAGCATCTGCAGAATCGACTGAAGGCACTAGACAGCTTTCCATCCTTTTTGTCCGTCTTCTGCTGGAGAGACACTCCACCTTGGGTGTAAACCATTCCCATTTACCAGTTGTATGGCATGCCATGACGCTTGTTTCCATATGACGTTGATTTCACCTGACAAAGCCTCTCTGCGCAGGGATTTTGTCTTTGGCCCACCGCCTCTGCCAAACTTCCTCGAGTGCCAATCACCAAGCTGGCCTTCACTACTTTCAGTGACTCACTTGGTGGGTTCGGCTCAGCTAACTGACTGGTCTATGTGCCCGCTGAGGCCTAAACCCATTGTAACTTAACTATGTGCACGCTGATAGTACATGCGCATTGGCGACAGCTGTATTGTCACTTGCTTAAGTACTTAGCCAACCAATTCCAACTGACTGAGCACGCAGTCAGATCTGAAACATTTTGCCTCAGGTTTACGTTTTATTTTGAGCCGGCAATGGCCAGCAGTGTTGTCAGACTAGCAATGCCCTGCAAGCCTTGCAGGCAACCCATCTGGTTGCCGGATTATCCCAACATGAACATTTTAATACTTGAGTTGCATTTTCCTGCACACCTGACATATTGCATGTCAACAGGGAAACTCCTGCTGGTGAAGTCTTTTCTTTGCGGGTGCAGCACAACACTATCAAAACTTCGGGTGTGCTTTTGGCGTTCCATTCTCCTCATAGTGCGTGGATATCGAGATGTTGATGGAGAAGAGGGGCCTTATGACCGAGAGTGGCTACTATGGCCTAGGCATGCAAAGGAACGGTATGCCACAAAAATCCCGGAAACAAGCAAGGTAAAAAACGCAGGCAAAGTGAAGACATGGAGCAGTTACCGGTAGTTAAGGATTACAAGGTAATCCTTGTTAGTTAAGTGTCAGACACACACAGTGGGCATGTCAGTGGAAGGAACACAGGCAGGCCGCTTCAATTCAAATCAGCAGCAAACAACACTACTGCCCAGCCTCGCACTGGATCAATCCATATACTTGAGATGAACCACAAGACCAGAGCTCAAAATACACATGCTTCACCATGAATCTTTCTTTCCCCACCCGGGAATTGCCCTCGTGGCAAGGTGGGAGGGGTACACACTTCTACATAGGCACAGCAGCAGGCAGCCTTTTACACCCCGCACAACACCAAGTTGAAGCTCTTAAATACAAGGCAAGGTAGAAAAGAAGGTTTAAGCTCAACCAGGCACTCAAAAGTACAAAACAGTCTTGCCAAGAGTTTCAGGTACTTCAAGCCCAGCCTGTCCCAGAAAGGCACACACACTCTGATTTCTCGCATTGCCGGGCCCCAAACCGCATGATCACGTTGTTGCAGGCCACGTGACGCAGTGGGCAGCACAGCACACACGCCACCGTTTGCCACCATTGCCAAGCGGGCAGGGGCGTTGTCGCCCAATCAAGTCTGAGCTTCAGGCAGCAACGTGCCCAACTGCACAGGTGCTCCTCCTGGCCACTTGCTCTCCAGGAGACACACCCGCTGCATACTCAGGCGTGATCCCTTGCAGCATTTCTATGCTGCATGCTCAGGCGTCATCCCTTGCTGCATTTCTATGCAGAGACACACCTGCTGCATGCTCAGGCCTGATCCCTTGCTCCATTACTATGCTGCCTCCTCAACCCAGCACCTTGGAAGCCTGCCAGGCACGCACACGCACATGCACATGCACGCACGCATGGGAGTGCATGCGCGCACATGTACACACGTGCATGCGCTCACGCGCACACCGTTTGTGTACAGCCCACAGTCGTGCACCCTCACGCACACACCATGCACAGCTCCTGCCCTCATCGGTCCATGACACCATGGCCCCCGCTCAAGCCCGTTGCCCCCAGGGCGTTGGGCGAGGGCGGCTTAACTCCCGGGGGCATCGCGAGCCCGCCCCCACCGCCCCCTCCCCCCTCCCCGCCCCCGTTGTGCATGTGGCCCTGTGCAGCTGGGGGCTGCAGGGACGACAGCGCCGTGGGCCCGTTGGTGCTGGGCATGGCGTGGAACGCGTGCTGGAGGGCGGGGTGCAGGCCAGGGCCTTGCAGGCCAGGGCCTTGCAGCTGCAAGGGCACAGGGTGTGCATGTGCGTTCATGGGGTGTGTGTGCATGTGTGTGTGTGTGTGTGTGTGTGTGCATGTGCGTTCATGGGGTGTGTGTGGGCACGTGCGTGTACGTGCATGTGTGTGCGCGTGTGCGGAAGAGCAGGAGTGCACGTGCTGAAATGTTCATGTGCATGTGAGCGCAGTGCACGTCTCTTCCTTGTGCGCCGCATGCGTGCCCTACGGCACGCACTCACCTGCAAGGGTAGCGGCGGCGCCACCACATCGGGCCCGCCTGTTGCTGTGTGCATCGGCGGCATGAGGGGCGCCTGCTGGGCCATCTGCGCCTGCTGGGCCATCTGCGCCGCTGCGCTGCCGCCCAGGTCGATGCCCATGGCTGCAGCTTGGATGTGCTGCTGCAACGCGGCCTCCGCAGGGAGGGCGGGCGGCTGCTGCTGAGGGTGGCGATGCTGCGCGGCAAGGGGGCGCATGCAAGCATGGGCGCTTGTTCTATGCAACAGGCAGGCGTGTGGGGTGGGCAGCAGAGGTTGCGGGTATGCATCTCGACACACACGTGCATGTGCGCGCACCCCCCCCCCTTAGCACACCCACCCACCACATATACACAGGGCACGCACACAACACACAGCACCGCGCTGCATGCACACGTCTGTCTGATGCGGTCCCTGCGGAGGTGCACAGCGGCCCTTACCATGGCCCCCTGGATCCATTCCTCCCACCGGCCTTGTCCTCCAGGCAGCAGCTCAGGGCTCTAGCCGCTGCTCGGGGCTCGAGGAGCCTGTGGCAAAGCAGCCAGAGCTTCCAGTGCCCCACTCCGCCTACCTGCATATGAATCTCTGGGGGATGCAAGCTCGGGGTGACAGGGACCACACGCTTCAGCAGGATGTGGTAGTACAGGTTGTGGTGCATGCCCCCCTCCTCTGCCTCCCGGTGGTTCACGCCGCAGTCGCACGTGGCCACGAAGAAGCCGTCCAGTGCCTTCTGGGCGAGCACGTGGTTCATCTGCTGCATGACCAGGATCTGCAAGGGGCCAGGGGCATAGGGGCATAGGAGGGTAGGGACGCAAGGAGGAGGCATACGAGCACAAATGGGGGCATTGGGGCATGATCTGCACAACTAGCGCAGGGGCACAGGGGGTGGGGCACCTGCTTGCGTGCGTGCAGGCTTTTGTGAGTGGTGCCCACGTGCAACGCCCCATATGCAGGTCCACATGCAGTCTCGAGTGCATGCTCTAAACTGAAGGTGACACAGTGGCTGGCATGCCCCGCCATACTTGCACTCACCACAGCTACGCAGGCGTACACCTAGCAGCCTAGCCTGCATCGAGGCAATTCAATTCTAGTGCTGGCAGGATTACCAGGGACAGCAAAGTGTATGCATTTGCACCATAGTGTGCGTGCAGGCTGAAAGCAGGGCGGCACGCGTTCTATGCTCTAGCACACACACTCGCTCATCTCACAAAGCATCCATGATACCTGCAGGCCATGCATGCCAGGCCCCTTTCCCTACCATCCTGCCCTTCCCAGCTTACAGCCTCTGTGTACCCTTTAGGCATGCGACCAGCATCTTGTGTTGGCTCCAACTCCTCCAGATTGAGCCCCCCTTTGGTGCTGAGCACACCTTTCTTTGGTGCTGAACACATCTTTCTTTAATCCTGAGCACACCATTCTTAAGTGCTGAACACACCGTCACACCCTTCTTTGGCGCTGAGCGCACCTTCCTTTGGTGCTAAACGCACCTTTCTTTGCTCCATCTCCTTCAGTCCAGGCCCCTCTATGCTGTTGAACCCGGTCTCCAAGTAGATGCTGTCATACATGGCTTGAGTGTGTGGCTGCGGAGGCAGCACGCAGCAGCCTTGGGTGAGGCTTGGGGGGAAGGGAGTCCAACACCTTGGATCTTAGGGTAGCAAATGCTTGGAGCTCTCCACCTTCACCAGAAATCCTTTTCTGCTCGCGAGCATTCAAACAGATGCTACAGGCATAATGGCTCTCTTGCTGGTCCTCAACAATGACCACTCTGGGCGGGCGGTGCAAAAGCAGGTGCAGTGACAATGGACGAGGGCAGCATGATTTGAGTGAGCTTATTTGTCAGGGGCTTACCTTGCAAAGAGAGGGTGAGGACAGGCTTGTTTCCACTTGCATGAGCAAATGGATTGGCTAAGTATTTGGGACGAAGGCAGGCCACCAGCATGAGGCCCGCGCTCAGACCCAGGAGCCTACCTTTCAAGTTGAAGAATGCGATTCAGACGTCTAAGCAATTCAGACGACTTTGCAAATGTCAGCCAGACCTGGCAGCCTGCCATTTCTGAGTTTTGGCAACAACCAAAGGAATTTGCCCAGACATGCGCTCAGCATGACCAGACCTAGACGCAGCAGCTGACTCAAAAAGCCCGAGGACCCATAATAATAATAAAAAGCCCGCAATAATAATAATAATAATAATAATAATAATAACAACAACAACAACAACAACAACAACAACAACAACAACAACAACAATAATCCCACATAATGAGATTGCACCTGGACCTGCTGCCCACCTGAGGCATGATGGCGGTGTTTCTGATGCGTTCCAAGAGGGATGGCAATCCAAAGTACTCGGCCTCTCTCGCTAAGGACGCCAGCTCGCTGCAGGAAGATAGACATGCGCAAGGCGGCTGACAGGCATGCGTGGCAAGCAGGGATGCAAAGGGGCAGCAACGGCTACAGGTGACAACTGCACAGGCCCGCTGCACCGCCCCATGGCCGTGGCTGAACCGGGCATGGCAGGCAAGAACGCTTGTATAGGCGCACCCTAAAGAATTTGCAAACATTCATTTAGCCGCTGCAGGAATGCGCAGACTCCCTGGAAGTGCCGTTTGACGGTACACACTTTCCTAAGTGCACACACCCTGGAGATGTAAGTTTCTTACGTGCAGAGTCAATGCACACCTCGGCAGGGCATGGAATAGGGTTAGGGTTAGGCGGTGATGAAGATATTCGCTGACAGGGAGATGGGATCAAAAATTTATATGCAGACAGGAAACTGACATCGGATCAGAGACATGTTCGCTGGCAGGAAACGACTACCACTGGACTAGAGACATGTTCTCTCACAGGGAGTCCTAACCACTTGACCAACCCGCTTTCTACAACACAGCATCTGTACGGCCCAAAAGGTGCCAGTTCACAAACAATGCATCGGTGCCATGTTCGGACCAGCTCCAGACTTCCCATGCTTGCAAGATCAACTAGCACATACTTGCAAGATCAACCAGCCTTTTAAACAAGAGTTCGCACTGACTGCCATGACAAACGCACGCATGGGCCAAAGTCAGGGGCCGTGCGTTCTAGGAAACACATGGCTTTGACATGGCTGCCTTGTTAGCAGTACGGCACCGCTGCTCTGCGTTGCACCACACTGCTTCACAGATCGCGATCATGCCGTGCTGCACAGGATGGCAAGAGGACAGCATCTCTGCAAAAGTCGACACCGCTTGGCATCCTCACTCACTTGGCATCCTCACTCACTTGGCATCCTCAGGTATCCTCAGGTATCCTCACTTGACATCCTCAGGTATCCTCAGGTATCCTCACTTGACATCCTCACTCACTTGGCATCCTCAGGTATCCTCAGGTATCCTCACTTGACATCCTCAGGTATCCTCACTTGGCATCCTCACTCACTTGGCATCCTCAGGTAAAGGGGAGGTGGGCTCTCCATTGGCGATGGACCGAAGGTGCTCCAACACGTAGTGGAAGAGCTGCGCATGGTTTATCAGTCATGATGGTGTCGTTAGGCACGCACAAAACTGGTGTGTGAGCCAAGATTATTGAGGGATGCTTTCAAGCTCTGGTTTGTGAGGCACGGTTTGCGAGCCACAGTGCTTGAGCCAAAGCGGGAGCCTTGCTTGAAGGCAACAACAAATGCGGCTGTCAGCGGAACCACACTAGTTGCGGGCAAGGTCACATGTAGGCAACAATGGAAGCTGTGTGGCATAGCTGTGTATATGGCATGCACTTGCAGCCTCTTTTTCCTTAGCTTCTACCTACAAAGCAGAAGGCATTTGGCTCCTTCCTTGCGAACATCATTGCATGCATCATAACACACCCAAAAACTGTGCAAGCTCTCTGCCAGCAAAGCTGCAACGTACATGCAGCAAATACAAGCAGCAGCAGCAGCAGTCCGCCCAAACACACCTTGCCATTCCGATCAATGAAGATTTCTCCATTTTGGTTCCGCAACGGGTTAGGCTGCTCGCCCTGTATACAGGAGGCAGGGTGAATGCACAAAATGCACAGCAGACCTCAGTATGAACAGAATGCACAGCGAACCTTGGCAGGGACAACATGCACAGCAGACCTCAGCATGAACAACCCCGCTTGCTGCTGTCTCAGGTGTTGGGCTATGTCATTGATGCATGCAATGTTCGAGGCCTTATGTAGGCAGCAGGCACTTCACAGCAACACTGCATCCCCCAAGCTTTCTGTTGTGGAACCACAGCCTTCCCACCAGGAAAAGTTACTGCTGACAAGGAAGACAGTGACCTTCGTCAACAGGAATGACATTTGCTCGGCATGGTCATTCCATCCATAAAGATGCAAACATGGTGTGTCTGGGTACATATGTGTGTACATGTGTGCGTGTGTGTGTGTGTGCATGCGCACAGGGCAGTGCTGAAGGAGCCTGTAGGAAGGCGCGCGTGCACACACACGCGCGCGCGCACACACACTGTGGAGGAGCCCGAAGGCAGACACGTCCCACCTGCGGCCCTGGGATCAGCAGTTCCCAAAAGAAGGAGTTGGGGGCGGCCAGTAGGGTGTGAGAGGTGGAGGCGTAGCTCTTGCCCCCTACATTGAGGTTTACTAGGCCCGGGAGGTCAGGGAGATTGGGTATGGGCATGGCTTGAAGGTAGGGCGCCGCGCCCCGCATCAGCTGTGGCAGCAAGGGACAGGCAAGGTGGCTGCATCAGTGCACACTGGCTGCATCAGTGCATGCTGGCTGCATCTGTACACAATGGCGGCATTTGTGCATGATGGCGGCATCGGTGCACGATGGTGACATGATTGCGCGGTGGCTGCACCAGTGCAAAATGGCGGCATCAGTGCACAGTGGCTGCAAGCATGCTTGGTGGCTGCACCAGTGCACGATGACTGTATCAAGGCATCCATGAAGCATTCAGCAGGTGACAACAGGTTCAAGATCTCGCAGCACGCACCCGTGCAACCATGCGCACACCAGGCGCACAGTGTGTTCGAGGCACGAGAGTGGGTTGCTGCGCATTGCCTGGGATGGTGCCTTGCTGAGTGCTGCGCTCTTTCTTAGCGGTTGAGCCTTGAGCCAAACACCTCCTCCTTATGGCAATGCTCAAGCACTATTTGCAACAACTTACCATACTCAGGTCTGATGGGCCAGCTGTTGGCATGGGCGCTTCCACGGGGGGGGCGCTCACCAATCCATTGTCTGCGGCTGCAGGGCATGCAACCCCACATTGAATAAAAGTGAATCAGCGTCAGCAAGCAGGCGGAGGCCTAGGCCATGAATCTACGAAGGCCCAAACATGTTGGCTGGAGGCCTTTGAAAAGCCGCGGCGGGCTTACAGCGAGCGGGGCAAAAGCAAAGAAAAGCATTTTGGGTCTTTGGGCTGAAGCATACTCTCAGCTCAACAAAAGCTAGCTAAGGCAAGCAACCAAAATGCTTCCACAAGAGGACGCGCAACATTCCCAGTCTTGTACCTGGTAGACCTGTAGACCTGCGGCTGAGGCCTTGGCTGTGCTGCTGCTTGCCTGGCGGAACATAGTAGTTGTTGCCTGCTGCAGCAGATGAGCGCTTCACCGCGCCTGCACGGTAGAAGGAACGCATTGGAGCGCATGGAAGGGGCTGGCGGACCACAGGAGACGACCAGCGCTCTAAGCACATGCCCAAATGGCTCAGAAACAGTACCCCCAATAAGGCTTAGTACCGAACATGCCTGCACAGATCTCCCATCTCATGAAATGGTGAGCAGACGCAACACAGACAGGAGGCAGGCAGTCTGCCTTCTTCTTATCAGACTCTCTGCTCGAAGGAACTATGCTGTTCCTTCCATGGAGATATCAACACTTGACTTTGGCATGGACTGCAAATTTCCAAACCAGGATAGTGCTGGTTTGTGCAATGGCCATGGAACTAGGTGGTGAGGCGACACTCCTGAATTTGGCCACATCCGTGGAGCTGATCACGCTTGGCAGGCCCACTCAACTGGGGAGAAACCAGCAGGCAGAAGAGATCTGAACAAGCAAGGAAGTCATGTTTCCACCCAACCATTCATCTTACCTAAAAGAGTAGCAACAGGCCATGAGCTCACCTGCAGCTGCTCCTTGGTCCCCTGCAGGCCGTCGAGCATTTCGGCCCTCCCACCACACCTCCACGCCAGCAACGAAGTTGCGGAGCTCGGCTACAAACATCTGCGGCGTTACATCAGGCTGCAAGCATGCGAAACACAACAGCACTGAGGGACACCAAGCCAGCAGCTTGGGCAGGCACACACATGCACCCTTCTTAAGCATGACAGATGCACAACATTGCACCTCGATAAGCCAGGGCTTCATCAGGGCAGTCACATGAGCTGAAGGAAACCTTGTGTTGCATGCTATTATTTTGCTGACAAAGCCCTTGAAACTTGTGCCGCAGCTGCTTGAGTGCGCTCTCGCGCTCTGGCCCTAAGCAGGGGTCTGCCTGAGCGCTGTCTCACCCTTAAAACATTCTGTATGGCCGTAATTTCCCTCTCTACATTTGCATACTCCTCTGGGAGCTCTGGCAAGCGGCAGTTCATGAGGGCTTTGAGCTGGATTCCGTGGACCCGCGGCCGCCACGTGTCCAAGTTTTGGTCAGCCCGAATTATCTGCAGCAGCGCCAGTAGCACAGCAGCATAGCAGGCATGATCAGTCTCTCATGGTGTGGACTGGTCATGCTTGCAAGGGGCAGCATGGGTTGTCGCGTGAGCGGGCTGTCAGCTTAGAGAACATGGCCCAGCATTTCGGCCAGACCAGCCAATGGGGTGCCCATCCATTTGCCCAGCTCATCACCCTACAAGTACCATGGCCCACCGCAAAGGCACAGACAGGGCAGGGCAAAGTGGACGCAAACAGGCATGTCCCACTCAAGACTCAGCAGCAGCTGAGTCTCCTGGCTGACATGGCACGTTAAAGCGCTCCTGGCCCGACACAAGGAGCACCGATGCCCATGACGTTCGAGAGTCAAAATTTACCTTCCAAAACCTTTCACCCCCCACGCAGAACTCGGTCCGTAGCGTGCGCTCCAGCAGGCTGTAGAGATTGCTGGCCTCAGTGTTGTGCAGGGTCACGACCGGCGTACGATACTTCCCATCCTGATTCGCGGGCAGGGGCAGTACTAGTAATCGACCGAGGTGGCGGAGGACATCTTCTTTTTGGCCCGCCAGGTCTCTGCCCCCCATACTCGGCGGCCTCCCACCAAGTAACTCATCAGTTGGAACCTTCACATCTTCCAGGCCCCCCCCACCATGGCCACTGTACCCGCCGAGGAAAGGAGGGAGGCCTTGCATGATCGTGCCCGTACTATCGATTGAACTACAGCTGCTTCATTTTTTATTTCTCAATCTTAATCCAATTTATTCCAGTACGCATCTGTGATTTGTGCTTCTGTCTGGCAGTTGCTAATGCCACGAACACTTTGCAGAACATGCTTTTCAGGCTTGTGGTCTATGCACACTCTTAAAAATATTTGATGCAAAACCAGGTGATCCATTTCAACTTCAACTGCAATGCTCAGGTGCCCATTTTGACTTTAACAGGGGCTGCTTAAAAGTGCTCTGACTTTAGGTACATTGGCGTGACTTTTTGCCTCGCATGCAGCCACACCAATGCTTGCAGCAGCTCATCGTATACGCATCCTATATGCTATCGTACGCTACCCTATGCGACAAATCCTTTGCTTCCATTTGGCTAGCTAAGGTATACGCAGTTCCCGCTGGTTTGTATGGCTGTCAGGTTTGGAGATCAGGGTTTTTGCGCAATGGTGATGTATTTAGGCCTAACCTGCTGCTGCCCCAGGCTAAAACATGTTGGGCTTTGGACATTTTGCATGCCTCTGAGGAATTGTGAGGCTGTGACACCCCTTAATAGCTGTTATGACTATGCCGGGAGTCCGGTTAAGATGCAGCAGTCTCTCAGCATGACAGCATGTTCTTTTTCACTGTTGAGACTTGTTTGTGTGCTCTCGGCGAAGACCAGCAACAAAACCAATCAGCCTTACGACCAGGCTGGCGACTAATCCTAGCTTGTTACTTGTGTATTCTCTCAGAGAGAAGTGTCCGCACCTTTTTCTCCCTTTCTGCCGGTTGCAGGCCCTCTAAGTTGCAGCTCAGCTGCCCTTGTTCGGCAGATACAACTATGTAATCTAACTTTCTGCCGATCCTTCTTTGTGGAGGCTTCTTTGTCAAATGATATTTTGTGCAAAATGCCTTGCCTAGTCAGATAGTCTTTGATTTCCTCCCTCAACAGCACAACAAACTCGGCCATTTCATCTCAGTCATTGGCTGGCAAAAACCAGCAACAAGCCAATCAGCCTAACGACCAGGCTGGCGGTTAATCCAACTTGTTAACTTGGAGACAGAATAAGATGGGCCATCGTAGCAAGGTTTGACCTGTTACATTATGGTTGCATGTCATGACATGCACAACCGCATTGCAAGCTCATTGCAGTGAGCTACGAAGAAGCCTGGTTCACGCTTGCCACAAAGGCTTGGATCTTTCTCGAGTCCTTCCTCAAACCTGCAAGCACATAGCATTCCCAATCCTGCAAGGATGGCTTGGATGCTGGTCATGGGATGGGTCTTGTGGACTGCGCTAAACAATGGCAGTCCACCAAGCACAGAAAGTGAACTTGAAGACAAGCATGGCTTGCAGTATGTGTGCCCTATACCAGCAGTGCAGCGATAAGGATGCAGCAATTAGGATGCCTAGCTCTTCAAATTCCTGCCTGGACTCTTTTTGGCACTCGTTTTTGTAGCCATTCTTGTAGCCAGCATGGGCATGCTCATGCGCGTGCGCGCGCTCATGCACATGCCCATGCACACACACATACACACACATACGCTTGAATGTACACCTGTATCTATTAAGAAGTTGGCGAAAACACAAGCAGCTACAGGTATCTGCATGGGTCCAAGTATTCACATGGGAGAGCACCCACGCACCAATGATGCACAGACCTATCCATGAATGAGTACACCACAGAAACTGAGGACTCATTAATGTGCAGACCATAGAAATTGAGGATCAGGCAGGATGATCTTAGCCATGCTCAAGGAGCAGCTGCAGCCTCCCGTACCGTCTGGTCCACACACGCCACTTGACACGTCCACAGCTCCAGGCTGTGCCATGCTGAGCGCTGTGGCCACATTCTCTGGGTTAAGTCCCCCTGCAAGGAGCCAGCCTTTGCTTGCATATTGTGGGGCTTGAAGGCGCGCCCAATTCAGCGCGACGCCGCTCCCTCCCTTGCAGTGCAGAGCACAATGCGAAAAATTGCCTGAGCATACACTCCTGGATTTGTGCTGCGGGATTGGATGACTACGGGGGCGACTATGGGAGCAACCCAGGGAAACGTGTTTAGACCACTGTGTCGTAAACCTTGCGGGTCCAAATTGTCCCAACAAAGGGTCTTTGCAACAGGTGACCAAGCCTCAGATCAATTGATGCCAGGTGTGTACCTGTAAGCCGTCCAGCAACACCCAGTCCACAGGTGCTGCAGGAAGAGCTGTCTGGACTTCTCCATCAGGGCTCACATGCTGCACATATACCACTTGCAAGCCGCTGGCTTGCAGTTTAGCCAGGCCAGCCCTTGCTCCATCTCCATGGAGTTGAGCCACATCAATTCCGCACTGTGCGCATCTGGTGGTAAATGTGTGGTAGAGAGGGCCGCTTTTGGTAGATCTTGACAATGGGTTTCACAACTATCCAGCCTTCGCTTGCTGACTGGCGCATGAACTGCCCTGCTGGCAGCTTTCAGCCTTGCAAACCATGTGATGGCTGAGGAACATTAGCTTGGAAGTGCATTGCCACGACCAGGTAAACAGCCTAGTTCAATCAAAAATAATAGTCTCACCTTTCCATGATTGCTTGCGCATCTTCATCCACGAATACCCCTACTGGCTGTGCACCACTTGCCCTAGCAACATTGGCAATGCTCCGAGCTGTGTCAATGCTGACAGCCCGCTTGGCTTTTTGCCACATGATCATGCCTGTGGGGTCACAGATGGGCTTGCTAAGGTCACACAAGAGTATGAAAACAGACAAGAAGGGGGAACCAAACACAAATGTATAAGCAAAGAATCAGCACAGAAAGGGCTGTACAGCGCGGCTTTTGTCTGTGCAAAGGCCACACAAAGATCTAAAGATTAACGTCGGGCTTGGGACCGATCAACTCTTGAGTGCTCCCGCAAGGTGAGAGCCTGCTGGTGCAAATTATACATGACCATTGCAGGACGTCCATAAAGCACATTTTCTGCGTTGCTGAGATAAAGCATAGCATGTCAACCATCTCAGCCTTACATACCAACAAAGTCTGCCCCAGCCTCCACTGCCATCCGTGCATCCTCTACATTCGTGACACCACATATCTGTGTGCAGGCGCATACGCATTGATCTCATGCATAGCTCTTTAAAGAGTCTAGGTGTGTTGCTCATGAAGTTGAGAACTACGTGCCTGCACACACAACACACGCACCCACCCACCCATGCCCACACCCACGCACGCGCACACGACCCCCCCCAATACCTCCACTCCCACCCAAACACGCACCTCCCCCCAAAATTCATTCACATAACGCATACACATAATACACACACAATTAATACATACACCTGATGCGCTGCATGCCTGCAATAAAAGGAACGTGGGAGCACTAACCTTAATCAGTGTGCTTGCACCGCTCCGGCTGCTGCCTCTACAAAGAAGACACTCAGCTACAGACTTACATATTCTCCTGTTGTCTAGTATCCTTGAGGTACTCCTATTGAACGCCTGCTGGCAAGTGCCCCTATTTACTGCTGGCACATTTTGGGCAAACATGTGCAACACTGATGTGCTGATGTACGATTACCTTTTTAGTTCTTAATAGCTAAATAAATACAAGGCTCGGCTCGTGGAACTATCTACTGTTGGATCCACGGATTAGCTGAGTCCTACAAGACCAGTATGCTTGCAGCTCACAACAGGGCGCCCCAATTTCTGAGGGAACGTAGCAGGCATGCAGGGGTATCTTGGGGCAGGGGACGCTTGCACGTCTGCAACGCAGTCAAGCAGAGAGCAGGGAAGCAGATTTGCTGCAGCAAGACCTTGAAGGCCAACAAGGGTTCAGAGGTGGGTGTGAGAGGAGGGGCTGTCGTACCACTGTCGTATCGGAGCGATTCACTCGCAGTGGACTCGGAATACCGACACTTGCTCCGTTGTTGTTAATCTGCACAGGCGGAGGTGGAGAGGCTCTTACATCAGGTGGATACCTATTCCCAGGAGGCGCTAAGGGACAGGAAGAGCGGCGTAATCCTGTTCCAGGTGGCCAAGGACAACTTTGATGAGGGCACCTTCCACACGTGGGAGCGCTACGAGAGCATAGACCACTTCTCCAAGCACACCACATCACCTGGTGTCCTCAAGTTCATGGAAAAGGTGAGATCGTAGTGGAAAGGGCTGCCAAGATGCGCTTGCACAACAGCTGTGGTGCCTAATAGAAGGTGCCTATCCATCTTCCTCAAGTCATCATGTCAAGGAGAGGTGGATGCCCAGCGCTGTGCCACTTAATGGGCCCAATGATGGGTTGATGCCTGTATAAGATACCTTATGAGTTTGGAGCCCTGGTCCCACACTGAGAAAACGCAGTGTCTACGGCGGTGGCAGCAGTTGTGTTGAGGGTGCTGCTGCCCCTTGGATGCAGGTTCAGCAGCACATTGAGGGCCCCATCGGAATTGCACTGTATGAGTGGAACAATGGCAAGCTTGGACCTGCTTGCTTAAATGAAGGTGAGGCTTAGTCATCGTACATAGATCGCTCAACAGATACATTCTGCCAAGGTCCTGGTGGACTGGCCGGTGTTCTAGACATTAAAACAGCTGGCAAACTGTGCTTAACATAAACAGATCATGAAGTGAAGAACATTTGTGGTGCATGAAAGCAGCAGCAACAGCAGCTCTACTCCTTGTGGGGTGAAGTCTGGGCTTAGATGACATGCACAGCCCGCTCACGCAGCTATGTACTCTGACGGGTGTGTGTAGGCCCGAAGGGTGAGGGTGGTCTTGATGACGCCACCGGTGCGGGCGGTGCAGGCGGGGCATCCATGAAGCAAACATCTGCCTCGTTTGATCTGAGTGAGTGGCTCTTGCTAGGTGTCCATGTAGGGCGCTTGTTTGCACATGGAAATGAGATGCAATACATGCCTATGGAGTGAGATACATGCGCAGAGGCAAAGGAAAATAGAGTGTACGTGTATGCATGCAAATGTGTGTATGTGTGAATATAATGTGTGGAAAACACGCGCGTATCATGTCCGTGCACACTCTTCTTGATAGCAAGACCCGGAGGGGATGTTGCACGCCAGCTGTAAGTTGTCTCGTGGTTTTTGGCTTGAGCAGCGTAAGCAACTGGCACTGGAAAATGTCTTTGATGCTGTGCTATACCAACTGGCTCCCTCCTTTATTGCCTGCTCCAACTCACCAGCGTCACTGTCCTGTTGCACCATATTAAACCCCCTGAAATGACGGACTCAAAAACAAACAACTACCACATGCCCTGCGTGTGTACATGCCGTGTAGATTGAAGTGTACATGTTGATCATATTGCCATGTGCATGCCATGTAGATTGTAGTATACATGTTGATCATTTTGAAAATGTGCTCCTTGCTGGTGCTGCTGCTGCTGGTGCTGGTGCTGCTGCTGGTGCTGATGCTGATGCTGATGATGATGCTGATGCTGATGCTGCTGCTGCTGCTGATGATGATGCTGATGCTGCTGATGCTGATGCTGCTGATGCTGATGCTGATGCTGATGATGATGCTGATGCTGATGCTGATGCTGATGCTGATGCTGATGCTGATGATGCTGATGATGCTGATGATGAAAGGAGGTTGATTGCTCATTCCTTTCTGTCACAAAGCAAGCATGCATGCATCAACACATGCGCTTGCATCTTAAACAAGCGCAAGCGCGCACACATACTCGAGCAGGGCTGCACAAATATGATTATTCCAATGTCAAGAGTTGTACAGATCATTTTTTGCAGCAAGCATGGTTGGAGAGAGGCAGCCGTTTTTTAACGCACCTATGGCCTGCAATTGCTTGAATGCAGCGCAAGGAGAGCTGCGCGATGATGAGGGCCTCTTGGCAGGAAGCATGGGAGCTGCAAAGAAGCAATTGGAAGCTTTGAAACTTAACTTAAAATTTTTTGGAGGGAAAAAAGCAGGCGAGGAGCAAGAGGTGAAGAAGGATGGCTTCTTTGGAAATTTGTTTGGTGGGAAAAAGGAAAGAGAGAAGAGGGGAGAGAAGGAGGGGTCCAAATGAATAAGGGTTGCTGGCGTGAAATGCTAGTGCCTGCTTGAAGGCAGGTGATTGGAGTGTTTCTTGTGGCTTGGTATTGGGCTTTAGATGCTCGCGCACTGAGCCAATGCTCATGTGAGTCCTTACATCCTGTAGTTTATTAGATTAATATGTGACAAGAACCTGTGGATAAGCAATTAAAATTGTAAGGTACAGTAATGAATTTATGGAACTGCATCAAGTTGCCTTTTAAGGCAGGCCACGCATGATGCCAGAGGATGGCGTTCCTTTTTTGCCGTGTGTGCTTTGTCCTGCTTCTGCTCAGTTCTTTCTCAAGGCATCCCACTCATCTGCGAAGCGCTCCGCCTGGTGCCAAACACTATTATGTCCCTAAGCCTGCTTTAGGAGCTTATCATGGTTGAAGTCAAATATTGTGATAACACACGACTCGAGGAAAAACTCGCGTATCGGAGCAACTGAACAGGGAATTTGATTGAAGCATGCCGGTGCATAGCAATGCCACAAAATGAGCCTACATACCATCCTGATTGGAGTGATGGGAATAATCTATAAAGCTCATAGTGAGCTACCCCTCAGGGCTCATACTGACTCAATTGGTACAGAGAAAAAAATTTAGAAGGTTGAACGTTTACACAAACAGAGCACATGGTTCTTTTCAGAAGCCTCCCACATCTTTTTCTGAAAGAGAGCAGTTCGGTCACAGGACTTTTGGGCTGACGCAGAGCGGAGTACTTGCCTGACCGTGGAGAGGCGTCTTCATAGACGTGGTTTAGTTGTTACATGTCGACAAGTGATAAAAAGC
>LKMJ01002322.1_pt1 | contig 17401 bp, 25 predicted proteins | sample 643391 | NCBI WGS metagenome assembly LKMJ01 (sample SAMN04112250, study PRJNA286221) | soda lake metagenome | biome: soda lake; feature: Kulunda Steppe; material: water; isolation source: sample PL-Br10 brine of Picturesque Lake | place: Russia: Kulunda steppe | collected 2010-07
ACCCGGACGCCAGTCCAGGGACGCCGATGTCCCTGGCCTTCGACTTGCATGTGTAAGGCCCCTTCCCAGCGTTCGTTCTGAGCCAGGATCAAACTCCTCGTGCTTGTGGGGGGGACCGAAGTCCCCAAAATGACCCGAAAAGAGCACCCGCCCTATCCGTGGGTCCCGGAAGACCCGGTGACCTTCACGGCAGGCAACTCCTCGAAGGTGTGGTAGGCCGGCGGAGAGCCCACCATCCACTCCAAGCTGTTGCCCGTCGGTACCTCGCGCTGCCACGGGTTGGCGCCCACGCGACGTTGCCCCACCAGAGTCGCGTACACCACGTAGAAGAACCACAGCGCGCCCACCAAGGACAGGTAGGAACCGTAGCTCGCGAGGGCGTTCCACCCCGCGTAGGCATCGGGGTAGTCGGGAATGCGACGCGGCATGCCCGCGAGGCCGAGAAAGTGCATGGGGAAGAAAGTCAGGTTGACCCCCAGGAAGAAGAGCCAGAAGTGGATCTGTCCCAAGGTTTCCGGATACTGCAGCCCCGTAATCTTGCCGATCCAGTAGTAGAAGCCGGCAAAGATGCCGAACACCGCACCCATGCTCAACACGTAGTGAAAGTGCGCCACCACGTAGTAGGTGTCGTGCAGCGCGATGTCCAGGCCGGAGTTCGCCAACAGAACCCCCGTCACGCCTCCTACGGTGAAGAGGAACAGAAAGCCCACCGCGAAGAGCATGGGCGTGTAGAGTACCACACTGCCTCCCCACATGGTGGCGATCCAGCTGAAGATCTTGATGCCCGTGGGCACCGCGATGATCATGGTCGCCGCCGTGAAGTAGGCGCGGGTGTCCACGTCCAAGCCCACGGTATACATGTGGTGCGCCCACACGATGAAGCCCAGCACGCCGATGCTCAACATGGCGTACACCATGCCCAGATACCCGAACACGGGTTTGCGGCTAAAGGTGGACACCACGTGGCTCACGATGCCGAAGGCGGGCAGAATGAGGATGTACACCTCCGGGTGCCCGAAGAACCAGAAGAGATGTTGGTACAGGATCGGATCCCCCCCACCTGCTGGGTCGAAGAAGCTGGTGTTGAAGTTGCGGTCTGTCAACAGCATGGTGATGGCCCCCGCAAACACCGGCAGGGAAAGTAGCAGCAGGAAGGAGGTAATCAACACCGACCACACGAAGAGGGGGAGACGGTGCATGCTCAATCCCGGTCCACGCATGTTGAACACCGTGGTGATGAAGTTGATCGAGCCCAGGATGCTGCTGATGCCCGACAAGTGCAGGCTAAAGATCGCCAGATCCACGGCACCTCCCGAGTGAAAGGCCAGAGTGGACAAGGGCGGATACACGGTCCAACCCGTGCCCGCACCCACCTCCACCAGGGCGGAGCTCAACAGGAGCACCAGGGAGGGCGGCAGCAGCCAGAAGCTGATGTTGTTCAGTCGGGGAAAGGCCATGTCCGGTGCACCGATGAGAATGGGTACGAACCAGTTGCCAAAGCCACCCATGAGTGCAGGCATCACCATGAAGAAGATCATCAGGAAAGCGTGGGCCGTGATGATCACGTTGTACAGCTGGTGGTTTCCCCCCAGGACCTGGTTGCCGGGTTGGGCCAACTCCATGCGGATGAGCATGGAAAAGCAGGTGCCCAGCACGCCCGAGAGCGCCGCGAAGATCAGGTACAGCGTCCCGATGTCCTTGTGGTTGGTGGAACACACCCAGCGGCGGTAGAAGGTGGCCATGCTAGCGGTCTTTCCTTTGCGGAGGGGTCGCCTCCAAACGCGCGAGAGCGCCCTCCAACTGCGCCGCGCGCAGCGAAGTGCCCCCGCGTCCCAGGGCAGCCGCGCAGAGACGACCCAGGGCGGAACCTGCGCCCGATGGGCGGGGTGGCGCCGCGCGGAGCGCCGCGGCACGCGCTTGCAGGGTGCGATGGAGGCGTGCACGTAGGCGCGCTTCCCCGCAGCTCTGCCCCGCAGCTCCCGCTGCTGCGGTCCAGGTGCGCAGCGCGCCCAACACCGCAGGGGTGCGGTGCGCTTCCCGCCAAGGGGAAGCGGCGCGTTGCCACGCTTCGCGCTGCGCCTCCAGGGCGGCGGACCACTCGCGCGCCAGGGCGACGCCCCGCGCCCGCAGGGCCTCGCCCAGCGCGTCCCCCGCGCCGTACCACAGGGTGGCACAGAAGAGCGCGAAGCACAGTGCGACGAGGGTTTCCTCGTTATACAGCAACAAGTCGAAGGCGTGGGCCAGGGCGACGATCGCGCCCACGGAAGTGACCCAAATGGCGTTGCGCGACACGGGCGTTCTCCTTACTCGGTCTCCAAGACCTCCATCAGGCGCGCGGTCCAGGCCTCCCCCGCGGGGGGAGACACCTCCAACGCGCACCACGGGTGCATGCGCTGGCGCCAGTGGCGCGCGAGACGCGCCTCCAAGTGCCAAGCCAGATAGGCGCCTTGCGCAGGTGCCAAGGCACCCGCCTGCAGGGCGCGCCACGCCCCCATTTCCCAGGTGCGCCCCTCCTGCACGCAGCGCGCCAGGAAGTGCGCGCAACGTCGCACTTCGCCCGCGGCGCCGACGCCTTGGGGTGCGGGGAATCCAGCGATGCGGGCGTCTCCCGCCTCGCGGCGCAGGGCGCGATACTTGAGCGCGCGGCTCAATTTGGGCAGGACGCCCTTCACCAGGGTCACGTACAGCGTGCCGAAGCTCGCCAAGAACCACACCCACTGGGGGTAAAAGCCCACCACGTCCAACTGAGGCACGAGGCTTCTCCTTCTTTTCCGCGGAAGCGGAATCCCCCCCTACAATAGGGAGGAACTCGCCCAGGGTCACCCCTTGAGCAGATGAATGAACTCCACGGCGAGGGTGCCGCGCACGCGGAAGTACACCACCAGCAGTGCCAGACCGATGGCCGACTCCGCCGCCGCCACCGTCAGTACCAGCAGCGAAAAGACCTGACCCACCTGGTCGTCCAGGTACGCAGAGAAGAACAGCAGGTTGAGATTGACGGCCAAGAGCAACAACTCGATAGACATCAACATCACCAGGAGGTTGCGTCGATTGAGAAAGATGCCCCACAAGCCCAGCAGAAAGAGGCCCAAAGAGAGCACCAGGCAGTGTACCAGGTCCACAGCGGGATTCTTTTCTCGTCAAGGTGGCAGGATTCGAACCTGCGACCCCCTGTTCCCAAAACAGGTGCGCTGACCCACTGCGCTACACCCTGGTGCGGGGCCAACGCACCCTACAGGGTTCGAACCTGTGACCCCCAGCTTAGAAGACCGGCGCTCTCTCCCACTGAGCTAAGGATGCGCGGTAGCGGGACCCAGGGTCCGGAGAAGGCCCTGCGCAGCGCGAAGGCCCACTCGAGCGCACAGCGCGAAGGCCCACTCGAGCGCACAGCGCGAAGGCCCACTCGAGCGCACAGCGCGAAGGCCCCAAAGAGCAGCAGGCGCATAAGCCGGGTTTCGTCCCACCCCGAAAACTCCTTCGGGGCGTGGGCGCGCATTCCTCTGGGGTCGCGCCGGGCGACCTCCTTCCCCGTCCACGGGGGGTTTGGCCCGCGGTGCCGCGCGTTGCCGCGAGGCGGAACTTGCAAGGTCCTGGCCCACTTTCCCGAAGCTCGTGCTCGAGGGGTGTTACCCCTCCCGCGTTTCCAACGGGACCCGGACTTTCCTCACGAAGGGATCCCCCCAAAGGGAAGAGCTTCGTGCGCGCGCCGCGCCTCCTGCGCGTGTATGTTCCCTCCGCGCCTTCTGCGCGTGTATGTTCCCTCCGCGCCTTCTGCGCGTGTATGTTCCTTCCCAAGGTGCCACGCGGGCATGGATGAAGGGTGAAATTATCTGCCTTCCAAGCAGAGGATATGGGTTCGAATCCCATTGCCCGCAACCCCGCTCACTTGGTGGAATCGGTAGACACGGTAGACTCAAACTCTGCTCCCCCCGGGGATCTCGGTTCGAGTCCGAGAGTGAGCATCGGCCCCGCCCCCGGAAAAGGACACGCCTTCATGCGCTACATGCCTCGTGTCAAGGCGGGTCGCCGCCTTGGCGGCACCCTCTTTCCCACCCAACACCCCCTGCGCGCTGCTCCCCCGCGACCGCGCGGAGGGCCCGCAGCGCCCAACAGCTACCGGGCGCGCGTGGAAGCGCGACGTACCCTGAAGGCCCTGTACGGAGCGCTGGCTTCGGGACCCTTGCAGCGCGCACTGCGCCAACTGGGAGGCGATCCCGCTGCGCTGTTGCGCCGCTTGGAACGACGCTTGGACGTGCTGGTGTACCGGGCCAACTGGGCCCTTACCCTGCGGGAAGCCCGCCACACCGTGGTGCGTGGGGGGATCCGCGTCAACGGAACGACCCAGTGCCGCCCCGGCCAAGCCCTTCGTCCCGGCGATCTGCTGGCGGTAGATCCGCGCTGGGCACCTCGCGTCGCCGCGCGACTGCACGCCAACCTGCGCGACCGGCGATTCCTGCAGCATCGGCCGCCGCACCTGGAAGTGCGAGAGACCACGCTGCAAGCGCTGCTGCTCTTCTCGCCTCAGGAGATGCGCCAACCCCTGCCTTTGCCTCTCCACGCTTTGAAAGCGCGGTAGTGGAGACCCTTGGACCCCGCGCGTTTCGGTGCACCGAACTGCGCCCCAACGGGGGTTCACGCCCGGGGGTCGCATTTCGCTGCGCGCCGCCGCGACACGCGCGACCCCCACAGGCCCACCTCCACCAGTCCCCCCACTCCCAAGGTCGCGAGGGTTTGCAGTCCCACTTCCGGAGGGCAACACAAGGCACTGCCCAAGGCCGCACCCAGCCACAGTCGACCGCGCGGGGGAACCCGCGCCCGGTGCAGCGCTGCGATGCCCAAGGGCAGGGCGAAGCAAAGCAACAGGCCGACCGCCTGCGCGCGGGCACCGACCCCTTGCAGGGCGGCCAAACGAGGTTGAAAGTGAAGCGTTCCGCCCTGGAAGTGCAGGGCCAGGTGGCCTACCAGGGGCCACAGCACTCCTCCTACCAAAGGAAAGCTGCTGGCCCAGGCGAGGAAACTCACGCGCGCCCACCGCGCCGCGCGCTGCGCTTCCCGGGCGTAGAGGCTCGGCCGGAAAAAGCAGAGGACCGCGTATCCCAAGGGCGGAAGGTGCAGCAAGAGGGCGAGGTGCAGCGCGAGGCTCAAATGGGTGCGCAGCGCTTCCGTGGGGTGAAGAAACAGCACAGGTGGGAGAGGCGCAGGCAGGGTTCCCAAATAGAGGGTGAGCAGGGCCTCTCCCTGCAGGTAAGCTGCCCCCGTGGACAGGACCAGTCCTCCCAGGAGACTCCCTGCGCGCCCGCGCAGCTCCCCCCAAACCCGACGCCAAGGTTCGGATGGAGAGGGATTCGAACCCCCGGTATTTTGCAATACGTCAGTTTTCAAGACTGATACCTTCGACCGCTCAGACATCCATCCCGATGGCGGGAGTAGGACTCGAACCTACATGCTTCAGATCATGAGCCTGACGAGTTACCCATTACTCCATCCCGCGTGGCGGAGCGGTTCCGGGGGAGTCTTGGGTACGGCAGGGGTCGAACCTGCGACCCCCGGGTTAAAAGCCCGACGCTCTGCCTCTGAGCTACGTACCCCGTGGCTTGCGGATAGAGGGACTCGAACCCCCACGAATCGCTTCATCAGAACCTAAACCTGACATGTCTGCCATTTCATCATATCCGCGAGAAGGAAGGGGGGGAGGGCTCACGCGTCGTAAGCCCCCAGCTTCCCTAGAACACGAAGAGGATCAAGAACGCCATCATGAGCGCGAAAAGCGCGATGGCCTCGGTAAGGGCGAAGCCGAGGATGGCGTACCCGAAGAGTTGCTTGGTCAGCGAGGGATTGCGCGCCACGGCGTTGATCAGAGAGGCGAACACCGTGCCGATGCCCACCCCCGCGCCTGCCAAGGCCATGGTGGCGAATCCTGCGCCGATCAGTTTGGCTCCTTCCACTGGGAAGTTCCTTCTTTTACCCGGTTCCATTACGCCGGGCGCTCCCGAGATCCCGGGGACGTGAGACCCCGGGTGCCGAGGACAGAAGACCCCGGCACGCGCCTCCGGGCGTTTACAGGCGTCGTGCCTTGGGAGGACGACATCCATTGTAGGGAACAGGAGTGCGGTCCTCCACGGAAAGCACCCGAAGTCCCCCTTGCACCAACCCCGCCAAGGAGGCTTCGCGGCCGTAGCCGACCCCCTTGAGCTTGGCGTGCACGCGGTGACAACCCAATTGCAGCGCACGCTGCGCGAGGCGTTCCCCCGCCGCTTGCGCGCCGTAACTGGTGGATTTGTGGGCACCCCGAAACCCGAGGGCGCCGCAGGAGGCCCAGCAGAGCGTTTCGCCCTCGGGCGTCGTGCAGGTGAGAATGGTATTGTTGCGCGTGGTGTGCACGTGCACCACGCCTTCGCCCGTCCAAGAGCGCACGAGGCCCCTTCCTTTTTTGTCGCACCCTTCGCCTCCTCGGTCCTGGATCTTACGAAATCCAGACCCTAGGACCCGAATGTTCCGTTCTTGCGGAACCCGGGGGATGGGTTCTTCCTAGACCCCGGTGCGCGCCTCCCCTACAGGGTGGCCAATCGGCGACGGGCCGTGCGTCCGTTGCTGTGGGTGCGCTGCCCGCGGCAGGGAAGACCTCGCGCGACCCGCTGCGCGCGGCACGCCCCTGCGCGAAGGAGCCGCGCCTGGGCGTCGGTGCGTTGCGTGCGGCATTCCGCTCCGATGGCGTAGGCCGCGTGCACCCACTGGGTCAATCGATCCAACTGCACCGCCGAAAGCGTTTCCAGGGGGGTGCGGGGGGAGAGGCCCAGTTGGGCACACACCCGCGCCGCGGAGGCTGCGCCTAGACCCTCCACCTCCTGCAGGCAGCGCCACAGGGCGCGACGGGGTGGAAAGTAACGTTCCAACAGATAGATCACGCTGAAAATCCCTTCTTCTAACGCGTGCGTTTCCCTAGCTTGCGCACCACGGGACGCGCCGCCCAACAGACGCCCTTCCCCGTGTAGGGGTTGGGGGGGCGCAGCGCCACCAAGCGCGCGGCCCACTGGCCAAGGACCGCGGCATCCACGCCCAACAGACGCACCTGCGTGGGGGAAGGGCACACCGCCGCCAGAGAAGGGGGAAGAGCGACGCGGTAATCACAGCTGTGACCGAGACGCAATCGAAGGCACTGGGCACCCGGCGCACCCTGGGTCTGCGCGCGGAATCCCACGCCTCGGAGTTCCAGGGAGACGAAACGACCGTGCTGCACGTCGGTGACGGCGCGCGCGAGACGTCGACACAGGGGCACCGCTCCTTCCCCGCGCAGCTGAAGGGTGCGGCGCAGCGCCGCCCAACGATACTGGGTGGCTTCGGGGCCCAAGGGCACAGCGCAGTCTCCCATGGGACCCTTCACCACCCAAGCGCGCGCGGTGCGCTGCAGGCGCACGGCGGGAGGGAGAAAGAGCTCGGCGGTGGGCGCATCCCCCGACATCGACCCTGCACGCGCGGTCAAGGGGCGCGTCCGCGCAAAAGCCGGTGCGGGCATTGGCGTGAAAATCCGTGGCAGGCTCACCTGGGACATCTCCTTTTCGAAGTGCAGCGGCGCGGCGGGCACTGGACCCTAAGGGTTCGGACGCCGCAGGGTCTCGCCGGAACTTCAAGGTTCCAGGCGCGTCTCGCCGGAACGTCAAGGTTCCAGGCGCAGCAAAACCTCACCTCCGACACCGAGCGCGCGTGCGCGACGCGCCGAAAGGAGACCTCGACTGGTCGAGAGGATCCAGTCGCCGCCCGCCTCGGCGCGCAGCCGACGCTGCGTCCAGTACACGCGACCCCCGGGTTTGGAAATGCGCACCAGGCGAGTCCACGCCGGAACCCCCGGTGCACCGCGCGCAAGGTGCACCCGAAGACGGGTGCCCTCCAATCGAAAGCCGCGAATCCACCCCTCCTCCTGCAGGACCCGCAACAGGTCCCACGCGAAGGTGGAAGGGGGAAGCGACGCGTCAGGGCTCCCGGCACGCACCGCGTGCTGGAGCGTCGTGTACAGGCGATGGGGTGTATCCACGAAACCTCCTCCTTACCCACTGGCGCGGTGCAGGCCGGGCAGCCAGCCCCGCGCGGCCAGGTCGCGCAGCGCCATGCGGCTTAGACGGAAGGCGCGCAACACGCCGCGACCGCGACCCGTCCAGAGGCAGCGGTTCCGCAGGCGACTCGCGGCCCCCGCCCCGCCCAGGTGGCTCAGCGCTTCCTGCGCGCGCAGCGCACCGGCACTGGGACCCGTCAAGCGAAGGGTTTTCCACACCAAACGCGTCACTTCGGTGTGGCGCAGATCGCGACGGCGTCTACGATCGCGACGCAGGGCGTGATGCATGGCGCCATTCTTTTTTTTGGAGTGGGATTTGCCAGGCGCTGAGCAAGGGGCCGAGTCCCCAAGCGGGGGTCACGCGCACCTCCACATCGGCGCCAGGCCCTCCCCAACGGCGGGTCTCCTGGGCTTCGAAGAGGCTCAACCCCGCCCATCCTCCCTGCAGACGGAGGGGCAATCGCCCCGATTCGAGGGAGGCGCCTAGGGGTTGGAATCCATCCTCGCGGGGCCATCGCTCGTGCAGGAGCTGCTCCAACACCCGCAGCGCGCGCGCACCGCGCAGGGTGGTGCGTCCCCCTAGCGGAACACCGGTGCGCAGGCCGAAGCTCGCGCAGGCGCGGCGCGCGGACACGACCTGCGGATGCTGCCCCGTCCATAGCTCCAAGGCGAGCAGGGGAGGCAACAGAGCACGTCGATCCTGCGCCGCCGCCCCCAGACTGAAGTGCACCGTCACGCGGTCCAGGCGCGGTACCTGGTGCAGGTGGGCGCACTGGTGCTTCAAGAGCAAATCGGGGCAGATCACCGCCCGATAGTACCAATTCCAACGGTGCATGGACGGGGATTCCTTCTTTTCCTTCAAAGGAGACTGGAAGCCAGGGAGAGCAACTTGCGGTGGCCCGCTTCGCGCAACTCCCACCCCAAAGCCCCCACCATGCGGGTGCCCAGGGGTTGGCCCTGAGACGTCAACAGCACCACCCAGGTCTTGGGGCGAGACGTGTTCCCCCCGACACCCGGCGCGCGCCAGGTGCTCCCATCGCGTCGCAGGGTCGAACGCGCCTGGCGCACCACCAAGGCGCGGTGCACGGTGCCTCGCTTCACCTTGGCGTTGCGCGAGACGGCGCACACGGTGACCACCACCTCCTGCCCGAGGCGGGCGCGGGGGCGTCCGCGGAGCACTTGGATGCAGCGCACGCGCGTGGCGCCGGAGTTGTCGGCCACTTGGGCCTGGGTTCCTACCTGCATGGAAGTGTCCTTCTTCGGTGTACCAAGCGTGTCGGCACGGCCGTGCGATGCCCCAGCGCCTCCGCCACGCGCTTTGCCTGCTCCAGCGACAGTCCTTCCATCTCCACCAGGACCTGTCCCGCTTTCACGTAGGCCACCCAACGATCGAAGGCGCCCTTCCCCTTGCCCATGCGCACCTCTGCCGGTTTTCGAGTGCGCGGGAGGTGGGGAAAGACGCAGAACCAAATCTGTCCCCCGCGCTTGCAGCGGCGATTGAAAGCGCGACGCAGTGCCTCCAAGGCGGGGGCTTCCAGACGGCCGGCGCGCAGGGCCACCAGCCCGTATTGCCCACGGCCAAGGGTGCAGCGGTTGGCCGCTTCGCCCCCCGAACGACCCTTGTGGGCCTTCTGGGAGCGCCAAGCCTTAGGTGTCCACACGGCGCGTCTCCCCTCTTTCCGGTGCGTACCCGAGCCACACCTTGACCCCGAGGGTGCCCTGCGCCGTGTAGGCCGTTCCGGACGCGTAATCCAGAGCGGCGTGGAGACTCTGAAGAGGGGTGCGCCCCCAGCGCCACACTTCACGGCGCGCCAACTCCGCCCCCTGCAAACGGCCGCTGCAACAGCAGCGGAGGCCCTGCACCTGGGGCGCCTCCGTCAAAGGACGCAGCACCTGTCGCTGGATCCAACGCCAAGAGCGCTGTTGTTCCAACGCGCGCACCACTTGCTCGCAGACCCACTGCGCGCTTTGGGCGGGGGAAGCACCGCGCCACACCTGCAACTGGGCGGACCCCCCCAGCGCGCGCTGCAGGGTGCGCTCCACATGGGTGAGGGAGGTCGCTCCCGGACCAAGCGCAGGGCGCACCCGCGAATCGCTCGCCCAAGGACGACCCCCGGGGCGCCCCGCGGGGTGCAAACGGCGACGCAACCAACGGGCCGACCAAGGCACCGACGTGAGGGTGCGCGCGTGCAGCGCCCCCTCCAGCGTCCAACGCGAGGCCTGGGCCTGCGGGGCACCGGGGTGGGAGGCAGCGGGGGGAACGGGCGGTCGCACCCCTCGCCCGGAAGGAGTGCTTTCCAGATAGAGGGCGCTCCACAGACGGAGTTGTCCCGGCGTAAAATGAAGCACCGAACGGCCTGGGCCACATTGGGCGGCGCGCCACACCTGTTCCAGGTACTGGCGCACCTCCAACTGGCGCTTCACCAATTGCGGTGCGTAGGCCCCACTCCACCCCAGGGTATCCCAGCTGCGGGATACACCCAGGCGAAAGGCCACGGGGTGAATTTTGTGGGCCACGGCGTCACTTCTTCTTTCGACGGTGCTGGGGCAGGCGGCGCGTGGCGCAGAACTCGCCCGCCTTGTGCCCGATCATACCCTCCTCCACCTGGAGGGGGTGCCACTGCCGCCCATCGTGCACCTGCAGACGCAGGCCCACCCAGGACGGCAAGAGGGTGGCCCAACGCGCCACCCGCAGAGCGGAGGCCGCGGTGCCTTGCGACGCGGGCGCGGGGCCCGCGGGATCCCAGGTCGGTCCCTTCCAATGGGCGCGTGCCACGAGGGCTCTTTCCTTCTCAGCGCAGCGCGGTGCCGTGCTGCAGGCGAAGGTGCACCTCCACGCCTACCCACTCTACCTGGCGGAGGCCCTCCGCTAGCAAGGCCAAGCGCTGGGGGGAAGCGCTCTTCCACCCACACAGCACCTGGGACGTCCGCAGGGCCCAGGTGTCCCGCGCGGTCTTGTGCACGTGGGGGGAGCGAAGTACGCTCCAACGGCGTCGCCGCGTAGGGGGCGTTCCCAAGCGCGGTGCGTGCAGTCCCAGGGCCTGGGCGCAGCGCAACGCTTGATGGAGGGCGCGTTGGAGCGGTGCACCGGGAGTGCCACGGAGGCGAACCTGCAGGGTTGCGGGAGCGCCGGCTTGGAGCGAGGTGCACATGAACCCGATGTCCTTTTCCCAGCCTGCGCCCGGGGTTGAACCGGGGACCTCTCCCTTACCAAGGGAACGCTCTGCCCCTGAGCTACGCGGGCTGTGGCGGGTGCAGCCCGCGCCCCCCCTTTTTTTTGCTTCCCCCAAGAGAGGACTGGAGACGGTCGGACTCGAACCGACAGCTTCATGCGTGCAAAGCATGCGCTCTTCCATTGAACTACGCCCCCGCGTCGATGCGGAGAAGGTGGGATTCGAACCCACGGTACCGCGCGAGCGCGGCACATCGATGTAGCAAACCGACGCCTTCGGCCCCTCGGCCACTTCTCCCTCCCCCGGTCCCGTTTCGATTCCCGGGCCACCGTTTTTTGTCCCGGTCCCTTCGGTTCCCGGGCCACCGTCCCCCGTCTCCGTTCCTTCGGTTTCCGGACCACAGACTCCTGTCCCGGTACCGTCGTGTGTTCAGGATCTCGGCCTTCGTCTCAGCAAGGAAGCCCCTCCATGGCTCTGCAACGCCCCGCGCCTCTCACCAAACTCCAGCACTTCACCCTGAACTTCGGCCCTCAACACCCCGCCGCCCACGGCGTGCTCCGCCTGGTGCTGGAGATGCGCGGGGAGGTGGTGGAACGGGCGGACCCCCACATCGGTCTGCTGCACCGCGGCACGGAGAAGCTCATCGAGTACAAGACCTACACGCAAGCTTTGCCCTACTTTGACCGTCTGGACTACGTGTCCATGATGGCCCAGGAGCACGGCTACTCCCTGGCCGTGGAGCGCTTGTTGCGTTGCACGCCCCCTCCCCGCGCCCAAGCGCTCCGGGTGTTGTTCCACGAGCTGACTCGCCTGTTGAACCACCTGCTCGCGCTGACCACCCACGCCATGGACGTGGGGGCTCTGACGCCCTTCCTCTGGGCCTTCGAGGAGCGCGAGAAGCTGATGGAGTTCTACGAGCGCGCGTCGGGGGCGCGAATGCACGCTGCCTACGTGCGCCCGGGAGGCGTGGCTGCGGACATTCCCCTGGGATTCTGCGAGGACCTCGCGCGCTTTACCCAACAGTTCGCCTCTCGCTTGGACGAGCTCGAGGAGATGCTCACCACCAACCGCATCTGGAAACAGCGTTTGGTGGACGTGGGGGTGGTGTCGGCGCGCGATGCCCTGGCCTGGGGATTCAGCGGCGTGATGTTGCGCGGTTCCGGCGTGGCGTGGGACCTGCGCCGCACCCAGCCCTACGATGGGTACGAGCAGTACGCCTTCGACGTACCCTTGGGGACGCGCGGGGACTGCTACGACCGCTACCTGTGCCGCATGGAAGAGATGCGTCAAAGCTTGCGCATTCTCGCCCAGTGCCTGCAGACCCTGCCCGAAGGACCGGTGCGCACGGAGGATTACAAACTGACGCCCCCCACGCGCAGCGCCATGAAACGCTCCATGGAGGCGGTCATTCACCACTTCAAGCTTCACACCGAAGGGTTTGCCGTACCGGCGCGCGAGACCTACGGCGCCGTGGAAGCGCCCAAGGGCGAGTTTGGGGTGTATTTGGTGAGCGACGGAGGGCCTCGCCCCTACCGCTGCAAGATTCGCGCACCCGGCTTCTACCACCTTCAGGGGTTGGACTTCATGGCCCGCGACCACATGCTGGCGGACGTGGTCACCATCATCGGCACCCAGGACATCGTGTTCGGGGAAGTCGACCGGTAAGGGCTTTGGAAAGGCTTTGTCCGGAATTGCAAACCCTTGCGCTTCGGGGGATGTTCCCCCGAACTCGGGCGATTGGCTCAATGGTAGAGCATCTCGTTTACACCGAGAGGGGTAGCGGTTCGAGTCCGTTATCGCCCAGATCCCCGTTCCCGGGTGCCCCGGAGAGCGGAGATCCCCGCGGGGAAATAGCTCAGTGGGATAGAGTGCTGGCCTGTCACGCCAGAGGCCGCGGGTTCGAGCCCCGTTTTTCCCGCTCCCCCTGAGGGCCCCGAAGGGCCAGACCTGCAGGGTACCCTCAGCCCGACAAAGGACGGTGCTCCATGGTGGAGTTTTTGCCCCTTCTGTGGTACGTGGCCCTGAGCGGCGGTCTTGCGCTGTTGCTTCTCGGGCTGTCCTTTCTCCTCGCCACCCAGCGGGGGGATGTGGAGAAGACTTCGCCCTACGAGTGTGGCTTCGATCCTTTCGAGGACGCCCGCGGGCGTTTTGACATTCGCTTCTACCTCGTGGCCATTCTCTTCCTGGTGTTCGACCTGGAAGTGACGTTTCTCTTCCCTTGGGCCCTCTCCCTGGCCCAGGTGGGTGGATTTGGCTTCGGGGTGATGGCGCTTTTCCTGGGCGTGTTGACCCTGGGCTTTCTCTACGAGTGGCGCAAGGGCGCCCTGGAGTGGGAGTGAAGGCACTTTCAAGCGCGTAGCGCGAAGGCGTTTTCGAGCGCACAGCGCGGCGCCACCTTTCCCGAACCACCCCCCACGGGGTGTTTTTGTGGAAGCATACCCGCCGGGGGCACGAGGCCCCCGACGGGTGCGGGCGCGGCTTAGCGCGCCGTCAGAAAGGATTCCGTGTACTGCGCCACGAATCGCGTGAGGCGTTCTTCCAGAGCGGGGGTGAGCACCTTCTCGCGTTGGAGGTCCTGCAACAGCGCCGGATCGATTTGGGCCAAGAGCCCTTGTTCGTAGGCTCCGATGCGGGACAGTGCCACGCGATCCAGGTACCCGCGGGTGGCGCTGAAGAGCACGGCCACCATAGGGGCCACCTCCATGGGGCGATATTGCCCCTGTTTCAGCACCTCCGTCAGGCGCGCACCGCGGTTGAGCAGGTGCTGGGTGGAGGCATCCAGATCGGAACCGAACTGCGCGAAGGCGGCCACCTCGCGGTACTGCGCGAGCTCCAGCTTCAAAGAACCCGACACTTGCTTCATAGCCTTGGGCTGGGCCGCGGATCCCACGCGGCTCACGGACAGTCCCACGTTGATGGCCGGGCGAATGCCTTTGTAGAAGAGCTCGGTCTCCAGGAAGATCTGTCCATCGGTGATGGAAATCACGTTGGTGGGGATGTAGGCCGAGACGTCTCCCGCCTGGGTCTCGATCACCGGCAGAGCCGTGAGGGAGCCCGCACCCGCGGCGTCGGACATCTTCGCCGCGCGCTCCAGCAGGCGCGAGTGCAGATAGAACACGTCCCCGGGGAAGGCTTCGCGACCGGGTGGGCGGCGCAGCAGCAGGGACATTTGGCGGTAGGCCACGGACTGCTTGCTCAGGTCATCGTAGATGATCAGGGCGTGCATGCCGTTGTCCCGGAAGTACTCGCCCACGGCGCACCCCGCGTAGGGTGCGAGAAACTGCAGCGGAGCGGGATCCGAGGCCGTGGCGGCCACCACCACGGTGTAGTCCATGGCGCCCGCATCGGTGAGTTGTTTGACCAATTGGGCGACGGTGGAGCGCTTCTGGCCCACCGCCACGTAGACGCAGTAGAGCTTTTCCTTCTCCGCACCGCTGGCGTGGAAGGCTTTCTGGTTCAAGATGGTATCGATGGCGATGGCCGTCTTGCCCGTCTGACGGTCGCCGATAATGAGCTCGCGCTGTCCACGACCGATGGGCACCAGGCTGTCGACGGCCTTCAGGCCGGTCTGCATCGGTTCGTGCACGGATTTGCGCAGGATGATGCCGGGGGCCTTCACCTCCACGCGACTGCGCGACACGTCCTGCAGCGGTCCCTGTCCATCCAGGGGATTGCCCAGGGCGTCCATGACGCGTCCCAGGGTACCGCGTCCCACGGGCACATCGACGATGGCGCCCGTGCGCTTGACCAGATCGCCCTCGCGGATGCTTCGATCGCTCCCGAAGAGCACGATCCCCACGTTGTCGTTCTCCAGGTTCAGGGCCATGCCCTGCACGCCGCTGGCGAAGGCCACCATTTCCCCGGCACGGATGTGGTGCAACCCGTGGGCACGTACGATCCCGTCTCCCACGGACAGCACACGTCCCACTTCTTCCACGTCGGCGGGACCCCCCAGGGCCGCCAAACGCTGTTCCAACAGGGTGGACAGTTCTCCCGAAGCTAGGCTCATGGGATTCCTCGTTTTTTTCTCGAAGGCGCGCGCACTCTAGGTGTTTGGTCCCACTGGACCCGAAGTGCGCGGCGCGGGCAGGGCACGTCCCTCCCAGGGCGTGCGGAAGGCGAAGTAGCGAAACTCCTGGGAGAGCTCCACGGGTTCGTAGATCACCCGTTTTTGGGTCTCGTCGTAGCGCACTTCCAGGTAGCCGCTCAGGGGAAAGTCCTTGCGCAGGGGATGGCCTTGAAAGCCGTAGTCCGTCAACAACCGGCGCAGATCGGGGTGTCCCGCGAAGGGCACCCCGAAGAGGTCCCACACCTCGCGCTCCGCCCATCCCGCCGAGGGGAAGAGGGCGGTGCAAGTGGGCACGGGCTGCACCTCGTCCACGCAGGTTTTGACGCACAGACGCGCATTGTGGCGCAGGCTCAGCAGATGATAGACCACCTCGAATCGGGCCGGACGCGCGGGATAATCCACGGCGGTGACGTCCACCAACTGGCGAAAGCGCCCCGCGCTGTGGTCGCGCAACCAGCGCAGCAGGGGGGGAATGGCCCAAGGGGGCGCATAGAGCACCGCCCCCTCGGGCGTGCGCACGCAACGCTGAAGCCAAGCCGGCACGGCGGCCTGCACTCGGCGCAGAAAGCCCTCCATGGGCCCTTCCTTCCTTCCTGGACCCCGGGACGCGCGGGCCGGCTCAGCGGCGGTACCACAGGGTCAGCGGACGGCTGCGCGCCATGCGCTTCTGCAATTGCAGCAGCCCGTAGAGCAGCGCCTCCGCCGTAGGGGGACAGCCTGGCACGTAGATGTCCACGGGAACGATGCGGTCGCAGCCGCGCACCACGGCGTAGGAGTAGTGGTAGTACCCACCCCCGTTGGCGCAACTGCCCATGGACACGACCCAACGCGGCTCGGGCATCTGGTCGTACACCTTGCGCAGCGCCGGGGCCATCTTGTTGGTGAGGGTCCCCGCCACGATCATCACGTCGGATTGACGTGGGCTGGGGCGAAAAATGATGCCAAATCGATCCAGGTCGTAGCGCGCTGCACCGGCGTGCATCATTTCCACGGCGCAGCAGGCCAGACCGAAGGTCATGGGCCACAGGGAGCCCTTGCGCGCCCAGTGCACCAAACGGTCCAGCTGGGATACGGCGTATTCCGCCTTCATCGGCGCCCGCCTTTTTCGCGAAGCGCGACCCGCAGAAAGGCACCCTGGAATAGGACGAGACCTTCCCGTCCCCCCTCGGAAGCTTTCCGGGACCGCGAACAAAGGCCGCAGTCGTGCCCTCTTTGGCGAAACAAATCCTCCTCGAGCGCACGCAGCGCACCCTGGACCAGTACCCCCACTTTCTGATGCTTCAAGGACAGGTCGCGCAGACGGCCACCTGGCGCCAACTGCGGGACGACGCCCAGGGCACCCGGGCTTGGTTGGGCGTACACGCCGCGGCGCGACGCGCTCTTCCGCCTGCGCTCCGCGCCCTGTGTCGAGGACCTACGCTCTTCTGGGGCGCACGTACGCCCGACGCTTTGCGCGCTCTGGTCCCGCGTGCCGTGGCTGCGCCCGGATGGGTGGTGCTCGGGGGTCGGTTGGAAGGACGCTGTCTCTCGCCGCGCGCGCTCGCGCGCGCGATGCGCGCCACTCCCCCGCTTTGGAAGGGATTGCTGCGTCCCCCCGTCCTGGGACATCTCGGACGCGATTTGGGGGAGGCGCTTCGCGGGGGGCTTCGGGGGCCTGGCGCTTCCTTGGTGCAGGTGCTACAGCGCCGTGGGAAGGGCGAAGGGGCGAGCAACGGGAATTGAACCCGTGTTTCCAGAGTCACAGTCTGGCACTTTGACCGACTAAGTTATGCCCGCCTCGGGCGCGAAGGTCGGGTAGCATAGGGGCAATGCGCGGGATTGCAACTCCTGCGAGGGCGGTTCGACTCCGCCCCCGACCTGGGACCTTCGGAGAGGTGGGAAAGGCAGGATTCGAACCTGCGAAGAACGAAGCGTTCGTCAGATTTACAGTCTGGCGCCTTTGACCTCTCAGCCACTTTCCCTCTTTCAGGGGGTCCTGGACGTCGTGGGGACTTCGGTCCCCCCCACAAGCACGAGGAGTTTGATCCTGGCTCAGAACGAACGCTGGGAAGGGGCCTTACACATGCAAGTCGAAGGCCAGGGACATCGGCGTCCCTGGACTGGCGTCCGGGT
>LKMJ01002323.1_pt1 | contig 17398 bp, 18 predicted proteins | sample 643391 | NCBI WGS metagenome assembly LKMJ01 (sample SAMN04112250, study PRJNA286221) | soda lake metagenome | biome: soda lake; feature: Kulunda Steppe; material: water; isolation source: sample PL-Br10 brine of Picturesque Lake | place: Russia: Kulunda steppe | collected 2010-07
CGAACGTGTTCACGAGCCGGATCTACGGCGAGTTCAGCGGCTTCGCCGTCGAGTACGCCGCGTTGCTCGCGCTCCAGCTGGTCGCCATCGTCGCGGTCATCCTCGTCATCGAGGCGGGGATCGGGCGCGACGACGACGCCAGCGGCGGAGGGGACGCGGGAACGACGATCCGGCTCGGTCGCTGGAAGTGGCCGGCCATGGGGTCGATCGCGACGATCGGCGTCGTGACGCTCGTGGTTCCCGTGTCGATCTTCGTCGTGTGGCTGTTCCGCAGCCAGGGTCGGCGGATCCCGGCGCTCGAGTTCCAACCGGCGGTCGCGTTCAACTCGGTCTATCTCGCGGCGCTTGCCGCGATCGTCGCCTGCGTCTTCGCGCTTCCGGTCGCGTACTACTCCGGGCGGACGGACTCGATCGTCGCCCGCGTTCTCGAACGGGCCACGTACGTCGGGTTCGCGGTTCCCGGCGTCGTGATCGGGCTCGCGTTGGTGTTTCTCGGCACCCGGACGCTCCCCTCGCTGTATCGTCAAGGGGTCTGGCTGCTCGTGTTCGGCTACGTCGTTCGGTTTCTCCCGCAGGTGGTCGGCACCGTCCGTTCCTCCGTTCTGCAGATTGACGACGAGACGATCGAGGCGGCACGCACGCTCAACGTCGGGCGCATCGAGACCTTCCGGCGCATCACGCTGCCGCTCATCGCGCCCGGCATGGTCGCCGGCGCCATCCTCGTCTTCTTGACGACGATGAAGGAGCTGCCGATGACGCTCATGTTACAGCCGATCGGCACGGACACGCTCGTGATCAAGGTCTGGCAGGCACACGACGCGCTCGCGTACCGCTACGCTGCGATCCCCGCGCTCCTTTTGATCCTCATCTCGGGCATCACGATGGTCGTACTGTTGCGACGGGAAGGATACGGCGTCTGAGGCGGATCAGTCGTCCGACTCGACCGTCAGCTCGGCCGCGACGGCGGCCGCCGCGCTGACCACGCTACAGCCGCGCTCGACGGTGTCGGTGCCGATCAGCCGGTCGACGCCCGCCGCCCGGAGCTTCGTCGTCGCGTTCGCGACGAGGACGGGATGGACGCAGGCAGCGAATACCCGTGCCGCGCCACGCTCGCGGAGCACGTCGATCGCCTCGCTCATCGTCGAGCCCGTGGCGACGATGTCGTCGACGACGACGACGTCGCGTCCCTCGACGGGCGCGTCCGACGGGCTGATCTCGACCGCGCCGGTCTCCCGATCCCGATGTTTCTCGAAGTAATCCGTGTCACCCTCGCCGTGTGCGTCCCTGACGGTCTCGGCGATCCCGACCGCGCCGGCGTCCGGCGCGAGAAAGAGCGGCGCGTCGAGGTCGGGGAGCGGCTCGGCCAGCGTCGCCGCCGCGTCGACGGCCGTCACGGGGACGTCGTAGAAGTCGGCGACGGCCGGCTCGTGGGGGTTCACGAGCACGACGCGGTCGGTTCCCGTCGAGACGGCACGAGCCATTGCTCGTGCGGATATCGGTTGTCCCTCGCGGAACGCCTGGTCCTGTCGTGCATACCCCATGTACGGGATCACGGTCGTCACGTCCGCGGCGCCGGCCTCACGGACGGCGTCCTGCAGTTGGAGCAGTTCGACCCACGCGGCGTCCGAGGCCGTCGTCGAGACGACGACGGCTTCCTCGCCGGCGAACTCCGGAACGGCGGCGAGCTGCTCGCCGTCCGGAAATCGGTCGTACGTCGCCGTCGCCAGCTCGCGGCCGGTCTCGTCGGCGAGTGCCGCCGCGAGCAGCTGGGAGTTCGACCCGGATACGATCATGGGCGTTCGTTCCGCCGACTCCGATAAACCAGTTTCTGTACCGCGGCGTGAATCAGTTTCCGTACGGCGGCGCGGTGTGGACCGTCGTGCGATGTGGACCGTCGTGCGATGTGGACCGCCGTGCGATGGGGATCGTCACGCGGCCGCGTGTTTGCCTGACGCGTCATCGAGCCCCACACGACACCCACAGGGGCGGATATTTACGCGCGCGGCGGGAACGACGGCGTAATGACTCAAAGCGGAGACCGCGTCGGTCTCGTCTGTCCGTCCTGTTCGCCGGGCGAGCCGACCGTCCACGAGGTGTTGAAGGCGGCCGGGCAGTCGACCGTCCGATGCGGCGAATGCGGACACACGCACAAAGCCGAGATTCCTGAGGAGGAAACCGTGTCGCTGAAGATCGTCGTCTCCCAGGACGGCGAGTCGTTCACCACGGAGATGGACGTCCCGGTCGACACCTACGTCGCCGAGACCGACGAGTTCGTCGTCGACTCGCCCGAGGCGCTGATGCAGGTACGCATCACCGGGATCGAGGTCGGCCCCGAGACTCGCGTCGAGGAGGCCGACGTCGAGGACGTCGAGACGCTCTGGACGCGTGCCGTCGACAACGTCGGCGTCGACGTCACGCTCCACCCGAAGGAGGGCGACGGTGACTCGGATCGAACCCGGTCGCTGCGGGTGAACGTTCCCGGCGATTACGAGTTCGAGGTGGGCGACACCGTCGAGTTCGGCGACGAGGAGTTCACGATCGAGGGGCTCCACATTCGCGATGACGCCCCCGAATACCGCCACGAGAAACTCGACCACGACGGTGATATGGCCTACGCGAAGGACCTCAAGCGGATCTACGCTCGCGACGAGACGCTGACCGCGTGGTCGGCGTGGTAAATTTCGGTACGTCCCGTCGATGGCGAGACGCCGGTCGTTGGTCGGATAAAATAAGCGAAACGTCGCGGAAGGGCCGCGTCTTAGATGACGCGGTTCTGGAGGTAGTCGAGGTGCTTCGCGTTGTAGACGATCTTGACCTCGTCGGCGGTGGGGCTGCCGATACAGGTCAGACGAACGTTCTTCTCCTCGACTTCCTCGTCCGAGAGGATCTGCTGCATGTCCATCTCGATGTCTCCCTCCGTGACGATGGCGGCACAGTTCGCACACGCACCGGCGCGGCACGAGAAGGGCCAGTCGAATCCTTGTGCTTCGGCGGCTTCAAGGATGTATTCGCCCTGATTCACCTCGAGGGACCCGTAGTCCTCGTCGTCGAGACCGGCATCGGCGGCCTCCGCGAAGAGGTCGTCGTCGTCCATCGACCAGCCGTGGTCGTCGAGTACTTCGTAATTGAGGTATTCTACCGTGGGCATCAGCCGACGATTCGATGCCCACCTCATTAGGCTTTGCTGTTCCTCGCGGTCACGTGAACGTGCACACGACCCGCCGAACGAATCGGTCCGTTCGATCGGAGCCGACCGACACGCACGTTTTCAGGACTGATATCGGATGAGAAAAGGTAAAGAGCGAACGTACCGCAGTAGGTTTCGATGGAGGAGTCCGTCGTCGCCGACTTCATCGGCAGAATACACACGCCCGACATCGGACGCGACGAACCGGTCAAGGGACGGGTCCTGTTGAGCCAACGACGGATCGTCCTCGTGACGGCGGACGAGCGGACGACGGTTCCGCTTTCGGCCGTCTTCGACGTCGCCGTCGGGACCGTCCCGAACGACCTTCGAAGCTTCTTCAGTGATACGGCCACGATCGCGTACACGAAGGGATCGAACCGTCAAACCGCGGTCGTCGAGGGTGAACCGGACGACATGGACCGCTTCACCCGGATCCTGTTCAAAGCGCTCCTCCGCAACGTCTCCGTCACGGTCAGACATCCGGCGAAGGTCGGCGGGCGCGTCACCGACGCCGAGGACCACGTGGCCGCCGTGACGCTCTCTCAGGGAGCCATCGGCTTCGTCGACTGTCCCGACCCGTTCACGGTCGACCTCTCGACGGTGATCGACTACGAGCGAACCGACCGAACGCTCGGTGGGAAGCGCCGTCCGGCGCTCGTTTTCCGACACGTGCCGGAGACGCAGGCCGTGACGTCCATCGCAACCGTCCCCAACGAGCGAGCGCTCAACGTGCTCGGTCGCTACCTCAAACTGGAGTACGAGGAGGTCAAAGAGGAGGTCGAAGCGCTCGATCCGACCGAGGAGCAGCTCGAGATCCTCGTCTCCGTCTACTCCATCGGGGGGGAGGCGAGCGTCGGCGACGTGATCACCGGCGACGCGGCACAAACGTCGATGGTCCTCGAATCGCTCCGCGAGGACGGACTCGTCGTCGACGGCGAGGCGGGGATCGCGCTCACTCGAAAGGGTCGGATGGCCGTCAGCACCTATCTCGAATCGGTCAACGTGTGACCGACCCGAGTCCGCGGCTCCGCTCGACGGATCACCTTTTGAGTCGACACTGCTCGCTCCCACGCTCACATGGGGGGTACTACTGCTCGTTCATGGCCTCGCTGGCGATGTTGCGGCCGCGCGAGTTCAGTGACACCTCCCGACGCACGCGGACCTGCTCGACGACCTCCAGCTCGATGAGCCGCTCGAACGTCTCCTCGACGACGTCGATCTCGAGGCCCAGAAACGACGGAATCTCGAACGGTGACACGCCGGAGTACAGCGCCATCAACACCTCCCGGTCACGGTTCGAGAGGTCGACGTTCGTCGTCGACCGTTCCTCGCCCTTCTTCAACCAGGCCTCCACGAACCTGACGCGCTGTGGCTCGCCGGCGATGTGCGTCTCGATGCTGGTTCCCTCGCCGTCCGTGTGAGTGACCTCGATCACGGGTTTCTTCTCACCGTCGACCGTCCGCCGCGCGGCGTCGAGTCCGCTGATGTCGTCGAGGTCGAACTTGACGAACGCGCCGCTTTCCATCGCGGCGTTGAGTCCGTTCTCGTCGATCTTCACGCGCGCCTGCTCCCATTCGGCGTCCTGGACGACGCCGCCGGCCACCGCCGGATGTTTCGCCAACAGCGTTCGCTGGTCGAGCAGCGCGCGATAGACGTCGCGTTCGAACGACTCGTGGTCGTTCGCGGCGACGATGAGCACCTGCTGTCCCAGATCGAAGCTCACGTAGTTAGAGACCCGCGCGATCGACTGGTTGGCGTCGTGTCGGCCGCCGAGTCCTTGCAGCTTCGAGAGCGGGACGGTTCGTTTGCCGTCGTTGCCGGCGAGTATCAGCCGCCGGTTCGACAACAGCACTCGCCCGGGCGTCCACGAGACGTCGTTCACCGGTCGTCCCTCCCGCACGGCGACCGCGAACCGTGCTTGCGTGTCCGCGATCTTGTACTCTCCGTCACCGTTCGACATTCATGTACCCCCAGCGCGAAGCTTTGAGACGGCCGAGAACGCCCGCTTTCTGACCGCCGTACTGTCGTCGTCGGTTAGCTCCTCGAGCCGGTTCAACGTCTCCTGTCCGCCGATGCTTCCCAGCACGAACACCGCCTTCGCCCGTGCCTCCTCGGGCCGTTCGGGATCGAGCTGATCGTGAAGCTCCGTCTCCACGGTCGGTCCGCCGAGCGTTTTGAGGCTGGTTGCGGCGAACTGGGCGGTCTGTGCGTCGTCGTCGGCCAGCGCGTCGGCCAGCGCTCCGATGGCCGCCTTCGCGTCCGGCTCCGCGACGCGTCCGAGGATCCAGGCGGCGTTTCGCCGCTGCCGCTTCTGTTTCCCCTGCGTGAGGATCTCGACGAGGGGCTCGACGACGGTCGCGTCGTCGGCCGCCTTCAGCTCGGCGACGACCTGATCACGGACGGCGTGGCTGTGTTTCGTCGGGACGTTCGAGAGCAGTTCGATCACCGAGTACACCGCCGCGTTCCGAACGATCGCGCTCTCGTCGCCCAGCGCCCGGGCGAGCGGTTCGACCGGCTGCGGATTGTTTGCCTTTCCGAGGGCACCCGCGGCGATGCGGCGGAGAGACTCGTCGGCGTCGTCGAGCAGATCGATGAGCGGCTCAAGGGCTCGGTCCGTCGCGATCGCACCGAGCGCGTTGGCTGCAGCCCGTCGCACGCGCGGCTCATCATCCAGCCGTTCGATCAACGCGGGCACCGCCCGTGGATCGGCGAACGAGCCGCAGGCGTGACAGGCTCGGAGACGAACGCGCGGATCCTCATCGGTGAGTGCCTCGACGACTGCGGGGAGCGTGTTCGGCTCCTCCATCCGTCCGAGCGCGTTGGCGGCGGCCATCCGAAGTTCCGGTCGGTTCGACCGGAGTGCCCGAGCGAACTTCCTCGCCGTGACCCAGTCGGCCTCGGATCCCTTCCCGCCCGTCACCTCCGCGAGGAACTGTTCGACCGCATCCGGACCGACCGCATCGAGGGCGTCGACGGCGGCTCCTCGGACCTGATCGTTCCCATCCCCCGTCGCCGCACGCAGAAGGGCGTCGATCGTCGCCTGATCGCTCTCGTCGGCAAGCTCGCCGAGGAGTTCGCTTGCCCGCTTTCGAACCGCCGCGCTGTCGCTCCCGAGAGCGTCCCGAAGCCGTTCGACGTCGCCCTCGCGAGCGTACCGGTACAGTGACATTACACCCTCCGAAACACGCGTCGGCGCTTATCGATCGGTTCGTAGCTCTCGGAGCGGTTCGGCGGCACGCTTTCGGTCATTCCGACGACGAGGACGCCGTCATCGACCAACGATTCCCCGAGCGTATCGAAAAGCGGGCTCTTGTGGTCGACGTCGATGTAAATGAGGAGGTTCCGACAGAGGACGACGTCGAACGGCCCGCGGGCTCCATCACGGATGAGATCATGCGTCTCGAACTCGACCAGTCGGCGGGCCATCGATCGGACCCGAAAGGCGTCCCCGTCGCGGTCCACGAGTCGTTCCGGATCCTCAAGCAGGTCGAGCTCCTCGGCGATGTCCGTCGTCCGGGTGGTGTGATAGACGCCGTCTCTGGCGTTCGCAAGCGCCTCCTCGCTGATGTCGGAGCCGAGGATCTCGAGGCGCCCCTCGTCGATCCGGTCGTCGTCACAGGCGAGCATCGCGAGCGAGTAGGGTTCACGACCGTCCGCACAGGGTGCCGACCAGACCCGAACGCGCCGTTGGTCGGCGGTGAGGTCACGAAGGACTCCCCGAAGAACCTCCCACATCTCCGGATTTCGGAAGAAGCCGGTCACGTTGATCGTGAGCGCGTCCATGAGCGCCTGCCGCTCGTCGGCGTCCTCACGAAGGATCCGTTCGTACTCCGCATGCGACTCCGTACCCCGTCGTCGCATCCGGGCGGTGATCCGTCGGTCGAGATACGACTCGTTGTAGTAGCCGGGCTCGAACGGAACGGAGTCGTCGATCTGACGGAGGACGCCCTCGAAGGCGGTCTCACCGGTCATAGGCTCACCACGTCGAGGACCGCTACGACGTCTCCGTCGCCGAGGACCGCGGTGCCGCTCAGCCCGGGCGTCCCCGAGAGCGGGCCGTCGAGCGGCTTCACCACGACCTCCTCCTGATCCAACACGGCGTCACAGTGTAATGCGACCTGCCTCGTCTCCTCACGAATGCGGACGAGCATGCCGGCGTCGGTCGGCGTGGCATCGGCCTCCGTCACGGCGGGGTCGCCGTCACTCGTGATGGAGCCACCGTCAGCGGCCGTCACGGGTGCATCCGTGGCACCCTCCGGAGTCGCTTCCAGCCGCTCCCCGAGGCGGATCACGGGATACAGATCGTCCTCGTGGCGGACGATTTCGTCGCCGTGGACCTCCTCGACGTCGTCGGCACGGGCGACCTCCGCGATCGACTTGATCGGGATCCCGTACTCCGTCCCGCCGACGTCGACGAACATCACCTTCACGATGGCGACGGTGACCGGAAGGCGGAACCGGACGGTGGTCCCTTTGCCCGGGTCGCTGGTGATGGAGACGGAGCCGTCGAGATCGCGGGCGGTGGTACGGACGACGTCCATGCCGACCCCGCGACCGGAGACGTCGGTCACCTCATCGGCCGTCGAGAAGCCGGGGTGGAAGACGAGGTCGTACACCTCCTCGTCGGTCATCGTCTCGACCGTCTCGCGGCTCTCGACGCCCTCCTCGGCGGCCTTCTCTCGAAGGGAGTCGGGGTCGAGTCCCCCGCCGTCGTCGGACACCTCGATGACGACGTGATCACGGTCACGCTCGGCGGTCAGCCGGACGTGCCCGGTCGGTTCCTTGCCGGCGGCCTCGCGCTCCGCGGGCGGCTCGATCCCGTGATCGACCGCGTTCCGTAGAACGTGGACGAGCGGATCGCGCATCTCGGTGAGGATGGTTCGGTCGAGTTCGACGTCGTCACCCTCGATGTCGAAGGTCACCTGCTTGTCCACGTCTCGGGCGATGTCGCGGACGAGCCGGGGGAATGAGTCCGAGACCTGCGAGAACGGGATGAGTCGCATGTCCATCGCGGTGTCCTGCAGGCTGGAGGCGAGCTTATCCAACTCGTCGAGCGCGTCGGATTCGACGTCGGATCCCTCGAGCTCGCGGCGGAGCTTGATCCGGCTCGTGACGAGCTGTTCGACGAGTCCGTAGAGGTCGTCGACCTGGTCGACGTCGACCCGGATCGACTTGATCTCGTCGCGAGCGGCCTTTCCCCCACCGTTTCCGGCGTTAGTCTCCGTCCCGTCCTGTGTCGACGTATCGACGCCGGCCGTCGTTTCCTCGGTTCCCTCCTCGGTCTCGGTACCGCTGTCGGCCGTCTCCACGTCTCCGGAGGCAACGCCGGCGTCCTTCGATCCGTCCTCCCCGCCAACCGGGCCACGACGTCGGTCGCCGACGGCGACCGTTTCGACCGCCTCGACTTGAGTGAGCGCCTCGAGCCCTTCGGCGACGACCGCCGGATCGTCGGCGACGACGAAGGCGTCGAAGCCCTCGTCGTACTCGCCGGCCTCCAGCGTTTCGGGACCCGGATCGGTCACGTATCCGTCGAACTCCCCGTCGAGCGCCTGCATGACGAAGGTCGCGTCGACGCCGGCCATCGACGTCTCGCCGATCGTCACGTCGGCGTAGACGAGATCGTCGTCGAGATCCTCGGCGGCGTCGGGGATCGGTGGAATGGAGGTTGTCGATTCGTTTTCCGGGTTCGGGTCAGCGGCGGTCCCGTCGGTAGTCTCCGCAGGGTTCGCCCTCTCGACGTCCGCACTCCCGGAGTTCTCGGCGTCGTCGGCGTCCGCGTTCCCTTCGAGCGTGCCGTGCTCTTCCATCTCACGGAGCCGCCGTTCGATGTCCGAGGGGTCGGTCGACACGTCGCCGGTCTCGGCGATCTCGGCGACCATCGCCTCGACGGCGTCGACCCCCTCGAAGAGCAGGTCCATCGCCTCGGGAGTGACCTCCCGTTCACCCTGCCGGATCGCATCGAGGAGGTCCTCGAGCGCGTGGCCGAACGAGGAGACGTCCTCAAACCCCATCGCGGCCGCGTTCCCCTTTAGCGTGTGGGCGACGCGGAAGACGTCGTCCATGGCCTCGTCGTCCGCGGGATCGGCTTCGAGTGCCAACAGCGCGTTGTTGAGGTCGGTGATCCCCTCCTCCGCCTCCGCGACGAAGGCGGCGCGGTGAGAATCCATTAGGCCCCACCTCCGACGATCGCGTCGGCGACCGCATCGAGGTCGTGGACCTCGTCGACGGCGCCGGTCTCGACGGCCCGTTTCGGCATGCCGTAGATGACGCAGGTCTCCTCGCTCTGTGCGAGCGTTCGCGCGCCCGCAGCGTCCATCGCGCGGATCCCCTCCGCACCGTCGGACCCCATGCCGGTCAGAACGACCCCGACGAGCGGGTCGTCGACGGCCTCCGCGGCCGACCGCATCGTCACGTCCACGGCCGGCGTCACGGGAAGCGAGTCGTCCTCCTCGAGTTTGATCCGGAGTCGACCCGCCCGGTAGCCATCCACCCGCGTGTGCGTACCGCCGCGGGCGACGACGGCCTCGCCGGGGCCGATCCGGGCGCCGTCGGCCGCCTCGCGCACGTCGTATGCGGAGGCGGCATCCAGACGGTCCGCGAACCGTGACGTGAACGCCTCGGGCATGTGCTGGACGATCAGGATCCGACAGTCGGTCACGGGAAGCGACGCCATGACGCGCTCGACGGCGTTCGGACCGCCGGTCGACGCGCCGATGACGACGGTCAGGGGGTCGCCGACGTCGGCGGTCCGTCGCGGCGTGCTCGCGCTTTCGACCGCCGGGGTTCGCTCACGGGTCGCCGCGTCGAGGTCCGCGCCGGCGACGGATCGAACCGCCTCGACGAGCCGGTCGGCCTGTCGCGAGACGCCGGTCGATACCTCCCCGCCCGGCTTCGCGAAGAAGTCGACGGCACCCCGTTCGAGCGCCTCGAAGGTGACCTCCGCACCCTCGTCGGTGTGTGCCGAGAGCATCAACACCGGCGTCGGGGTCTCCGACATGAGACGCTCGACGGCCTCGAGTCCACCCATGCCGGGCATCTCGACGTCCATCGTCACGACGTCGGGTCGTTCCTCCGCGACGACCGACAACGCCTCCGCCCCGTCTCCCGCCTCGCCGACGACTGACACGCCGCCGTCGGCCAGCAGGTCGGCGATCAACCCGCGCATGAACGGCGAGTCGTCGACGACGACCGCCCTCGGGGAGCCGCCGGGATCGACGCGCCGATCCGTCGTCCTACTCATGACAAAACGGGTGTCCAGAATCGGCATAAACCCACGGACCCAGTAATCAGCCCTGATAATTCAGGGGACACGGTTATCAGTCACATCACCGCACGAACGCACATGGCAGCCATCGAGGCGGACGCCGAATCCACGAAGGTGTTGGAGTTCGGCCTCGGCGACGGAACGTACTGTCTGGACATCGGCGTCATCGACGAGATCGTCGATGCCGGCGAGTTGACGCGGATCCCGAACTCGCCGGAACACGTCGAGGGCGTGATGGACCTCCGCGGGCGGACGACGACCATCGTCGATCCGAAGACGCTTTTCGGGATCGACGAGACCGGTCCTCGCGAACGGATCGTCGTCTTCGACGACGACCGTCTCGGCGAGAGCGGCACGGTGGGGTGGATGGTCGACGAGGTGTTTCAGGTACGTGATGTGTCCCCCGAGGACGTCGACGAGGCGACCACCGCGGACGACGACGGCGTCCACGGCATCGTCAAATCCGAGGACCGGTTCGTCGTCTGGGTCGCTCCCGACGTCGAGGGTGACCGTTCGATGGACGGGGTCGAAAGCGCGGCCGGGACCTGATCCGACGGCACGCGCGCTCCGCCGGATGCGTTCGTTTTTCGGATCGTTCGACGGCCCGTCACTCGCCACGCCGCCCTTGTCGGCGGTCGACGCCCCTCGAATTCGCGATCGGCACCTCCCGATCGGCGCTTCACGATCGGCCCCTCCCGATCGGCGCTTCACGATCGACACCTCCCGATCGACGTCTCGTCGCCGACGGCCGTTATCGTCGGTGAAAATCGGACGCCAACACTTATCAACGGGTCCGTCCGATCGCATCCATGCGTGTCTCCAGCGGCGTTCCGGGATTCGACGAACTCGTCGACGGGGGGTTCCCGGGAGAGCGTCTGTACGTCGTGAGCGGTCCACCCGGAAGCGGGAAGACGACGTTCTGTGCACAGTTTGCGGCACGGGGCGCCCGGAACGGCGAGAACGTGCTGTACGTCAGCATGCACGAGACGAAAGACGGGATCCGCGAGGACATGAGCGGGTACGACTTCGGGTTCGGCCGTGCGCTTGATACCGATCGAGTGACGTTTCTCGATTCCTTCTCCTCGGACGGCCGTCGCTTCTTCGGACTCCCCGGCGAGCGGCGCGACCGCTCGGGGGTGACGAATCGGCTCACCGGCTTCATCAACTCTCGAGACATCGACCGGGTCGTCTTCGACTCGACGATGCTGTTGCGGTTCCTGCTCGACGACGACGAGGACACGATGATCCAGCTGCTCTCCTCGTTGAAACGCTGTGGTGCCACCACGTTGCTCATCTCGGAGATGACGGACCCGAGCGCATACTCGGAGGAACACTACCTCGCTCACGGAGTCGTGTTCATGCACAACTATCTCGAGGACGAGAGGATGCGCCGGGGGATCCAGGTGTTGAAGATGCGCGGAACCGGCATCGACACCGAGATTCAGGACGTCGAGTTCACGGACGGAGGGCTCCGGGTCGGGACGGCCGCGACGGTGACACACTGATGTACGACCGAACGTATGGGACGGGTTGGACGGAGTTGGACCGTGGAGAAGCGATAGAGCGGGCGTTCGCGCTCGGCGTCGCCGACGCCTGCGATGAGGGAGATCCGGAGGAGTTCTCCCGCATCAAACACGAGGGAGAGACCGCCTACGACCGGAGCCTGATCCAGCTCGCGTACGACGAGGGGCGCACGAAGGCGCTTGAAACGTCCGTCGAAGGGAGCGAGAAGGTGTGGGAGGAACTGGTCGACGACGCCGGCACGCCCCGTACCTCGCCGCTTCCTGCCGCGTTTCCGGGGGCATTGAGCGATCTGACAGTTCTGCGGAAGCGGGACGACGGGCTGCCGTCCTCGTTGAACCTGCCGTCGATGCTCCGAAAGTGATCCCTCGGAAGGGTTTTACGGGACTCGGTCCCACGAGGAAACGATGACCGTGCTTCCCGACGCCGTTCACCGCGCGGACAGCGTGCTGGTCAGCGGCCCGCCGATGACCGGGAAGTACGAACTGTTCATGCGGATCCTCGCCGAGTGTTCGGACGCACCCGTCGTGATCTCGACGGGTCGAACCGTCGAGAAGGTCCGGAATGATTACGAACGGATCACCGATCGGTCCGACGACGATCTGATCGTCATCGACTGTGTCACCCATGAACAGGGCGAGAAACGTCCGGACACGGCAGCGACGAAATACGTCGCCAGCGCCGGCAACCTCACCGACATTGGAATCAAGTTCACCGACGTCGTGGAGTCCTCGGCCGGGATCGATCGGGCAGTCGGGATCCATACGCTTTCACAGTTGCTGATGTACTGGGATCCCGAACGGATCTACCAGTTCACCCGCGTGATGAGCTCACAGTGCTCCAGTGAGGGATGGCCCCTCGTCGGCGTCATCGGTTCGAAGACGCACGACGAACGGGTGGTGCACACGCTTCATGAACCGTTCGAGCTCGTCGTCGAGACGCGCGTGGACGACGACGAACGCCAGTTTCGCACCCGCAACCGCGTCGGCGGGCCCAGCGAGTGGACGACGTTGTAGCGCCCAAAACCGTACGCCGATCGGACGTTGGAGGGCCGACGTCGCCGGACGTCCCGGCACGCGTCGGCGGGAACACGCGGGGAACGCCCCGTCGACGGCCGACGTCTCCCCCCGTCCGCGGTGGCCTTTCGTCGCGGGACGTTCCCCGTTTGAAACGTGGGGCGGTAGTAAATTGTACGCTATTCATCAACATTCTGTACCATCCGGATGAACCGAACAACCCGTACCGACGGACGGGTGTCCAACCGGGCCGGCGAATTGCAGTCGGACGATCGCGTCACTTCGTCCGGCCCCGGAGCTTGTGTTTGAAGGCGAAGAAGACGCGTCGACCGGTCCCGGTGAGTCGTACGTCGTCGGACCGGCCGACCGATTCGAGCTCGACGTAGCCGCGGTCACGAAGCGGCGTGAGCACGCGCGTCTCGAGCGCACGGTACTTCGCGGTGCGGCTCTCGCCCGCCGTTGTGAGGAACTCGAGGTCGCGCTCGTCGGCCCACTCGATGAGGTTCCACTTGTCGGTGGTGTGATTTTCGTTCTCGCGATCGTGGAGCCGTCCGAGAACCGCGACCTGGTCCGTCGTGGGTGCATCGATCGGATACAGCGGAAGATCGACGATCCGTTCGACCCCTTCGGTGAGCGGTTCGCTTGAGACGTCGTGACGCCGTCGTGCGGGTTCGACGCTGTAGGGTCGTGCGCCCACGATCATACACGCGACGGCGACGCCGACGGCCGCGATCCGCGGCCCGGTGGAGACGTTCGCGAACAGACGATCGCCGCCGGCGTCCCCGGCGGCGTGATGTGCGGCGATCGTCGTCGTCACCCCCAACACGTCGTAGACGTCGCCGAGCCTGACGGGCAACACGCGAACTTCCGCGAACGACGCGACCGCGGTCCACGCGTCGCGCTGATACTCGGTGAGCGTCTCCACGTCGACGTTCGTCGCCGCCGGATCGTCGAAGTCGACGTCGAAGTCGACGGTGCCGCGTTCGGCGCTCCGGCTCGACGCGTCGACGAGCAGATAGACGACGTCCGCCCGATGATCACGGAGCGGCTCGACGATCCGGTCGCGTTCGTGCCCGAGCGGCGCCACGTGGACGCGCCGTTCGGACACGCGGGGCACCGCGGCATCCATACGAGTTCTCCCGCGAGCGCTCACTTAAAACTCGCCGGATCGATCGGGTCGATATCGTCCGGACGCGAACCTCCGGGGCGATTCCGGTGTGTTTTCGGTCCCGTGGCTCACAGCGCACCCATGGATCGGATCGCCGTCCAGCTGTACACGCTCGGATCGCTCGCGGAGCCGCTTCCGGCGACGCTCGACCGCGTCGGCGTCACCGGGTACGACGGGGTCGAGTTCGCCTATCGGGTTCGTGACGCGTCGACCGACGCGGTCCGGGACGCTCTCGCCCGAAACGGCCTCGCTTCCGCCGCCGCACACGTTACGATCGAGGCGCTCGAATCCGAGTACGACGCCGTCGTCGACCTGTACGACCGGCTGGACTGTGAGACGTTGGTCGTCCCCTGGATGGACCCGGATCGATTCGAGACCATCGACCGGATCGACGCCATCGCCGACCGACTGAACGCGCTCGTCGAGACCCTCGACGACGACGGGTTCACGCTCGCGTACCACCACCACGATCACGAATTCGTCGCGGCCGAGGGCGGGCAGACGACGGCCATGCACGAACTGCTCGCGCGCACCGACGACCGGCTCGGCTTCGAACTCGATCTCGGCTGGGCGGCCGTCGGCGGGGCCGATCCGGTGGCGCTTCTGGATCGCTATGCCGATCGAATCTCCCACGTCCACGTCTCGGACGCGGACGTCGACGCCGGCGAACCGGTCGCACTCGGCGCGGGAGACCTCGATTTACCCCGACTCGTCGATGCGGGTCGCCGCGCGGACGTGGACTGGTGGGTGTACGAACACGACGACCCCGACGATCCGATCGCGTCGATGACGGACGGGATCGAGGTCCTGCGGCGACACGTCGGGTGAGCGGCTCGGGGTGGTCGTCGGCGAGTGAGGTCGTCGGCGAGTGAGGTCGTCGGCGAGTGAGGTCGTCGGCGAGCGGTGGTGGCGCGGCTCGCGGCGGTCAGATACGGCTGAAATCTCCCGACGCTCGGGGACGAACGTGGAGGGGAGGTAGGCCGACCGAAACCGCACCGCAGCCTCACGTCTCCCCAGCCTCGCAGCCAGCCGGTCGCCGGACCGCTCGGCGACCGGCTGGCGGCTCCCTCGCACGTCTCCTCGCGCGCTTAAAGGGGCGCGAGGAGGCGCGCGCCGACCGTATCTCCGGACTACGGGTCGTTCGGATCGATTATAATCTGCTCTGACGTCTCCCTCGACATCTTATAAATCATTTCGCCGTCCCCCGATTCGAATCCTTGCAGTTCCATCCCTGCGGCTCGCACACTGCTCGCCGGAGGATGCGGGGGAAGGGATTCGAACCCTCGAACCTCTACAGGAGCGGATCTTAAGTCCGCCGCTTTTGGCCAGGCTCAGCCACCCCCGCGCACCTCCGGCTTCTCGGGGGGCGGTCAAACCCCTTTCGGATGCCGGCGTCCGGCCTGTCGGGCGTCCGCTCTCCGCTCACCAGTCGACCGAGAGCGTCCCGTCGCCGTGCGGATTCGGCGCGATCTCCTCGTCGGTCCGGCGATCGACGACGTGGATGATCCCGCGTTCCTTCTTCGCCGGGCACACCTCTGCGGCCCGCACGTTCTCCTCGAGTTCGTCCTCGCCGAAGTAGTAGCTCTTCGGCTTCGCGAGCCCCGTCGAGATGTCCATCTCCCAGTTGCCGGCGACCTCGGCACACTTGCCCGCCCCGAAGCACTTGTTCGCCTCGAAGATGATCTTGTACGGCTTCTCCTCGACGGGCGGCCCCTCGCCGCCGACGTCGCTCGGGGCGACGACGTCCTCGCGTTCCTCGCTCATGGTTCCCACTCGGCGTGGCCGGGCCTTTCCTCTGTCGGTCCGTCGCCACTTCGGGCGTCCCGACGACCGCACGCTCGCCTACCGCTCGCCTACCCGACGACGGTAAGCGCCAGCACCATCGCGGCGGCGGCGGCGGGCGGGATGGTGAGGTTATCGTCGACGGCGATCCCGCGGATCACCGGCGGGAGCCCGTCCGCGACGGCGGCGGCGAGCGCGCCGGCGACGGCGACCGTGACGCCGACGCCCGTCCCGAACGCGGGGACCGTGAAGGGGACGGCGATGACGGTACAGACGAACGCCATCGCGACCCAGACGGCGGGGCGTTTCGGCTCCGTCGGGCCGTTATCCCCGAGCACGCCGCTCACGGGGTCACCGAGCGAGAGCATCCACATCGCGGGGATCGCGAGCGTCGGCGCGAGCACGAGCGCGACCCCGGTCATGCTCAGCTGATAGAGCGCGTAGCCGGCGACGCCGTCCGCCTCGTACTCGCGGACGAGCGCGTCATACAACGGATCGAGCGGGCCGGCCGCCCCGCGGAGACGCAGGACCTCCAGCACCGTCACGACGGCGAGCCCCGCCAGAAGGAGATACTGCGTCTGGCTCCACGAGAGCCACCCCAACAGGTAGGGTGCGACGTACAGCGTCCCGCCGGCGTGGACGAGCCGCCGCTCGAACTCGACGCGCTCGCGCCACGCCGCGCCGGGAAGGCTCACGCGTCCGGTCCCCCCGTCACGCCGCCCGCACCCCGGTCACGCATCTCATCGCCACCCGCATCCCGGTCACGCATCTCATCGCCACCCGCACCCCGGCCAGGCATCTCATCGCCGTCCGCACCCCGGCCACGCATCTCGCTGCCGTCCGCACCCTCATCATGCCGTCTCCACGTCGGTCTCCACCGTTTCGTGTCGATCGAACAGATCCGCAAACGAGCCGCCCTTCCGGAGCGTGACGAGCTCGTCCACGAGGTCCTCAACCGGAATCCGAACCTGTCCTGCGGAGTCGCGCTCGCGGAGGGTGACCGTCTCCGGGCCGTCCCCCTCGACGCCGTCGCGGTCGGCGGTGACACAGAACGGGGTGCCGATCTCGTCCTGGCGACGATACCGTCGCCCGATCGATCCGGAGTCGTCGTACGCGACGGAGAGGCCGGCCTCGCGGAGGTCGGCGGCGACGCGGTCGGCCAATTCGACGAGCCGGTCGTCGTTCGTCACCAGCGGGAACACCGCGGCGTCCCGTGGCGCGATCGCCGGATCCAACGCCAGGTAGGTCCGCTCCTCGCCGTCGACCTCGTCGATTCGGTAGGCGTGTGCGAGGAGCGTCTGAACGGTTCGACCGACGCCGAAGGACGGCTCGACGACGTGCGGCGTGACGTGCTCGCCGTTCTCCGTCACCTCCTCGATCGAGAAGTTCGCGACGTCCGTCCCGACCTCGTAGGTCTCGGCGTCGTCGCCCTCGCCGACCGTCACGGTCACCGTCTCGGC